>CESG01139765.1_pt1 | contig 32579 bp, 32 predicted proteins | sample 531121 | NCBI WGS metagenome assembly CESG01 (sample SAMEA2621287, study PRJEB7988) | marine metagenome | biome: marine biome (ENVO:00000447); feature: mesopelagic zone (ENVO:00000213); material: "saline water (ENVO:00002010), including plankton (ENVO:xxxxxxxx)" | depth 800 m
CGGCGGGGTGATGAAGTATCGCTTTTGGGTCAGTAGCTAGCTAGACCAGGTCTCCATCCCGACCAGCACAGAAATGATGGTCAGGACAATGAAGATGGGAATTCCGACTGCTCGCCCAAACCTTGCGTAAAGGTAGAGCGTGATGGAGTTGCGAATGACACCCTCGGGGTCGTGCTTGCGAAAGCAGAAGTTGGCGAACACCGACAGGGGGCACCACAGAAAGATGACTTGACCAATTACGGTCAACAGGATTGCCAACCTTGTGATGTGATTCGGCAACCACAGCTCTCCGAAGATGAGAACTGCAACAATGAAGACTGCGTGGAATGCCTCAGTTGCGATACCGAGGCAGAGCCATCCTTTTTTGGACATTACTTTACCTCGGTTGGGGGAACTACAAGACGAAGGATTTCGTCCTGTCTTAACCACAAATAGCCTACCACAAGATAGGCTATTTGTCAATACTATGGAGAGGGTGGGATTTGAACCCACGTGAGGATTGCTCCTCCGATCGATTTCGAGTCGACGCCGTTTAACCACTCCGGCACCTCTCCAGTAGCTTTGTAATGCTAGCAGAATTTACTTTGGCAAACAAAGGTGGTATAGTATTTCCGAAATCAGCGAATGCTGATTTTTTTAAACCAATGGCCCTATCGTCTAGCCTGGTCCAGGACGCTAGGTTTTCATCCTAGAAACCCGGGTTCAAATCCCGGTAGGGTCACCCAGAGACGGGGCGATTAGCTCAGCTGGCTAGCAGATAAAACGATACCCCGTATCATTTTATCGTTGACATCTTTTATTGCTGTGCGCTACCGTTACATTACAAGCGCGCGTAGCTCAGCTGGTTAGAGCGTTGCATTGACATTGCAGAGGTCCCTGGTTCGAATCCAGGCGTGCGCACACAATAAACCGGTCACAAGACACAATGAAGATTTTAGCCATCGAAACAAGCTGTGATGAAACAGCAGTAAGTATTATAGAGGCCCATGAGAATCAGAGAGAGAAAAACTCCCCTACTTTTAGTGTGCTTGCCGACAGTATATATTCCCAAATTGATATTCATAAAGAATTTGGTGGGGTTGTTCCCAATTTGGCAAAACGAGCACATGCACAAAACCTCCTCCCTCTTTTGGTCAGGTCTCTTAAGAATGCAGGCCTCTTAGAAAAAGGGTCAAACAATATTAAAAACTCTGACAAAATTTTAAAACTCCTAGAGCGAGAAGAAAGTTTAGGACAAGAGCTTATTGATTTTGTAAAAGGTCATGCAATTCCCGACATTGACATGATTGCAGTAACGTATGGCCCCGGACTTGAACCAGCATTGTGGGTTGGTATTAATTTTGTAAAAGCATTAGGAGAGCTATGGAATAAACCCATCGTCCCCGTAAACCATATGGAAGGTCACATTTTGTCTGTTTTGTTGCAAGAGCAAGATGAAGCCTACACCACACGCCACATAAACTATCCAACACTTTCTCTTTTGATTAGTGGTGGCCATACCGAGCTTGTACTTTCAGAAAAACCACTCGAATATAACATTATAGGTTCGACACGAGATGACGCCGTGGGCGAGGCGTTCGATAAGGTTGCTCGTATTCTAGATCTTCCGTATCCAGGAGGACCAGAGATTTCAAAACTTGCAGAAACTGCCACTGGTAAAAATACCTTTGGTCTTCCTCACCCCATGATTGATTCAGGGGATTTTGATTTTTCTTTTTCTGGATTAAAAACAGCAGTACTCTACAAAACAAAAGAGTTGGGTGAATTATCGCAAGAACAAAAAGCTGATTTAGCACATGAGTTTGAAGAAGTAGTTACGCATGTCCTTACTAAAAAAACTTTGGGAGCAATTAAGGAGCACAACGTAGAATCACTCATTATTGGTGGCGGAGTTTCGGCAAACAAAAGAATCCGGCAAGCATTTACCGAACTCGCGGAAAAAGAAGGATTTACTCTTTACCTTCCCACTCCAAAACTCTCAACCGACAATGCCATTATGATTGCCATTGCAGGCTATATGAGACACACACAAAACCCAGAATCTACCCCTCAAGATTTTGTTGCAACCGGCAATTTAGCTTTAAAATAGGGGCTTTTTTTGCTAGTATAGCTCTAATGAGTGACAAGCTAGAAAAGCCATATAATCCACAAGAAACCGAGGATCGAATCTATGCCGCCTGGGAAGAGGGTGGCCATTTTAAACCCGAAAACGGTCCCAATACGACCGGCGAAACCTTCTCTATGGTTCTCCCCCCTCCTAACGTAACAGGAGTGCTTCATACCGGGCACGCTGCCATGCTTGCGATTCAAGACATTTTGACTCGTTATCATAGAATGAAGGGCGATAAAACCCTGTGGCTTCCCGGAACCGACCATGCAGCCATTGCAACCCAAGCACGTGTTGAAAAAGATTTATATAAAGTGGAGAAAAAAACTCGACACGATTTAGGACGAGAGGAATTTTTGCGTCGTGTAGAAGCCTTTGCACAAGAATCTCATGACACCATAACCGGACAAATTAGGAAAATGGGTTCGAGTGTTGATTGGTCTCGCGAAGCATATACCCTGGACGAAAAAAGAGAGCAAGCGGTACGAGAAGCCTTCAAGCGAATGTACGACGCTGAACTTATTTACAAAGGTTCACGTATTGTTAACTGGGACCCGCGACTCCAAACAACCGTTTCAGATGATGAGGTTGAACGAAAAGAAGAGAAAGGAACGTTTTATTATTTAAAATATGGACCCTTTACGATTGGTACCGCACGACCAGAAACAAAATTTGGTGATAAGTATGTGGTAATGCACCCACAAGACGATCGCTACAAAGAATATAAACACAAACAAGAAATAGAACTTGAATGGATCAATGGTCCCATTACCGCAACCATTATTAAAGACGAAGCTGTTGATATGGATTTTGGAACCGGTGTTATGACCATCACTCCATGGCACGACGCAACCGACTTTGAGATTGCAGAACGACACGGACTCGATAAAGAACAAGTTATTGATTTTAACGGAAAACTTTTATCTATCGCAGGAGAAGAGTTTGAAGGCCTCCATATTAAAAAGGCTCGCCCTTTGATTGTTGAAAAGCTGAAAGAAAAGGGACTCGTTGAAAAAGTTGACGAAAACTATACTCACAACATTGCTGTAAACTCTCGAGGTGGTGAGCTGATTGAGCCACAAATAAAAGAGCAGTGGTTTGTAAATGTAAACAAGCCGTTTGTCCCTCCCAACAGTGATACCGAAGTTACCCTAAAGCAATGGATGCGAAATGTAGTAGAAAATGGCCTTATTCAAATTATTCCGGACCGCTACGAGAAAGTATATTTTCACTGGATTGATAACCTTCGCGATTGGTGTATTTCTCGCCAAATTTGGTACGGACACCAAATTCCTGTTTGGTACAAAGATGGCGAGATTTATTGTGGCGTAGAGGCCCCAGAAGGAGGTGGTTGGGAGCAAGATCCAGACACCCTAGACACTTGGTTTTCAAGCGGTCTTTGGACTTTCTCAACGCTTGGATGGCCAGAGGAAACAGAAGACCTAAACCTCTATCATCCAACCAATGTACTTGAGACAGGATACGACATTCTTTTCTTTTGGATTGCTCGTATGATTTTAATGACAGGATTTTTGCTTGGGGACATCCCTTTCAGAACCGTCTACCTTCACGGAATGGTGCGGGACGAAAAAGGACGAAAAATGAGTAAATCACTTGGTAATGCAACTGATCCACTTGACCTTATAGAAAAGTACGGAGCCGATGCGCTACGTTTTGAACTTATTGTTGGCTCTCCTCCTGGTAACGATCTTAACCTGACGGAATCACGCATTAAAGGGTACAAACATTTTGCAAACAAGGTCTGGAATGCAAGCAGGTTCGTACACATGAATACAAAATACACTGATCTTAAAACAGAACCAAAGCTTCTCCCGCAAGACAAAACCTACTTAAAAGAATTAGATGAACTCACAAAAGATGTTACAAGTGAAATTGAAAAGTTTAATTTATATTTAGCAAGCGAAAAACTCTATCATTATTTTTGGCATACCTTTGCGGATAACATAATAGAAGAAACAAAAGAAAGACTCTATAATGGAACTGATGAAGAAAAGTTAAGTGCACAATGGACACTTAACAAAATCCTAACAACAAATCTTATACTTCTTCATCCATTTATGCCGTTTGTTACCGAGGAGGTGTGGGGATTGCTCCCCAACACAGATGGAATGCTTATCCATACTCCTTGGCCAGACGCTCGCTAAGCATGGACATAAACCAATTCTTAACACTCTTTTTTGCCCTCTTGGGAGGAGGTATCCCCCCTCTTATATGGTTATGGTTTTGGATAAAAGAAGATAAAAATCACCCCGAACCAAAACCACTCATTATTGCAACATTTGTAGGAGGAATGATTGCTGTGCCCATTGCTTTTGTTCTTGAAAAAAAGGCAGCGTCTCTTGGACTTGATGGATTTTTATTAGGGACACCAGGGAAGCTATTTGCAGCTCTTGTTGTCCTTGTTTTGATTGAAGAGATAGTAAAGTACCTTGCCGCACAAGGCATCGCCTTCCCTAACAAACACTTTGATGAACCCGTAGATGCAATAATTTACATGATTAGTGCTGCGCTCGGTTTTGCAGCCCTTGAAAACACTCTCTTTTTGATTGACGGATTGTCTAGTGCCGGGCTCATCTCTCAAGGGTTCTTTGCAACGGTGGGGTTAAATGAAGTTTTGATTAATAATAATCTGCGGTTTATAGGGGCTAATGTTCTGCATGTTGTGGCCTCTGGCCTTATAGGTGTCTTTATTGGATTTTCGTTCTACAAACATTGGTTTGCAAAAATTCTCTACTTTTTAGTGGGCCTTGGGTTGGCAACATTCTTGCACGCCATCTTCAATTTTTCTATAATTACTTATAGTGATAAGCCGCTTGTGGTGTTCTCGCACCTCTGGCTCATGGCTATACTACTTATCTTTTTATTCGAGCGTGTTAAACGAGTACGACCATAACTATGTTACGAAAACAATCATTTTTGGATAAATTAACCGGCGGAATTCCTCTTGATGAAGAAGAACCTCTTATGCGAGACGACCATAAAGAGCCCATTATTTCAGAAGAAGAAACAAATGACGATGAGTGGATTGAAGAGGATGCAGAAGAAGGACAATTGACCGTTGATGTTTTTCAAAATCCAAATGAGATTGTTATTAAAACAATGGTAGCTGGTGTTAAGCCAGAAGACATTGATGTTTCTATAAATCGAGAGATGGTTACCATTAAGGGGCGGAGGCACCAAGAAGACGTCATTGAAGACAAGGACTTTTATTTTAAAGAATTATATTGGGGAGGATTTTCTCGAACTATTTTACTTCCAGAAGAAGTTGACCCCGACGGCGCCCAAGCAACAGAAACAAATGGCCTTTTAACAATCAGACTTCCAAAACACGACAAAGCCCATACAAAAAATATTAAGGTGAAGAGTCGGTAGGCTTTTTATTTAGGGTCGGGCTCGAACCGACGGTCTCCCTCGCTTCGTTCGGATGAAAAGTAATCCCATTACTTTTCATCCCTTCGCCATCCGGCGAAGGATCATTTAAACTAACCCTGCCAAAAATAAAATCCCACACGCGGTGGAATTTTATTTTTGGTGCCCAGGGTCGGGCTCGAACCGACGACCCTTCGCTCTTCAGGCGAATGCTCTAGCCAACTGAGCTACCTGGGCATATACGCAGAGGTAATTATTGTCCAACGTTTTGAATTGCCTCTCGCGCCGCTTGATACGTATCCAGCAACTGGTTCACATATGGTTCAAGGAAGAAGAGAAGTCCTGAAACCGCCCCAATAATGAGTATCCAATAGAGAGCCGTAAATACGCGTCTCCATTTTATGTATGAATACACCTTCTTCAAAAGCTCATTGTTTTTCTGAATGAGCTCATTATTCTCTTTAACGAGTTTTTCTAATTGATCTCCTTCCATAACCAGTCGCCATTCTAGCAAGGATACCCCTAAAAATCAACGTATTTTGTGCCCCTGGTAGGAGTCGAACCCACATCTACCCCTTAGGACGGGGTTGTTCTATCCATTGAACTACAAGGGCAATTAATATCAACTAAACAATAGTACTAATAAACTGCCCAATTGAGAAGGCTATTGCCGCTGCCACTCCCCCAATCACCACCATCTTGATTCCACCCACAAAAAAGGGCTTGTCGGTAACCATATTACGAAGTGATCCCACAACAAAAAGAGCAAGGAGAGTTGCAATGATTGTATACACAAACACCTCTCCACTTCCTCCTAAAACAATATAGGGAATAAGCGGGACAGATCCCGCAACAATAAACGAACTAAACGTTGCAAATGCACTCGATGCAGGGCTTGTATTAACAAAAAAAGGATCTTCTGTATCCCCTGCATCTTGCAGCAAATGATCTTTTGACTCAGTCGCCAAATAGTTTGATGACGCCATAGAAAATGCATCAGCAAAAAGTGATGCCAACCCAATAATGATAACCGTTTGGGGGGCCAGGCTTGCTCCAACCACACCAGCAACAATCGCAAAGGTAGTAATAATGCCGTCATTGGCACCATACACCATATCAGGAACAAAGTATTTTAATTTCATACAGAGCTTATTGTATCACACCAAGTACTGCCTCGAAGTCGTCTCCTTTTTGCATTTTATTTCGTTTTGTATGACCACAAATAAGGCATTTATGTGTCACGCTGTATTCCCCATGTTCCTGATCCAAAAAGATTGGTTCCATAAGCCCTTCACAATCTGATGCCCTGTCTCCCGGATGGTTATCGACATGCTTACTGTATAAACATTTTGGACAATGATTGGTATAGCCATCTCCTTTTACCTGACGCCCACAATGTTCACACTCAAAATCTTCTGTTACTTTTTTAAAATTTTCTGCCATTTAGAATCCAAAAAATGCTTTTATACTTCCCCAAAAACCTTTTGTGTCTCCCTCTCCTGTATCTGAATCTTTAGCGTCAACAATAACAACTGTCTTTTCTCCTGGTTTTGCAATATGAAATTTTGTTCGAAGTTCCTCTTCAACACCACGCGCATTTCCCAAACGATCAAGCTCTTCTTGTAATTCTTTTTCCCGCTCAAGCAGAGCTGTTAGCTCAAGGTTTGCCTCGGTATATACTTCATCAACTAAACGATTTTTTTTATATTGACCCCATACTCCCTCTCCAGCCCAAAAAATGAGTGCCAAAAGTACCACCACCCAAAAAAGTTGTTTTAAATTCTTCCTTCGTCTTACTCCCTGAAAACCATGGAACATAACGACAAGACACCCTTTTTAGCTTATAATGGCAACACTATTAGTATAACCGGATACCCTATGCTCTTCCAAAAAAAGCATAAAAAGAAGATTCGTATTATATGGAGCATCCTTGCTGTGCTTATCACCCTTAGCATGCTCCTCTTCTATAGCCCCCTCCATTTGGCCTTTTAGCCACGCATTACCTTCAAAAATACATCTTGTGGAATAGAAACTTTTCCTCCTTCTTTCATCTTTTTCTTTCCCTTTTTTTGCTTTTCTCTGAGTTTCATCTTCCGAGTAATGTCCCCACCGTAAAGCTTTGCTGTAACATCTTTACGGAGCGCCTTTAGGGTTTTTGAGGCAATAATGCGCCCTTTTGCTTGTGCTTGAATTTTAATAACAAATTGCTGGCGCGGAAGAACATCATGGAGTTTTTCTACCACATCTCGCGCTTCTTCTTCTGCTCGACGTTCAGCAATAATCCGAGAAAATGCAGGAACTATTTCCTCTGCAATCAAAACATCAAGTCGTGTTACCTGCGCTTCTCGCATATCACCCATCTCATATGAAAGAGAGGCATACCCACTGGTTGCGCTTTTTATTTCATCAAAAAAGTTTCGCATAAGCTCGCGCAAAGGCATTTCAAGATCAAGTGCCATGCGATTGTCTCCGAATGAATTAGTGTTACCAACAATGGCTTCGTGTTCATAAAGGAGCGTCATAACATTTCCCAAATAATCACCAGGGACAATAAGAGTAACCTTAATCCATGGTTCTAAAACTTTTTCGTAACTTCCATGATCAGGAAACTTTACGGGAGAATAAATAATTTCTTCCTTCCCACCCTTAGAAAATACTTTATAGGTAATAGTAGGGCTTGTAATAATAAGATTCAAATTAAACTCTCGTTTTAATCGTTCGGTAATAATTTCAAGATGAAGCATTCCCAAAAAACCACAGCGGAATCCTCGCCCAAGCGACACTGACGCCTCCTCTTCAAACGAAAGAGATGAATCGGTTAAAAGAAGTTTGCCAAGCGCTTGACGCAATACATCAAAATCATCTTGGCTTTCAGGGTAGAGCGATGCCCACACTACTGGCTTTGGTTTTTCAAATCCTGTCACGGGAGCGCTTTGTGATTTAAAAAGTGTTACGGTGTCACCCACTTGTGTTACTCCCGGGCGTTTAATACCTGTTACAATGTATCCAATTTCACCCTCTTTCAAAGAATCTTTTTTTGTTCGAAGAGGAGAAAACACTCCAACCTCTTGAGCAATAAACCGTTCTTTTGCCCCAACAAACAATAGTTCGTCTCCTTTTTTAACCTCTCCTCCATAGACACGAGTGTAGACAATAACTCCTTGATGGTTTGAATATTCAAAATCAAAAATAAGTGACTGAAGAGAGTTTGCCTTAGTTTTTTTAGGAGAAGGAACCTTATCGACAATACGATCAAGAAGCGCCTCTACTCCTTCTCCTGTTTTTGCAGAAACACATAAAATTTCATCGGGAGAACAACCCACCACATTTACTACTTGCTGTTTTACCTCTTCTGTTTGAGCTCCAGCAAGATCAATCTTATTGAGGACTGGAATAATGGGAAGATTAAGCTCTTTTGCCATATCAAGAACCGTAAGCGTCTGTGCCTGAACCCCTTGTGTGGCATCAACAAGTAAAATGGTTCCTTCGATAGATTTAAGGGCTCGAGATACTTCGTATGAAAAGTCTATGTGCCCGGGTGTATCGATAAGATTCAAAACATAGTCTGTTCCTTCTTTTTGATACCCCATTCGAACAGGCTGCATTTTAATGGTAATCCCACGTTCTCGTTCGAGCTCCATTTGATCGAGAAGCTGATCCTTCATTTCACGTTCTGAGATTGTTTTAGTCACCTCTAACATGCGGTCGGCAAGAGTCGACTTTCCATGATCAATATGCGCAATGATTGAAAAATTTCGTATGGTATTGGTATCCATAGCACTACTATACTAAAGTATTTCTCTTAAAAAGAAAGCCGCCTCGAGTCCACAATGGGTACCCGGGCGGCGGAGTGGACGGCACCTGGGTGCGTCCATGGTTTTCTAGTGCGCAAGGCGCACCTTGGTGGAAGGTCCCAGCTCAAGGGGTGAGCCTCGAGTCTGGGCGGAAGGCGGATCTAGCCGAAGAGGGGCGCACCGAGCGAGACGACCCCGCCGGGCAGGATCACGTGACCCCGACCATCCGAACCGAGCGGCGGACCGCTGAGCTCGGAGAACGGGATCTCGCTCTCGCGACGGAGCCGGCGAACCGAGCCACGCGTCCGGGTGCTCTCCTTGGTGCGTACCGTGCCTTCGCCTTCCTGTTTCTTCATCGGGATTCCTTCCCTTCCTGAAGTTCTCTTTCGAGCGCGGCCCCCAGCCACGCTACGTCCACTATCCAAACTACTATAATAAAAGTCTTTTGTCAAGCCCCCCTAAAGTTCTTCCTGGTCTGGCAATACAGGCCTTGTTTTACTCACCCGAGCAACAAGCGCCCGCCTAATATCCTTAATTTCTTGATTACCCAGCGTCTCAAGAAACAAAATACCAACAACAATACCGGCAATGCCAGACAAGAACCCCTGCAAAAAGATTCCCCAAAAGGTATTGATATCAAATACATCATCAAACACTTGAAGAAGATAATACGCCACAATTCCCATCAAAAGCGCTGCAGCAAGCGATTGGAATACACTTTTTCGTATAGAAACATAATATTCTCTAAATTCTTTTTTAAATAAAAGCCAAATAAGAGAAAGATTAAGAAGCGCCCCAACCGAGAACGCGAGAGGCAACATAAGGACACTGGTACCAGGAATACCCTCAACACGGAAAAGGTTTTCAAAAAAGTCTCTGAATCCTGGGACGCTTGAGAAAATAGAAAGAAATACAAACCCCAAGACAACACTCACAAGACCCGAAACAAGGTTTACATAAAGCGGCTTTTTTGTATTTCCTGCTGCGTAGTAACCACGCACAAACAAATTAATAAGCCCTTGCGCAACCACAGAGAATGAAAAGAGAGCAAGCGCTGCTGCGGTGAGTCTGGTGTCGGTCCACGTAAATTCCCCTGCCCCTAAAATGGTTCTAACGATTTGCGCACGAAGCACAACAAACAAAGACAGCACGGGCAACGACCAGAAAATAATGTGTTTCCCTGCCGCAACAATGTACTGAACAAAGTGCGACTTATCGCCATTTGAAAAGAGTCGCGAAAGCGTTGGGAATGCCGCAACCGAATAACTCATACCAATAATGGCAAGAGGGACCGACTGAAGATTATACGAGAGATTAAAGATTGCAATTGACCCCTCCTCAATACGCGAAGCAAGCGCCACAAAGACAATAATAAGAATGTGATTCACACTCAAAGTAAGGGTTCGTGGCAAAGAAAGTGTTACTACTTTTTTAATAGAAGAAAAATCTGGAACAAATGTTATGCGAGGGAAGATTCCTGAACGTACAACTGTTGGGATTTGAATAATAAAATGAAAGAGTGCACCAAGAATAACTCCGTACACCAGCCCCTTGATTCCAAATGGTTCGTATAAAAAAAGAAGCCCAAAAATGATTGCAAGGTTGTAAACAATCGGGGTAAGAGCGTAGACAAAAAAGCGTCTCATGGTTTGAACCACGCTTCCAAATAAGTTAGAGAGCCCAAGTAAAAATGGGGAGAGCAACAACAACCGAGACAACTCTATAAACGTTTCTTTATTTTCATCACTAAACCCTGGGACCACAATATCTGCAAGGGTTGGCATTAATACATACGCAACCAAAGAAACAATAATCATTAAAAGAAGGAAGAAGGTAAGGATACTTGAAAGGAAGTTGTTGAGTTCTTGCCTTCTTTCTTCCCCCAACTTTTCAGTAATAAAAGGAATAAGGACCGTTGCTGCAACAAGCGAAGCAACCAAGACATAGATGATGTCGGGTACCCTAAATGAGGCGTAATAGACATCGAGTGTTGTCCCTGCCCCAAAAGTGCTCGCAAAAAGACGGTCACGAACAAGGGCAAGAATTTGAGACCCAAAAGCAGAGATTCCCAAGAGAAACGCGGCCTCGTGAAGGCCGCCAAAATCCTTATTAAAAAGCCGTACAATACCGTTTACCATGCTGATTTTTAGTAATTATAGGTAACAGGTATAATAAAGCAATAATAACCTATGGAGAAAAAAGGAGTCACGGTAAAAATAGCAGCAGAGGTTCTGGGAGTGTCAGTAAACACCCTGCGGAAGTGGGACAAAGAAGGAGTGCTTAAAGCCCAAAGGAAAGACAATGGCTATCGCTATTACCATATTCGAGAGCTTGAGAAGTTTGCTAAAACCCACAAACTAAGACGAAAAAAGAGATTATAACAATCAAAAATCCCGGGATTAACCGGGATTTTTGATATAGATTGCCTTGTGCTTATAAGCCGGATTCTGTACTACGCAAAGCGTAGCGATAGCCATTTATCTGTCGTGTTTGTTACCAAACAGATCAAGCGGCACTCTCACACATGGTGAGCACGACCTTGCACCCAGGTAAGGATTTAGCCGTTTCACCTCTTATATTTCTATAAGAGCTTACCCCGAGGGGTATTGAGCCTATTTCTAAACTCAACGTCTCTGCTCGCACCTCTCGTATTGCTACGGACGGGCGTTACCCGCTACCCTGCTCCTTGTTTACACAAGGGAGTGTCCGGACTTTCCTCTCCTAAAAATAGGAGCGACTACCCAACACAAGGCGAGATTAGTATACGAAAGGCCGTATTATTTTGCAACCTTCTTTTTACTCTTTGAGGCTTTCTTGATTGTTTCAATTTTTGGAGTCGGAGCTGGAATATCTACTTCACAACTTCCTGCTGAACAGGCGAGCTCTTTTGCTCCTTGTGTTTGATCTTCCCCTTCGTACAGAACAAGCTTTGAGAAATCAATGTCAGGAAATGCTGCTGCTCGTTTTTCGTACTCACCCTTGGTAATAGATTCGTAAGGAGCTAGTTTGTAAACATGGTCGCTCCGTGGAAGGAATGAAAGTCCACCAACAATATCCCAGTTTTTGTACACCCACTGCCCTACCTCAAGCCACTCATCTTCTCCGATAGAAATTGTTGCAGAAGGATTATGCTCGGTATAACTTTCTTTCAACATTTTCCAATACTCAAGCATTTCAAACGCACCAACATCATCTTTAAATCGAGTAGATGTTTCTGGAGCCTTCATAGGGAATTCCAAAACAAAAGTAGTTGCTGTTTCTTTGTCGTATCCTACCTCAGGATGATACGGCACGCCAATATCTTTCAACATAGTAAAGATTGGGTTGTGTGACTCAATTCGTACTCGTCTAATATAATACTTTGAATGTCGAGGATGAAGACCACTTGCTGAGTCAAAAAGTTGTGATCCGTTTCCTGATGGCTTCACACAGGTAATTGCAGTCGAAGGATTAATACCAAATCGTTGTGCATACTTTCGGTTAGTCTCAATTGCAACCTCTTTCATCTTTCGCAAAGTATTTGGATTTTGTACTGCCGGGCAATCCCATTGTCCGGTAATAGAAACTCCAAGTAATCGTTCTGCTTCACAATTTTCCTTCCATTCTTTTTTAATATACGGGAATTTGGTAAGAGTTGATTGATAGGTTCCCAAAATAGTTGCAACTCGTACTTTTTCGAGGAGATCTTCTTCAGTGTCTTCTGACCGGGCAACCACCTCTGAAAGGTTACAGAATTGCCGTGAGCGCAAAATAATCTCGCCACAAGGATTGAGTCCAGAATTACCCATAAATGGTGCAAACACCTTCCACCTACGCACAGGAAGCTGTTTTTTAAGGGCTCCACGGTTAAAGATTCCTCGTTCTCCTGACCCTGCCTTTACGAGGTTTTGCCATTCATCAAGGAACTCTCGTACCGTTGGCTTCTCGTTGTAAACCGCACTATTGTTGGCCATGCTTCGTTGCGGATTATTAAGCCAAAACTGCCCATTTTTTGCCTCTCGCATTACAATGTCATCCAAATCAGAGACAGAAATAAGGGCACTACGCCTTACCCCACCCGCAACAACAACGGATCCAATCTTACAAATAATGTCGTGCACATCGATGGTTGAAAGTCTCCTGTTTTGACGCGCAAACATCTTCTCTCGCGTAAAGTTTAAAAGAGATCGCAATGGTTCAGGACCACTTGCTCGTCCTCCCATGGTATTAAGCCTGGCACCTTCTGGTCTAATTTTTGAATAATCAAAATCAATGTCTTGTCCGTGCTCCCATGCGGTCATTCCAGCAACAAGTGCATCACACCATCCTTCTTTACTGTCATCAATAACAAATGTTTTTAATTTTTCTCCTGTTTGTCGTTGAATTAAAGGAAGTCGTTCAACATTTTGATGTTCTACCGAATACCCAACACCAGAACCTGACATTGAAAGATACATAATATCTGCAAAATCTTTCCATTCGGTTGGTGCAACGAATGCACAGTTGTATGCGGTAATATTATTTTTTCGTGCAGCTTTTCCTGCTCCCCACAAAAGCCTCATTGAACCCATTGCACTCATTGAAAGCATGTACTCTCTAATTTCTGTATACTCTTCGTCTGTTAACTTGTCTCCAATGTTTTCTTTCATGAAGTCAACGTATCGATCGATTGCTTCAATCCATGATTCACGTCGTCCTTCTTCGTCTATCCAACGAGAATAAAACGTGTAGAACGCATACTCTGCCATTGCGCTTCTAAAATATTTTTTACTTTCAGTAACAAGATTGCGAACATTCTCTGGAACTGGTCGTCGTAATTTTCGAAGTTCTGATCGTTTATCTCGATACAAAATATATGCCTTTGCTGCTTGTGCGTACCGATGCAAAATAAGTTGCCGCTCTACCAAGTCTTGTACTTCTTCAACTGTTGGGATGTAAAAGTCGTTTGTTTTCTTGATTGAAGAGAGATCTTTCATAACAGCATCGGCAACAGCCTTTGGAGACTTTTCTCCATTCTCTCCCGATGCCTTCATAGCTTTTCCAACCGCAACTTCAATGCGTTTTGGATCAAATTCGACAATAGAACCGTCACGTTTTCTGATTTTGGTAACAAGTGCTGATGTTTTTTCCGTCTTCTTCTTCGCGACAGACGTTCGTTTTGTCTTTGGCATAGGGCTTTTAAAATTAATAGGATTTCTTATAAGGTCACCCTATTGTACTAATCAGCCCCCTTAAAAAAAAGTGGATAAGTGGCCATTTTCACAAGAAGAAAATAAAAAGTCAGGGGTGTAAATATCAATTTTGGACGACACAAAAAATAGCCCGAGATTACGGAAGGCACTCGGGACGATTTTTTTGGAAATTTTTATTTTTTGAGAAAAGAGAGACCTATTTATTACGAAGACCTATTCCATTCGCTCTTGGTTCCCTTTCTTTGACTCTCTGCCATGACAAGCTCGTCATAGATGCCATCGATAAGGTCATAGTCTTTTGCTTCTTCAAGCGATACCCATTCAAACTTGTCGGTCTCGTCTTCTTTTAAAGTAATTTCGCCAGCCTCATAGTCTGCAAGGCATGAGATAACAAGAGACGGTGCTCCATCTGCATGCACTGTGGCCAAACTCGTTACATACTCAATGTTTTTAATATCAATTCCTACTTCTTCTTTAACTTCGCGCCTCAAAACCTTTTCAAGTACGTTATACCAATAATCCGTAGTATCTTTTGGTAAATCAATATAATCAGAAACCTCTAACTTCCCGCCCGGAACTGTCCACATTCCCGGGAATCGTCTTTTTTCTTTTGAGCGGCGTGTAATTAAATACTTATCGTCTTTTACCACGATTGCTGTAATCGCCACCTCATGTAAGTAATCATTTTTATCTGCCATAGCTTTATTTTACCAAATTTCTGCTCTTTGTTTTTTATTTCGATACAACTTGTTCTTTGGTGTAACGCCAAAGACTTCATAAAAAGATTCCATATTTGAAAACGGGATATTAATACGAAACTCAGGAGGAGAGTGGGGGTCTGTAATTAATCTTTGACGAATACTTTCTTTTTGGACATGCCCTCTTTCTATGACAGCAAGCCCAATAAAAAATAATTGTTCGTCGTCAAATCCTGAAATAGTGTAATCTTTTATTTTGTTTCTTTTTTTAAAACGCTTATATGCATCATAAGCAATTACTGCCCCGCCTAAATCTGCAATATTCTCTCCCAATGTCATTTTTCCATTTACATGCAAACCATCAAACAACTTCGCATTATTAAATTGACTGACAAGTGTACTTGTCCGTTTTTCAAATTTTTTTCTATCTTCTCTTGTCCACCAGTTTTTTAAGTTTCCATACGCATCAAACTTACTTCCTGAATCATCAAAACCATGAGTTAACTCATGACCAATCACTGAGCCGATAGCTCCGTAGTTAATTGCATCTGGAGCATTAACATCAAAAAAGGGAGGTTGCAAAATTCCAGCGGGGAATGTTATGTCGTTAAGGCCCGGGTCGTAACAAGCATTAACCGTTGCAGGAGAAAAGTGCCATTTCGTTCGATCTACTTTTTTGCCTGCTTTTTGTAGATTCCGCCTGTAATGAAACTCGCTCAAAGCGATAAGATTGTGGACAAAGGAATCTGAAGAAAGCCGGAGGCCCTTATACCCCTCCCATTTTTCTGGATATCCTATTTTTCTCCTTATAGTTCCAAGCTTTTTTAGAGCTTTCTTCTTGGTCGTTTTGCTCATCCAGGCATTACTCTTGAGTCTTTCTCTGTATGCATCAATAACATCATCAACCAAAATATCCATTTTTTGTTTTGATTGTTGTGTAAAGTACTTCTTTATATATACTTTCCCCGAAGCTTCCCGTAAATTTCCTTCAACTATTCCCAGTACACGTTCCCATCGCGGTTTTATTTCTTTTTGTCCTGAAAGTTTTTTTCCATAAAAACTAAAGCTTGCATTTACAAAGTCATCAGATAAAACATTAGAAAAACTATCCAAAACACACCATAAAAGATATGTTTTTATATCAGGCAAACTTATTTGCTTGAGAAGACCATCAACCTCTTTGAAAAAGTTTGGTTGGGCAACATTTACAACTCTTATTTTTTTTAGATGAATTGTTTTAAAATAGTCCTCCCATGCAATTTGTTTATAGAGTGTTTTTATTTGGTTGTGTGTTTTTCTATTATTTTGTTTGTGATAATCATATCGTTCTTCTCTGTTCATGGACGAAGCAGCTAGTTTTGTCTCTATGCGTAAAACAGTTTGTGCTTTTTTTGTAGCAACCTTTTCCTTGTCACCGTTCAGTTTAAAAATTGCCTTAATATGTTTTTTATAATTTGCTAAAAGTTCTTTCTCTTTTTTATTTTTGGGGAAATAGTAGTCTCTCTCTGGTAGACCAAAACCACCTTGATACAACCACACCATCATGTGCGTACTTTTATTCATATCCTGATCAACAAAAGTATTCCAAAAGGTGCCGATGCCAGCCTTGTGAAAATCACCAATTAGTTTTGCAAGATCTTCTTTTGTTTTTACAGCCTGAATAGAATCAAAGAAAGGTTGGAGGTCTTTTGTTCTGTCTCTATTTCTTTTTTTTGTATTCATTCCAGTGAAGTAAAGATCTCTAACAAGTTGTGCATCTGAACCTTTTTTAAAATTTTTTTTGTCTATAAGATTCTTCAAAAGGTCATGGAGGATTTTTCTATTTTGCTTTCTTAAAATATAGAATGTACCCCAGGACGTTTCTGTTTTGGGAATAGGGTTTCTTTTTATCCATCCTCCATTTACGAAATGGAAAAAATCATCACGAGGGTCAATCGCGTGATCAAAATCTTTTTTATTCAATTTCCAGGTTTTTGTTTTTGTATTCATATAAATAAATGCGGAGGGTATGGGATTCGAACCCATGAGGGGTTGCCCCCTACTCGCTTTCCAAGCGAGCGCACTAGACCACTATGCGAACCCTCCTGGAGCCCTTAGAATATAGGAATCTATAAGGGACGTCTACCTCAATCTAGCTGTTTATTGCTGTGTATGTGTTTCTTCTATTGTTGGTGTTTCAGCATCGACAGCATCAGTAAAAAACACAATGGCCCATCTGGACGTTTCATTATTGACCCTGTCTTCACCTCTCTGCACAACATCATGCCAAGTCGGGAAAAATTCTTCTGAAGATACAGTTGAAAAATTATAAGCCGGCATAAAAAATGCTGTATTTTCTTTGTGTTCAACCTCAATGAGCGTCCTATCGTTTCTCCCTAATCGCAAACCGGGAGCGCTTTCTGCGATAGCAAGCGTCAGTGTTCCTTTGTCATAATGCCCTTTAGCCAAAAAATCACCTTTCTTTTTCGAGTCATATTTAAGAAACCTAAGAAAGAAACGACGGTGCTGTTTACCTTTAAAAAATTTATCGTGAATACCTGGATAATCTCCTTCAAGGGTCTGGAGTAGTTGAGACATGGCTTTTTTTGATGCATTAAACACCTTATCTGCATTATCAATAAATATTTTTGTCTTATGATCAGCATCCTCTAGTAAATCAGTAAAAGCTTCTTTAGTATATTCATGGTAATGAAAAAATTCTTTATCGTCTGCGCTTCCACTTTTTTGCATACGACGAAAATATCCAATCTCTCCTGCTCTCATATTTAAAGGATCTGCATATGTTTTATATTTTTCCTTGGTTTCGGAAGGTAATGTAAGAAAATCCAAAAAAGATTCCGCGGCCGAAACTAACTCACTTTTTTTCATTGCAAAAGGAACTTCGGAGTAACTTTTTGTTTTAATATCCTTTTTAATTTTCTCTAAAGAAAGCTCCATATTACTTGCCTCCTAAAAGTGCTTGTACTCGTTCGTGTGTAGGTGGATGGGTTGAAAAAATGCGCGTAAAAAATTGTTTTCTTCCCCCAGGACCAAAGGGGTTTGAAATAAAAAGATGTGCGGTGGTATTGTTGGCGCGTTTCATTGGCGCACTATAAGCACTAATTTTTTTAAGAGCATTTGCCAAACCTTCTGGGTAACGTGTTAGAAGCGCTCCGCTTGCATCAGCTAAAAACTCTCGTTTTCGTGAGATTGCCAAGTGCATAAGGCTCGCCGCAAGCGGCGCAAGAATAGCAGCAACAATTGCAATAATTACTACCGCCGCTCCCCCATTGTTTCTGTCGCGTCCACCTCCACCAAATATGGTCATTCGCAAAAAGATATCTGAAAGAATAGAAATAAAACCAACAAGTACCACAGCAACGGTCGACACAAGCATGTCACGATTACCAATGTGCGAGAGCTCGTGGGCAATAACTCCTTCAAGCTCGTTCTTTTCTAAAATCTCAAGGAGACCGGTTGTAACCGCAACCACTGCATGCTCTGGGTCTCGCCCTGTTGCAAATGCATTGGGTGCACGGTCAGGAATAATGTAAACACGCGGCATAGGAAGCCCCGCCGTAATGGCAAGGTTCTCTACGGTGGTAAACAATTCAAAGTGATCTTTTTTGTTCGCAGGGTGTGCATTGGTAAGCTTGAGTGCAATTTTGTCTGAATACCAATAACTAGTTACATTCATAGCAAGTGCAAAAATAACTGCTATGTACAAAATAATTTGTGCATCATACGCATAACTAAACAGCCACCCAATAAGAATGACAAAAATAAAGAAGGAACTCATTAAGAGCCACGTCTTTCTTTTATTCGCGTCTTGGTGCGTATAAAGATTCACTTGTTTTAGAATTTAACCTGTACGGGTTCTCGTTCTTCTGATCCCTCTTCGAGCTCAAAGAATTCTCGTTTTGTGAACTTGAAGATGTTTGCAATAACGTTTGCTGGGAATGATTCAATACCAATATTTAAGTCGCGCACATTGGTGTTGTAAAACCGTCGTGCTGCTTGAATTTTATTTTCAGTATCGGTTAATTCGTTTTGTAATTGCAAAAAGTTTTGGTTTGCTTTTAAGTCTGGATACGCTTCTGAAACCGCAAAGAGTGATTTAAGAGCGCCCGACAGCATATTCTCTGCCTGACCTTTTTCTGCAACTCCTCCTGCTTGCATGGCCTGGCTTCGTGCTTTTGTTACGTTTTCAAAAGCTTCCTTTTCGTGACTTGCATAACCTTTTACGGTTTCGACCAAGTTTGGAATAAGGTCGTACCGACGCTTAAGCTGAACTTCAATATCAGCCCATGCCTCTTTTGTTCTATTAATGAGCCGCACAAAGCGGTTGTATGAGACCACAACCCATAAAACAATGAGTACAATGATCCCAATTACAATATATCCGAGTGTCATAGTGTCTCTAATATTAGCTAATTATAGAGCTATTGTAGCAAAGGTAGGACTAGTAATCCATTCCTGGCATGCCTCCACCCATTCCTTGGATTCCTCCCATTCCAGGGTCTTGTGGTTCCTCTTTTTTAGGAACGTTAGTAATTGCGGCACCAATGGTTAAGTAATTTGCCGCAACTGACACAGCATTTTGAAACGCTGTTTTTGTTACTTTAAGCGGGTCAATGATTCCTGCTTTTTTAAGATCTTGAACCTCATTTTCGCTTGCATTAAAGCCAATCCATCGTTTTCCTGCTTCTGATTTTATACTGTCTCGTTTTTCTTCAATCTCTTTCATAACTTTATCAGGAGACATTCCGCTGTTTTCTACAATGGCAGTAAGGGGTGCAACAAGCGCCTTCATTAAAATTGCTTGGGCATGTTCTTTTACATGACCACTTTCTCCTTCGTTTTTTCTTTGCGAGAGAGAAATTTGTGCAAGTGCGATTCCTCCGCCCGGAACAATCCCCTGTTCCATTGCTGCTTTTGTTGCAGCAACTGCATCTTCTACTCTTTGTTTTAATTCTTTTTGTGCAGATTCTGTTGGCGCACCAACTTTAATAACTCCAACACCACCCGAAAGCTTTCCAATTCGTTCTTGCAATTGATCTTTTTCGTAAGAAGATTCTGACTTTTCGTGTTGCGATCGTAATTGACTAACGCGTTCTTCAACATCTTTCTTTTTTCCTTTTCCTCCAACAATAGTTGTATTGTCTTTTGTAGTAATGACTCGACGAGCTTTTCCAAGCATTTGTACTGTTGCGCTTTCAAGTTTAATTCCTACTTCTTCTGAAACGACCGTTCCACCGGTCATAATGGCAATGTCTTCAAGTGATTCTTTTTTACGATCACCAAAACCAGGTGCCTTAACTGCCAAAACATTGAGCGCTCCGCGCAATTTGTTTACCACAAGCGTTGCAAGTGCCTCGCCGTCAACATCGTCTGCAATAATGACGAGTTCTTTTTTACCAGTCCCTGCAAGTGATTCAAGTAATGGCAAAATATCTTTAATAGAAGAAATTTTTTGGTCAGTAATAAGAATGTGAGGATTATCAAATACTGCCTCCATCTTTCCGGTATCGGTAACCATGTAGGGAGAAATATAGCCGCGATCAAACTGGAGTCCTTCAACTACCTCAACATCGCTCGTAACAGTGTTTGAGTCTTCGATAGTAATCACACCGTCTTTGCCAACTTTTGCAATGATTTTTGAGATAAGCTTTCCAATTTCAGCATCTTTTGCAGAAAGTGCTGCAACTTCTTCCACTTTTTTAGGATCATTAATAGGTTCACCCTGCTCTTCCAAGGCTTTGATTATCTTCTCGGTGCCATTAGTAAGCTCGTCAGCAAGCTGAATAACGTTAAAATTCTTTTCTTTTACCGCCTTTTCTCCTTCTTCAATAATAGAGTGGGTAATGATCACTGATGTCGAGGTTCCGTCCCCCACATTGTCATTGGTTTTGTCTGCAGCCTGTTTTATAAGGTCGGCACCCAAATTTTCGTACTTATCTTCAAGCTCGATTTCTTTTGCAACGGTCACGCCGTCTACCGTAACTTGAGGGGCTCCATACCCTTTCTCAATCACCACGCTCCGCCCACGAGGACCAAGCGTCATTTTTACAGCACGCGCAAGCTTGTCGATTCCACCACGGAGCGCTTTTCGTGCCCCACTATCAAATGTAATTTGTTTTGACATCGTTTTTATTTCAAGTACTTACTCAATAACTGCTAAGATGTTTGACTCATTCAAAATAAAATATTCCTTGCCGTCAATCTTTACTTCATCAGGACCATATTTTGAAAAAAGTACGGTTTGCCCTTTTTTTACTGACACAGGAATAAGGTTTCCATTGTCATCATATTTTCCAGGACCGATACTCACCACCTTACCTTTTTCTGGTCGTTCTTTGTTTACAGTTTCAGGAATAATGATTCCTCCTTTTGTTTTTTTTGCATTGTCTGCGGGATCAATGGGTGCCACCACCACCCTGTCCCCAAGAGGTTTTATGTTTGTACTACTCATGGCAATAATTAGTTAAATTTCGTAGTCAGTATAATCATCCAGAAGGCGCCGGTCAAGAACTTGACAGAGCGGGGTTCTCCCGCTAGAATGAGCCGAAATGGAACTGATTACAATTTTACCTTGGATTCAAATAGCTGTGTCTATCGCTTTGGTAGTACTCATCCTCCTTCAAAAAAATGAAGGTGGGCTTGGTGGTGCTTTTGGCGGCGGAGACAGCGGAGGAGCTCACTACACCAAACGAGGGGCAGAGAAAATCCTCTTCAATACGACTATTATATTAGCAGTACTCTTTGGCGTTCTTGCCATCGTATCTCTTTTACTAAACGCTTAAAAAGGAAATACTTCCCTACAATTAATTCTCCGTGGAAACAGATTCTTCTCATACAACGAGTGCAACTTCTTTTGGTGACGGTATTAAAACCCATCACAAAGAAATCCCAACACTATTAAGAAAGTTTTCTTTTAAAGAACGATTAGCGTTTTGGGGACTTTTTTGGATCTTTATTATTGGGGCCTTGGGGCTCGCTCGTGAGTTACACAGCAATTACTCAATCCAAATTCCACGAGAAGGCGGGAGCTTTACCGAGGGAGTGGTTGGACGACCCGCCTTTATTAATCCGGTTCTTGCCCTCTCAGATACCGATAAAGACCTTTCTTTGCTTGTATATTCGGGTCTACTGCGAGCGACACCAGAGGGTGATTTTATACCTGATTTGGCTGAGAGCTTTGAAGCAGATGAGTCAGGATCCTCATATAGCGTAGTCTTAAAAGAAGGGCTAACCTGGCACGACGGAACCCCTTTAACGGCCAACGACATTGTATTTACCATCAATAAAATAAAAGATCCTTTAATTAAGAGCCCTCTCAGGCCGACATGGGAAGGAGTATCGGTATTTGCTCTTGATGATCGGACCCTTGAGTTCTCGCTCGAACAACCTTATTCATTATTTATAGAGAACCTTACTACTGGGATTATTCCTGAACACATTTGGGGTGTTGCTACCACAGAAGATTTTATAAACAATGCAAACAATACAGACCCTATCGGGAGCGGCCCTTATTACGTAGAGAAAATTAAAAGGAATAATCAAGGGATCGCTGAATATTATGTATTACAAGCATTTGAAGACTTTGCACTCGCAGGTCCGTTTGTAGAAGAAATCGTCATCAGGTTCTACTCAGACGAAGAAGAGTTGCGCAAAGCATTCGATGGAAACGATATTGACCTTATTGGCGGAGCAACCGCTTTTTGGATGAAAGAGAAAGAGAGAGATGGCGAAAATGTATTATCCTTTCCTCTTGCACGAATCTTTGCTGTCTTTTTAAACCAAAGCCAAGCACAAGTCTTTACACAACCAGAAATCCGAGAAGTTCTGAATTTAGCAACCGATAAAGATAGGATTGTGCGAGAACTCTTGGCCGGATACGGAACTCCATTAAACGGCCCGCTTCCTCCAGGGGCACTTGGTTTTACCCCGTCAGAATCACTCTTTAGTAAAAACCGAGCACTTGAGATTTTAGAAGAAAATGGATGGACCGAAGGACCAGACGGCTTTTACGAAAAAGAAGTTGATGACCAACTTGAACGATTGGTGTTTTCTCTCTCGACGGCAAATGTTCCAGAGTTAAAACGAGTGGCAGAACTCTTGCAAGAAGACTGGGGAGAAATTGGTATTCGTGCTGATATTAAAATTTTTGAAATTGGAGACCTAAACCAAGAAGTTATCCGCCCTCGTAACTATAGTGCCCTTTTGTTTGGCGAGGTTACGGGACGAGACCCAGACCCATTTGCTTTTTGGCACTCATCACAACGACTCGACCCTGGTCTTAATATTGCTTTGTATACAAATGTAACCACCGACAAGCTCCTTGAAGATGCACGAACTATTTTAGATACCGAAGAGCGTGCGCAAAAATATGAAGCCTTCCAAGAAGAAGTTATTGCTGAAACCCCCTCAATCTTCTTGTACAGCCCAGAATATTTGTATGTTGCACCAGAAAAAATTAATAACATTACACCGTTCCCACTTACGATTTCATCTGAACGATTTATTAATGTAAACGAATGGTTTGTTGAAACCGATACCGTATGGAACTTTTTAAACCAAAACAATAATGATTAACAAACGAACACACAAAAAAACTACTCGAAAACGAGCCACGTCTAAAACAAGTAGGACACCTGGGCGAACTCCTAGTACGCGAAGAAAACAAACCGCACGCACCAGAAGCACTACAGGACCAACCCGGGCTCGAAAACCAAAAGCCGAAATAGAAGAAAAGAAAGGGCCAACAACCCCACCAATCGGAAAAGATATTATTCGAATCATTCCTCTTGGAGGAGTTGAGGAAGTTGGTAAAAATATGACCGCCTTTGAACTTGGCGATGATATTATTGTTGTTGATGCTGGCATCCACTTCCCTGGAGAAGAAGTTCCAGGGGTTGATTATGTTATTCCTGACACGACCTATCTTGAAGAACGAAAAGATAAAATCAGAGGGCTCTTTATTACTCACGCCCACTTGGACCATATCGGTGCGATTCCCTATATTCAAGAACGCCTAGGAAACCCTCCTATTTATGGACGAAAGCTCTCGGCGGCGTTTATTCAAAAACGCCAAAGCGAATTCCCTCATCTACCAAAACTCGATATGCGTATTGTTGAGAAGGAAGAGAGTGTTCGCGTAGGAGCACTTAATGTCCGATTTTTTGCGGTAACACACACCATCCCAGAGGCAATGGGGCTTATTATCGAAACTCCGTTTGGAAACATTATCCATTCAGGAGACCTTAAGGTTGACCATAAAGATGGCGTACCGCTTCAATTTGAAGTTGATGAATTTACAAAAGTAGGAAATGAAAACAATCTATGTCTTCTTACCGACTCAACCAATGTTGACCGACCGGGATTTGGATTCCCTGAACGAGAGGTGCACGAGAACTTGCGTAAAATTATTGAAGAAACAAACGGACGTCTTATTATTGGAACCTTTGCGTCACTTCTTGAACGTATTATTTACATCATTAATACTGCAGAGGAACTTGGTAAAAAAGTTGTTGTTGATGGACGTTCAATGAAAGTAAACGTTGAAATTGCACGAGAGCTTGGACTCTTAAAAAAGAACTCAAATGCAATTATCCCTATCACTGAAATGGAAAAGCATCCGCCAGAAAAAATTATTATTTTGGCTACTGGTGCACAAGGAGATGCTTATGCCGTCTTGATGCGCGTTGCAAACAAGGCACATAAATATATTAAGGTAAACAAAAAAGATACGATCATTCTTTCTTCGTCAGTTATTCCGGGGAATGAACGTGGTGTTCAAAAACTAAAAGACAATCTTTCGCGACAAGGAGCAAAGATTCTTCACTATGCCATTGCCGACGTTCACTCATCTGGGCACGCATACAAAGATGAGGCAGCCTGGATTATTAAAATGCTTAAGCCAAAATTCTTTATTCCAATTCACGGATACCATTACATGCTTCGGGTTCATGGTGGTGTTGCGCAAACCCAAGGACTAGAAGAAAAAAATGTGGTTATTCCTGATAACGGAATGATTATTGAGATTGATGGGAAGAAAGGAACCATGGCACCACACAAAAAGAAGGCACCCGCTGGAATCGTTATGGTGGATGCTCTTGGGCAAGGCCATGTTAAAGAGGTTGTGGTGCGTGACCGAAAGGCACTCGCAACTGACGGAATGTTTGTGATTGTTGCTGTTATTGATATTAAGACCGGAAAAGTACGCAAATCTCCTGACATTATTTCTCGAGGATTTATTTACCTTAAAGAATCTCAGGACCTTTTGAACCAAACAAGACTCTTGGTTAAAAAAACAACCGAGGACTCTGTTGGACAAATGCACCCTATTAACTTTGATTACGTAAAGAACAACTTGCGTGAGACCATTGGTAAGTTCCTTTATCAACAAACCAAAAAACGTCCAATGATCCTCCCCGTCATCCTTGAGGTATAATCAGTGAATGAGACGGGGAACTACTTTAGGGGTACTCCTCCTTTTTATTAACTTTATTTATACGCTCCACTATACGGTTGGAGCCTATATAAACTCTTCATTTTTAGAGCAATTTATTAGTGTTGAGTTTATTGGTCTTGTTTTTGCAGTCGCCGCCCTTCTTGCAATCGTAACGCTCGCCCGGATTGAGCGTTTTTTGGTTCGCTACGGGAACTTCCATCTGGCTCTTTTTGTGCTCGCTCTTGATATCGCTGCACTTATTGGACTCACGGTTTCAGGAATTTATAGCGAAAGTATTCCCGCCCTTGTTCCTCTTTTCTTCTTTGTTGCTTACTATGCAACTGCTGTTTTTATTCTTCGTTTCAGTCTTGATGTTTATTACGAAGAAGAAACCACCGGGCAAGGAGTCGGGAAAACAAGAGGAAAAATCCTTACCGCATCAAACTTTGCATGGCTTATTTCTCCTCTTATTTTTGGTCAGCTTTTAGGACAAGAAGAGTTTTGGAAGATTTACACCGTTGCAACACTGCTTGCCATTGTTCTTTTAGTGCTTATCATTTTTCATTTTAGAAATATAAAAGATGCGTCTTTTAAACGAGTCTATTTAAAGGGAACCTTAAAAGAAGTGTGGCGAAAGAAAGATATCTTTAGAGTATTTACCGCAAACTTTTTACTTCACTTTTTCTTCTCTTGGATGGTTATTTATTTACCCATCCATCTTCACAGCACTATTGGATTCTCGTGGGAAGCAATTGGTTTTATGCTTGCCCTCACCCTCCTTCCCTATGTAATCGTTGATATCCCTTTTGGATATATCGCTGATAACTTTATTGGAGAGAAAGAACTTCTCCAGCTTGGTTTTCTTATTATATTTACATTCACGTTCCCTATCGCACTTGTAAGCGAGGCGTCTTTTTGGCTTTGGACACTCATATTATTTGGAGCCCGGTTTGGTGCCGCCACACTTGAGGTAATGACAGATGTTTACTTCTTTAAAAAAATTACCGAAAGAGATGCAAATTTGATTGGCTTTTACCGTAACTCATCACCTTTATCGTATATTTTGGACCGCTCCTTGGAAGTATCCTGTTAGCGACAGGCGTCTTTACCGAAGGGCTCCTCTTCTTGGTTCTATCTGCCTTTATGTTTATTGGTCTTTTTGTGGTGTACCCACTCAAAGATACCAATTAAAAATTAAAAAAGTTTTGACTGTTCTCCTTTTTCTATAGGAGAACCTTTTTTTGCAGCTGGTTTTTCCACTCCATATGCTTTTTCTCTATAAGCACAGTGCTCACACCCTTCTTTTGCAAGTGGAATGCGATCATCCATGAGACATTTTTTAATGGTGGTGAGAGTTTTCTCTACCCATTCATCTGTTCCCGTGTGTGCAATAACCTCAATGTTAAACTCTAATTTTTTATCGAAGACATCAAGATCTTTTTTCCCATTACAATAAACAAAGTAGCCTGTGTCTGAAACGTTAAAATCATTCCCGCGCAAGAGCCATTGATATACCTCAAGCTGACGCTTGTATTGTGGCCCCCATCCTTCATCAAGATTAATAGCGCTCCGTTTTGAAGTTGCTTTGTAATCAACAACAATAAGTTCGTCGTTTGGAGTAACCCAGACATCATCAACAGCACCGAATACAAGAAAGTTTGTTGGCATGTGATGAACTTGTACCCCCACAAAGTTTTCTCTCCATTTATCCATGTCGGGATGTTCAAAAGGAATAGCGTCAATATTATTCTCCTCCATTATGGGATGTGCTGTTTTTTTTGCACGATGAACATCAAACTCCTTTTTTAGGAGTTCGTCTACAGCAATATTAAGAGTAAAACCAGGAAGTGATGGCCGTTTAACCCCTAGGCGCTGATCCATATAAAAACACCGCGGACACTCAATAAAGAGGTCTATTTTTGAACGACTAATTTTATGGGGTTCTTTTTTATCGGGAGAGAATAAAAATCTATTTTTCCAGGTATTTGTTCTTGGCATGGAGATATCATACCACAGCCGCTTGTGCCTCCCTCATAGCACAAAATTGGCATTCTTTTTCATCACATCTTACATCCCAAAAAGAAAGCTCTCGAATTTCTGTGGCAACTTTTTTGATGATATCAATAAGCTCTTTTTCTTCATTATCCTCTATTTCAAAAGATTCTCGCTTATATACCCCTCTTTCATTAGGCTCGAGAAAATCAATTACTCCCTCTTTCATAGAAAACTTACCTTCTTCATACAAAGAAAGGAGGAGTTTATAAAAGACAAGCTGACGTTTATAATCTCCCGTGCTATCTTTTGTGGCGCCCTGTATATAGTTCCGCGTTCGTGGTTTACCTGTTTTGTAATCGATTACAGAAACTGCATTGTTTCCAACAAATACCATACGATCAATCATTCCACGCAATCGAATGTCTCCATCTAGCAAGACTCCTTTAATAGGAAACTCTTCTAAACTGTCAGTAGTCCATTCTTTGTGATATGTGTCGTAATACCCTCCAAGTGCTTCGCGTCCCCTCTTCAAAAACTCTTCATATAATTTTTCTTTCAAAGGAACTTTTTTGAGCGACTCTTCAAAGAATTTTAAAAGTTCTTTTTTAGACGTCTTCTTTTTTTTCATTGAAGCAAAGTAATTTTTCATTGCCTCGTGCATAGCTGTTCCATAAATCTGAGGCGGAGTCTCAAGTTCTGGAATACGCAAAAGATTTACATAAAAATATCTCCAAGGGCATTTGAGATAATTATTGAGTGCCGTTACCGATAGCCCCCTCTCATTAAAGAGCTCATTAAGATATTCCTTTTCCTTCAAAGAAGCTTTTTCTTTTTTTCGAGGAATAGAAAACCTTCTTTCTGTTGTCCTAGATTGAACCTCCTCTTCTTTTTGTTCAATAAATTTTTTATCTATCTCTTCAATAAATTGCGAGGGGAGAAGTTGCCTCCTGTTTTTGTTCTTTTTTGGATGAGTAATTACAATATGATCTTTGGCTCGAGTAAGGGCAACATAAAATAACCTTCTTTCGTCATCGATATCAGATTCTTCTTTGCCTAAATAAGAAACAGGGAAGAATTCTCTTGTTTTTTTATTTCCCCAGTGGCCGTCGGTTACACCAACAATAAAAACATAGTTATACTCAAGACCTTTTGCTCGGTGTGCGGTCATTAACTGAACCGAGTTTTGATACAACACCTTATCACGGGCCCCAATCGTAATGCGATACTTTGAAATAATTTCTATATATTTAAGAAAATCAAAAAGTGAATACGATTTATGTTTGCGTGCCTCCTCTCCTGCCTCTCTATAGAGGCGTTCTAGGTTCTCTAATTTCTCTTTGGCTTCGGGATGTTGCAATACATGTGTCATAAATCCCGATCCATGCACTACATCTTCAAAAAAGGCAGCGAAGCTTTCATTTTGAGAACTCTTTTTCCATAAAGAGAGTTTTGTGTAAAGCTCTGTAAACGAGTCGGGGCGCTCAACTCCTGCCCCCTTCAATACATTTTTACTCTTCATTACCGTAAAAATACCCTTATGTTCTTTTTTGGCATACGTAACCACCTTATAAATGTCGAGATTATCTATATTCCAAAGATCATAGTGGAGGAGTTCTACAAGATATGAATCTTCTCCAAAATAGGCGATTGCATAAAAAAGAGTAATCAATTTTTTTATCTCTGGATCATCAAGAATATTTTTGTCCGAAAGGACAGTAAAGGGAATCTTTTTCTTTTCAAGTAAATCTACATAAGGAAAAGCATCTTTATTGTCTCTGTACAAAAGCGCAATCTCTCCTGGAGAGACTCCTTTTTGTATAAGAGACTCGATTTTGCTTACCACAAATACCACCTCATCCTCTTCTTCAGGGGTGGCATATACGTGAATAGGCTTCCCCTCTTTTTTACCTCCCGAAAGCAATCGTTTTCTTAAGTGTTTATCTTCGGTTTTGCTGTTTTTTATGACACTCCCTGCTGCATCTAAAATTGTTTGTGTTGATCGATAATTTTGCGTAAGGGTAATGAGTTTTCCTTTTGGATAGAGCTTCCTGAAGTAATTAAAGTTTTCAAGCGATGCTCCCTGGAATCTAAAAATCGCTTGTTTTTCATCTCCCACAATAAAAAGATTTGGGTACGGCGCATGGAATGATGAGAGTAATTCTAAAATAGTGTTTTGTCCAAAGTTTGCATCTTGATGCTCGTCGGCAAGAATGTATTGATATTCTTCTTGAAGCTCAAGTAAAAAACTATTATTTTCTTTAAGCGTCTTAATAACTTCTATGATCATGTCGTCATAATCGTAGAGATGTTCTTTTTTTAAGTGGTCTTCATATTTTTCATACACTTTTAAAAACTCTTCTGTTCGTTCAATTCCACGGAGCGTGCGCTCGTGTACACCTTTTAATTTCCCCTTTTGTTTTCCGCTTGTATGAAAATTAGTCTTTGTATTTAAGAGCGTTTTCTTTTCGTTTTGTGTATGTTTTTTGAATGTCTTTGGGTCAATGGCATCTTTTTTAAGATCTCCAATCTTTTTTAACATTGGATAAAGGTAGAAATGAGGATTGGCTTGCGCACGAAGTACATTAAATTTTGTATTCGTGATAATTTCTTCAAGAATTTTAATTTGATCAACAGTACTTATGTGAGATCCTCCTGCAATATCACGAAACTCATCCGGATATTTTTGAATAATATCGTTACAAAAACCATGGAACGTGGTGATGGTCACTCTATATGCAGCGCTCCCAATAATGTCCACTAAATTTTTGCGCATTGAATACACCCCTGATTCAGTAAACGTAAGTGCCAAAATACTCTCGGGCGCGGTGTCTGTATTTTTTAGAATGTTTGCAATACGGAGTGTAAGAATCTTGGTTTTACCGGTACCAGGACCAGCAATAACCATAACGGGCCCCTCGATCGTATCGACGGCCTCTTTTTGAGCACTATTTAATTGCTTATAGAGACGGGAAAATACTGCGGTATCCATGCTAGAAGGATACCATACGCGCGTATTCTACTCTTGGTTTCTTAATTCGTTCTCTTTTACCTTCTCTTTTACTTCTTCGAGCTTTCGTTCAACCTCCTTAATCTGCCCCTTTGATTTTTGAAGTTTTGCCTTTTGCCTAACAAGAGTGTCTACCGTTTCATTTACAATGAGTTTTTCTTCAACGTTTTGAAGCCTAGAGAACCCAAACAAAGAAAAGATGACAAGTGCTGAAAATCCAATACCAAACAAGTTCACTAAAAAGATAGTGAGCGCATTAAGTGACAGCATAAAGTCATTGTGCACCACTCCAATGCCGACAGCAGAAAGTGGTGGAATAAGTGCCACAGACACGGCAACCCCCGGGAGAAGAGATGAGAGATCTTGCTTAACCCACGAGAATGCCGCCCCTAACCCTGCTGCAAGTGCCACCAAAAAGAAGATTGAAACAGGTGGAGGGCTAAGCAACAAATCTTGCGTAATTACTTCTCCTCTAAAAAAGACACTTGTTATAAGTGTCACCAAAAAAACATAGATTGCCGATTGACCAATAGTCTTGAACGATCGTTTTATCGAATCACCATTTGATGTCGTGATACCCATCGAAAGCGCGAGGATTGGATACAAAAGTGGTGCCACAAGCATTCCTCCAATAACAATCACCACGTTATCAAATAAAAGTCCGAGTGTTGTAATAAAGGCAGAAATAGAGAGGAAGAAATAAAAATCTCCGTCTGCACGAGACTCTTCAATCAGTTTCTCAAGTGAGCGTTTTTGATCAAAAAAACTTGCCCACAAAACTGATCTCTTAACAGGTGTCGTACTTTCTTCTGTCATGATTATTAGTATACCCGCCACATTTTTGCTTTGCAAAACTCATGCGGGTAAACCTTACCTTGAAAGTTCTAAAAGTGCATCTCGTGCCTCAGGTAATTCTGTTATATCTTCTTTTCTAGAAAAATGCCCCTTATCGTGAAGAACAAGCGTTTGTGCTCCCCACTCTCGATACCTCTCTTCCATCTCGAGCGGAATGTAGTAATCATTGTCAGAAAAGATTCCAAATACTTGTGGCGCAAATCGTTTAATCTTCTCTAGATTAAGTGCTGGCCATTTATCTCGCCCTAAATGCCCACCTACACACACCACACCCCCAATAGAATCATTTGTGTTCAATGATTCAAGATATTTTAAGATAACAAAACAACCCATGGAATGCCCCACAAAATAGGTATTTTCGTCAGGGTTTTTTACTGTTTCAGAAAGAATTGAAACCCAAACAGGAACATCTGGATGTTTAGGATCAGGCATTTGGGGCACCTCCACCACAAAACCTTCTTTTTCAAGCTCGCGTGCCATCCATGGAAGCCAACAATCATCTGGTCCGCTTGCCCACCCATGAAGAATTATGGCTCTTTTTTGTGATTCCATAAGGTAATCTTACCATAAAGTGGCCTAAAATAAGGGTTTTTAAGATAAAAGACCCTCTACACTTGACAAATATATTTATTTATGTTAATTTTTCCTCAGATACATCAAGGCGGATTTTCCTACCTTGAGCACTCTGGAGAATTGAAAGATGCGACTCGTCGTACATCTCAGCAACGAAAACGGAACCATCCAGCCCGAGCAGTGCTACGGCCAGACTCATCTCCTCAAGACACCCGACAGCAAGGTGACCGGCTGGGGAGACGTCAGTCGAGCACTCGAGATCCCGGTGAGCGAGGAGTTCGGCAAGGTCCTGGAGCAGATCGAAGGGGACGACACCCTCTTCGAGGACCTCTGCGGAGTTCTCGTCCAGACGTTCCGGAAGGGAGTCGAGGCCGGCCGTCAGGCCGAGAAGGGCGAGTTCATCCCCTTCCCTTCCACGGACTAGCGCTCCAAGACCCAGGCATGTCTTAAGAAAGGCCCAAAGCCACTTCATCCGAAGTGGCTTTCTTCATTTTTTTATCTTCCCAAGAAATCACGTTTGGGAGCGTCCGCAGGTGTTTTTGCTTGGTTTAAAAAAC
>CESG01114420.1_pt1 | contig 32124 bp, 34 predicted proteins | sample 531121 | NCBI WGS metagenome assembly CESG01 (sample SAMEA2621287, study PRJEB7988) | marine metagenome | biome: marine biome (ENVO:00000447); feature: mesopelagic zone (ENVO:00000213); material: "saline water (ENVO:00002010), including plankton (ENVO:xxxxxxxx)" | depth 800 m
AACGGACGGAGGATCGACCCGCCTGGGTGCCGGAGGAAGCGACCGTCGCTGTACGGACGCGGCGCCTCCACGAACGGAGGGTTCTCGAGGTAACCACGTTCCGCCCGAACGGGAGCGGGTTCATCGAACAGAAGAACATCTTGGGAGGCGGCCGCGGTAGCATGCCGTCCCCCCAGATCGTGGAGATGCTCCTGAAGGAGGAGTACCCCTCGATCGACGTCCACCTCATCCAGGGCTAGCGCTTCAGGCGCACAGCCTTCGCGGGGCGTGCGGCACGAAAGTGTCCACGCCCCGCCTTCTTTTTTATGAACAAATCAAAGCTAATCATCATCGGGGGGCCAACAGCAAGTGGCAAAAGCGACTTAGCAGTTAGTGTGGCAAAAAAATATGGTGGAGAAGTTATTTCAGCAGATTCAAGGCAAGTATATAAGGGTCTTGATATTGGAACAGGAAAAATAACAAAAAAAGAAATGGGGGGCATTCCTCACCATCTTCTTGATGTAGCAAGCCCTAAAGAGCAATTTACTGCCCAGGACTTTCAAACAAAAGGAGGCCAAGCTATTAAAAAAATTTTTAAAAAAAATAAACTCCCCATTATTTGCGGCGGCACTGGATTTTATATAGATGCTCTCATATATAAAACTCAATTTCCAAGCATCCCCCCTAATAAAACCTTGCGCACAAAACTTGAAAAAAAGACACCTGAGGAGCTTTTTAAAATACTTAAGAACAAAGATCCCGAAAGAGCCATGGTAATTGATCAGCACAATAAACGAAGATTAATCCGAGCCTTAGAGATTGTAGAAACTTTAGGAAAAGTTCCACAATTACACAAAACATTGCCCTATAAAATTTTATATATAGCGCTTGATCCAGTTGATCTTGATATAAAAATTCATGCGCGCCTAAAAGCAAGAATCAAACAAGGACTTATAAAAGAGGGGGAAACACTCCATAAAAAAGGTCTTTCGTATAAACGGATGAGAGAGCTGGGGCTTGAGTATAAATATTTAGCAGATTTGCTTCAAGAAAAAATCACTAAAGAAGAATTTACTGAACAACTTGAAAAAGAGATCAGGCGTTATGCAAAACGGCAAATGACCTGGTTTAAAAAACAAAAAAATGTTCTTTGGTTTAAACCAAATGAAACTAAAAAAATCTCCACAAAAGTAGAGAAATTTTTAGCTCTTTAGGCGGGTCCACCAGGACTTGAACCTGGAACGGTGGTTTTGGAGACCACTGTTTTACCAATTAAACTATAGACCCCTCTCCTGTATGTACAGTGAGGCCATTATAACAGAGAGAGTAGGAAAAGAAATTATTTCTTTACCTCGTTATGAATAGTGTGCTTCCTGCACCTATTACCACTCGGAAACCCACGGTTTTCCGACGGCTTCGCCTGCCTTTCTCCACGGGAAAACTAGAGTTTTCCCGACCCCTTTCCTGCAAATGGTACAGGATTACTTTTTTATTTCGTTATGCATAGTGTGCTTCCTGCACCATTTACAGTGCTTTTTGAGTTCAATTTTACGCTCAACAAGCTTCCGATTCTTTCGGCTCCAGTAATTAGTGCGCTTACAATCTTTGCACGCAAGTTTTATAAGTTGATCTTGTGACATATATTCAAAATTTGAGCTTCATAAAGATACCCCATAGACCCTGAAAAATCAAGAGAAAAGGCTCACCATGCGGCGAGCCTTCCTTCCCCCGTGCCCTCGGGCTTGGGAGGAATGGCGCTTCTCTGCGGCCTTCGGAAGAACTGAGATTCCCCCATGGCACGCAACATCTTGACGAAGTCGTCCTCGACACAGAAACCGAGCCTCATGATGCACTCGGGACCATCGCAAAGGACAACGACAGCGTGACTTCCTTGGGCGCCGTCCTTGGGCTGGAAGACCGAGACCCTTCCTTGGAAGCGCCAAGCAACCAAGCAATCGATGAATCCGATCTTCGTCCCACAACGAGGACAGACGCGCTTGGGGCACCACACCCCAAACCCAGCACCGGCACTGATACTGTCAGCAACCGAAGACCCCCAGGAAGTGACCCAATAATCTTCGGGAACAATCTGCGTCACAGCCCCCCCTTTCTGAAAAACACTTTACCTTTTTTGACATAAAAAAGAAAGCATAGTATGGTTTACGTCTGTTCTTATTGGGGAAGGAGCCCTATAGACATGCACCATGTTGAAGTGCTAGACATCGATGGATTCCAGAACTTCCGCCTACATGAGGGAGACGAGATCATCCTCCCTGGCGTTCATCTCGAAGCCTCTCCCGCCCCGGGAGACAAGGTGAAGCTCGCCTTCCGTGACGTGGACTGCGTGACGAAGACGAGAGAAGCACTCATCACCGGATCCATCGACCCCGGCGAGCCGAGCAACCCGAGGGAGCCCGTGGCTCCCAAGGACATCCGAGTTCGGTGGAACGATCCCATCGTGCGCTGGTCCTAACGGACCAGACAAAGACCCCCGCGCATGCGCGGGGGTCTCGTCATTTTTATACAGTGTGCGCCGGGCAGGATTCGGTCACGAGTTACAAATTCGCTTTGCTCATAAGTACTCTCGACCCCAGCTCAAAAATAATCTCCCAGATTATTTTTTCCGCTCTTCGAATCCTAATTCCAGTCCAGAAATAAAAAACCCGGCACAAGGCCGGGATTTTTGATCTCTGTGTGCGCCGGGCAGGATTCGAACCTGCGTAGGTCTAAGACCGGCGGATTTACAGTCCGCTGCAATTGACCACTCTGCCACCGACGCAAAAGCACGAGTAAGTATACACAAAAACTCGTGTCTTTTACAACTTATTTTGAAGCAGTAACTTTTTCTTTTTTAGTTCGCGTGGACGTTCGTCGTTTCTTTGGAGCTTCAACTTCCATAGAAAGCTCTTTGCCTTTTACATCAAACGTAACTCTTTCTCCATCTTTTACTTTCCCTGTTAAAACAAGCTCTGCAATAGGATTCAGAATTTTATTTTGAATAACTCGTTTCAATGGACGTGCTCCGTAATGTGGGTCGTACCCCTGCTTTGCCAAGAGCTTCATAGCAAGAGGACTCACAGAAAGTGTTAAGTTCTTATCTCTCAATCGTTCGCGGACTAAATCGAGTTGGATAGTAACAATGTTGTTAATAACATCTTCAGAAAGCGTTTCAAAAATGATTATCTCATCAAGACGGTTCAAGAATTCTGGCCTAAAGTGATGCTTGAGACTTTCAAGAATCTTTCCTTTTGCTTTTTTGTATCCTTCTTTTTCTTTATCGTTTCCAAACCCGATTGCTTCCATTCGGTTTACAAATTCTGATCCAATGTTTGAAGTCAAAATAATTACGGTATTTTTGAAGTTAACGACTCGCCCCTTTGAGTCAGTAAGTCGTCCACTATCAAGAACCTGAAGGAGTGTGTTAAACACTTCAGGATGCGCTTTTTCTACCTCATCAAAGAGGAGCACCGAGTACGGACGATGCCTTACAATTTCAGTAAGGTTTCCTCCTTCTTCAAACCCAACATACCCAGGAGGAGGACCAATGAGTTTTGAGACCGCATGTTTTTCCATGTACTCACTCATATCAATTCGGATAAGTGCTTTGTCATCATTAAACATAAACTGCGCAAGTGTCTTTGCAAGCTCTGTTTTACCAACGCCTGTTGGTCCCAAAAACATAAATGATCCAATTGGCCGTTCTGGGTCCGCAAGTCCCGCTCGTGATCTTTTAATAGCGTCGCTAATTTTTTTAATAGCATCGTCTTGACCAAGCACTCGCTTGTTAAGATCGCGTTCCATTCGTTGCAATTTCTCTCGCTCTTCTTCAAGCATTTTATGTACAGGAATTCCTGTCCACCTAGCCACAACGTTTGCTACATCTTCTTCGGTGATTTCTTCTTTCAGCATTCGCCGTGTACTTTGAAGTTTCTTTAAACGATTTTCTTTTCCGGAAAGCGCTTTCTCAAGTTCTGGGATTTTTCCGTATCTAATTTCTGCTGCTCGTGTTAGATTTGGCTCAAGTTCTGCTTGTTCTGCTTCTACCTTCAAACCTTCTAGTTCTTCTTTAATATTTCGGATATCACGAATACTTTCTTTTTCATTTTTCCAACGCAGTTCAAGCTCGTGTGTCTTTTCTTTCAAATTGGCAATCTCTTTATCAATTTTTTTTGTACGAGCCTTTGCGTCTTTGTCGGTATTAATTTCTTGCTTGAGTGCTTCTTTTTCAACTTCAAGACTCATGATTTGCCTGTGGGTTTCATCCAAAAGATCTGGCTTGTTTTCAAGTTGCATACGAAGAGCACTTGCCGCCTCATCAACAAGATCAATTGCCTTGTCCGGTAAAAATCTATCCGTAATGTAGCGAGCAGAAAGATTTACTGCAGAAACTATTCCGCCATCAGTAATCCGCACACCATGATGTACTTCATATTTCTCTTTTAGGCCTCGCAAAATAGTAATAGCGTCTTCTGGAGTTGGTTCTTCTACATACACCGGTTGAAAGCGGCGGGTTAATGCCTGATCCTTTTCAATATATTTTTGGTATTCCTTGGTAGTGGTTGCACCAACAACACGGAGCTCCCCTCGAGCAAGAGCTGGTTTTAAAATATTTGCTGCATCTACTGCACCTTCTGCAGCGCCCGCTCCAACAAGGGTATGAATCTCATCCACAAAAAGAATTACTTCGCCGTCCGCGCGCTCGACTTCTTTCATAATATTCTTCAGGCGTTCCTCAAATTCACCTCGATACTTTGTTCCTGCAATAAGGAACCCCATATCAAGTGCATAAATATCTTTACCCTTAAGAGATTCTGGGACATCCCCCTTTGAAACTCGAATAGCGAGTCCTTCTGCAATTGCTGTTTTACCAACTCCTGCCTCTCCAATAAGTACTGGATTGTTTTTTGTACGACGAGAAAGAATTTGCATTACTCGTTTAATTTCATCATCGCGCCCAATAACCGGGTCAAGCTTATCTTGCTTGGCAAGTTGTGTAAGGTTCTTTGTATACTTTTCTAAATTTCTAAATTTCTTTGGAGAGTCGCCCTCTACTACCTGATTGTTTCTTTGTTCTTCAATAACTCGAAGAACATCGCTTTTATTGATTCGGAATCGCGCAAGGATTTCTTTTGCCTGACTTTGGACTTCAAGAAGCGCCGCAAACAGATGTTCTGTCGAAATAAAGTCATCTTTCAAGAAGGATGCAACTTTCCCAGCAGCATCAAAAACCTGAACCAAGTCTTGGCTTAGGTAAATTTGATATTGAGGAGAAACAACAGTATCACCTTGTGCACCTTCGATATTATCAAGAAGATAATCTGTAAGGAGCATGCTATCAATTTCAAGCTTGTCTAAAATCGTCAAAACCACTGACTCCTCTTGAAGAAGGAGAGCTGTTAACAAGTGGGTTGGTGTTACCTGATTTTGACCGCGATCAATGGCAAGCTCATGGCTTTTCCTGAGTGCTTCTTTTGCTTTTGATGTAAAGTTTTGAAATGGTGTCATGACGTTATATGAGATTACGGGCCCCTCCTCGTTAACGAGTAGGGTGATAGTACACTAGGGTACTCTTAGGCGTCAATTTGTGAAGAACTGTCCGCATTTGCTTCCTCTGGGGCGGTGGTTGCGGTAATAAACCGTGCAATGGTTTCTGCTGTTACAAGCTCTCCCCCTGCCTGTAAAATTCCAATGACATTCTCTTCTACATTTATAACAGGAGCTCCTACGAGATTGTCACTTTCATCAAGGTAGAGCCTGTAATAAGGGTCTCTTTCTTCATCTTTTACAAGACCTGAAACAAAACTTACTGCTACCGTCCCTGAATTAAGAACAATTGCTGTTTGCCCTACCTGAACATCACTTTTTGCAAGCGCAAGACTTGGCAAGGTAAGTTTTGGAGTATTGCCGTCTTCATCCTTTTCGAGAGCAAACAATGAGAGCCCGAGTCCTTCGCTTGTTCCTAAATGCTCTAAGAAGTATTCTCCTCCATCAGAAATAACAAAAAGGTCTTCTTCTGGCGCCCCCATAAAGGATACAAAGAGTCCTTGGTCGTTTATGAAGAATCCTGTACTTCTTTCTTTTGGTATGATCTCCCCTTCAACAATTTCTGAAACACTATATGTTCTTACGAGTGCAGGAGACGCTTTCTCTACCGCCGCAACAATCAAGTCTCCCCCTTTGTCTACTACTACTCGCTCCCTAACAATCGTCTCTTGAGTCGTTGGAATAACCGTCTCAACAGTCCTCTCTACCACCCTATTAATGGTGTTTGTGACTGAGGGCGGAGCCTGGTCAATCAAGGTCACCGTAAAGATTCCCGTGGCAATTGAGGTCACAAAACTGACCAGAAGAGTAAGCAAAACAAGTTGATGATTGTTCAAATTGTTCATTAGCGCTATCGTAGCATAAATAAGGCTATTTTTCTAGTGTGGAAAGCACTTTTACTACGTAATCGATATCGGCTTTTTTGGTCTCTCTCCCGAGACTAAAACGGACGGAACTCATCGCCTCTTTTGGATTCCTTCCAAGAGACGCAATAACGTGAGATGGATCACCACCGCCGTTACTACAAGCACTTGAGGTGGTTGTATAGACACCATGTCCTTCAAGGAATATCACAATGCGCTCGCCATCGTGGCCATAAAATAAAACATTTACAATCCCTGGAACAGAATTCTCTGGGTCTCCGTTAATTTCAATATCAAATATTTGTTTTTGTAACGAATCAATAAAATAGTGTTTTAATTTTTCCAGGTGCTCATTGTCTTTTGTACGCTGTGTATGAGAGATGGTGAGTGCCTCTGCCATTCCAACAATGCCGGGGACGTTTTCTGTCCCTGGCCGCAAAACATTTTCTTGTCCTCCACCCCACATAAGAGGCAGGAGTGGAACATCCTCTTTTTTGTACAAAACTCCCACACTTTTAGGACCATATATTTTTGCTCCATCGAGTGTCATTAAATCAATACCAAGTGCTGCAACGACTGTTGAAAGGTATCGCGGTGCTTGAGAGGCGTCGGTGTGAAAGTACGGATACACTGATGCATTTTTTGTTCTGTGTTCTTTAATGATATTTCCAATTTCTCTAACTGGTTGGGTGGTTCCTATCTCATTATTTACCATCATTACTGACACAAGTACCGTATTTTTGGTAAGTGCTTTTTTAAGGGCATCAATATTCACTACCCCAGCTTCGGTAACAGGAATACTTGTAACCAAACACCCTTCTCGTTCAAGTTCTTTAGGAAGCTCCCGAACCGACGAATGCTCGAATTCCGTTGTAATAACATGAGGGTTTTTAACCTTTCCCTCTTTTTTAATGGCACGAACCACTCCCAAAAGAGCCATATTGTTTGCCTCGGTTCCGCCACTTGTAAAAATGATTCCTTTTGACCTGATACCAAGCACGCCCGCAATTTCTTTCCTGGCCTCCTCAACAGACTCTTTTGCCTCTTTACCCATTGCGTGTATTGAGTGCGGATTTCCAAAAGTATCACTAAAAAAAGGCCGCATTCTCTTCATAACGCGGGGGTCTACAGGGGTTGCTGCAGCGTAATCTAGGTAGACGTTCCTTCTTTTTTTCATACCGAGCTATTCTATACAAACACTCTCATTTTGCAAAAGGATTACTTTTGCCTATAATTTAAAACCATGACGATTGATCTACTCGCTCTCTCATACAGTATAACCTTCTTGGTGATTGTTTTGCTCATTTGGGTAGCAGTTCTTGAGATGCGTCTTAAAAAATTCTTGCGTGGAAATGATGGAAAAAGTTTAGAAGGACTCATTACACGAGTAAAAAACCGAGAAGAGGAACTCACCCACGGACTCACAGAACTCACCAAAGCCCTTAAACGGCTCGAGAAGACCAATCAGAAGGACTTAAATAAAGTGGGAGTCGTTAAATTTAATGCATTTACTGAAACCGGAGGAGAACAAAGCTTTGCTGTTGCCATCCTAGACAGAGAGGGTACCGGTGTGTTACTTTCAAACCTCTACACACGAGAGCGCACCAGCGTCTATGCAAAAGAGATTACCCGCTGGAGCACTACGGTTAAGCTTCTCCCTGAGGAGCGACAAGCAATTGAGCTTGCAAAACAACAATAATGAACCTGAATTTATTTAATTACAAACAATTACCATGGCAGAAAAACGCGAACAAAAAGAAAGACCGCCTATTGTTGCCATCATGGGACACATTGACCATGGTAAATCTACCCTGCTTGATTACATCAGAGAATCAAACGTAGTAGAGGGAGAGGCTGGAGGAATCACTCAGCACGTAAACGCCTACGAAATCACTCATAAAAATAAAGAAGGAGAGCGTCGAATTACCTTTATCGACACTCCCGGACACGAGGCATTTACTGGTTCTCGAAAAACAGGAGCCCGCATTGCTGACATTGCTCTTTTAATTGTTTCTGCAGAAGAGGGAGTAAAGGAGCAAACAAAGGAATCTCTTAAAATGATTACCGAGGCAAAAGCTCCCTACATTGTAGTCATTAATAAAATTGATAAACCAAACGCAAATCCCGACAAAGCAAAGCAAGACTTAGCAGAAATCGATGTATTTGTTGAGGGCTATGGAGGACATATTCCTTGTGCGCTTGTGTCGTCAAAAACAGGAGAAGGAATTGATGACCTTCTTGATGTCATTCTTTTGTCTGCAGACTTGGAGGAGCTGAAAGGAACACCTGATGTGCCCGCAACGGGATTTGTTCTTGAGTCACACGTTGATAAAAAAGTGGGTGTGACTGGAACACTCATTATTAAAGATGGAACCCTTAAAACAGGAATGTTTTTATGTATCGATGGGATTGTTTCAAAAATAAAACGACTCGAAGACTTTACCGGAAAACAAATTAAAGAAGCATCATTTTCAAGTCCTATTCGAATTGCCGGCCTTTCAGAGGTTCCTCCTGCTGACACTCCATTTGAATCATTTGAAAATAAAAAAGACGCAGAAGAACATGCAAAAGTCTTTGCACAAGAAAAACACAGAGCCCCCGACAAAGAAGTAAACGGCGACGAAGACGCTCGCCTTATGATCCCTCTTGTTATAAAAGCAGATGTATTGGGAACACTTGAAGCCATTGAGAAAGAAGTGAATAAATTAGACATTCCAGAAGACCGAGCGTATATAAAAATTCTTGCAAAAGGAATCGGAGATGTGAGCGAAAACGATCTTAAAGTAGCAGCGAGTGCACAAGATCCCATTGTGATTGGGTTTAACGTTAAGGTAGACAAAGCGGCTAAAGATTTTGCAGATAATGCAGGGATCACTCCCCAACTCTTCTCTATTATTTATAAGATTAATGAATATCTTCAGCCCGAAATCACTAATCGCATCCCTAAAATAAAAGTTGAGGAAGTTGCTGGTTCTGCAAAAATCATCAAGCTCTTTAGCCAGGTAAAAAATAAACAGCTCGTGGGGATGAAAGTAAACGACGGTACTATCGCGCTCGCTAAACCAATTCGAGTGATACGAAACGACGCTGAAGTTGGACGAGCACGCGCTCACGAAATGCAAATTCAAAACATAAAAATCACCGAGGGAAATAAAGGAGATCAAATTGGTGCCCAAGTAGAATCAAAACTGACGCTTGCTCTTGGAGATGTTTTGGAATTCGTAGATGAAGTTGAAAAATAATATGGAATTTACTCGCAAAGACAGAGTGCTTTCTACGCTAAAAAAAGTAGTGGCCGACTTTTTAAAAGAAGAAGCTGGTCCATCGCTTTTAATTACGGTTACTAATATTTCTATCTCGAAAGACTACAAATACTGTACGGTGTATGTCTCAGTCTTTCCAGAAAAAGAAGAAAGGGGTGTTTTAGAAAACCTTGAAAAAAGGAAGAAAGACCTGCGGAATTTTGTTAAAATACATACGCGTCTTAAGCGTCTTCCCTTCTTTGACGTTAAGGTAGACAAAGGAGAGAAGAGTCGTCAAAAAATTGACGCAATCGCACAAAACGATAAGCTAGAATAACTCTTGGACCAGCAAACTAATAATTTCACAATACTACAAGGGAACTCAAACCCTTGTAATTATTTTTATGCAGTATATAATATTATCACCTTGTATGGGTATAAAATATTTAATAGACGAGCAATACTTTGAGAGCTGGTCCCCTGAAATGGCATACATTCTTGGATTTTTATATGCAGACGGAAGTTTGGAAAACGCTCCTAAACTGCGAGGAAAATATGTCAGAGCAACAAGCACCGATCTTGAAGTAATAAAACATATAAAAAAATCTTTACGTTCTGAACACAGAATAATCATAATACCCTCTTTTAGAAAGAGAAAAGAGAGATACTTGTTCAGAGCTGGAAGCCATGTTCTTTTTGATTCATTGACACAACATGGCCTTTTTCCAAATAAGTCTTTATCAATGAAGTTCCCCAAAAACATCCCTTCAAACTACCTAAGTCATTTTATAAGGGGATATTTTGATGGTGATGGATGTGTTCACTTGTCACAGGCCCGCAACCGAGAAGGTGCTCTACTGGTTAAAAGATTGGGCGTTGTCTTTACAAGCGGAAGTGAGTTATTTTTAAAAGAATTAGAACGAGAAATCAGAAATGTCTTAAATATCAAAAAAAGAAATATCTATAAGAGTCGTCGTTCATTCCAGTTACGATATAGCACGACTGACAGTATAGAACTATTTACATTGATATATGCAAATACAAAAAATTTATTTTATTTAGGTAGAAAAAAAGAGATTTTCCTTCGATATTTTAAGTTGCGACCTCAGAGAATTAATACTAATATTGGTAAAATGTTAAAAAATATGTAACCATGGCCCAGTGGCGAAGTTGGTTAACGCGACGGTCTGCAAAACCGTTATGCACCGGTTCGAATCCGGTCTGGGCCTTACGCAGCTATAGTCATGGGCTAGTGGCGGAACCGGTATACGCGCAACACTTAAAATGTTGTCCCGATTCGGGATGTGGGTTCGAGTCCCACCTAGCCCACAAGAAGAAATTTCAAATAATATTAAATAACCGCCCATAGTTGATAGAGATTGAAAGCGTGGGACGCTTTAAATGCGATAAACGGTAAGGTAATATAGGAAAAAATTTAACCGCCCATAGCTCAGCTGGTAGAGCAGACGGCTCTTAACCGTAAGGTCCTAGGTTCGAATCCTAGTGGGCGGACAAGCAATAAAATTGCTTTGGGCGAGTGGCGGAATTGGTAGACGCGCTGGTCTTAGGAACCAGTCTGCTTTGCAGGTGGAGGTTCGAGTCCTCTCTCGCCCACAAGAAAAACACCACACGGCTTACGGCTTTGCGGTGTTTTTGTTATCATTTTTTGTATGGTTATAGAAGCACTCTTTTGGAGCGTTGTTTTTATTGTGGCACTTTACGTCCTCGTAAAAGGATCTGATTATTTTATTCACCAAGCAGAGATTATTGGTGTCTCGTTTAAGCTTTCGCCTTTTGTTATTGGAATTTTGATTATTGGAATCGGAACTTCTCTGCCAGAACTCACTACTGCAATCGTTGCTGTCATAAAAGGCACTACCGAGATTGTGACCGCAAATGCCGTCGGTTCAAATATTGCCAATACTTTATTTATTTTAGGACTCGCAGCTATCATTACGCGCAACTTAACGGTTCAAAAAAACTTAATTTATTTAGATCTCCCACTTCTTACTGCCGTAACTCTTTTATTCCTTGGTGTTGCTGTTGATGGAAATATTATTCTTGATAACTCTATTCCCAGTATCGTCACACGGCCTGAAGCAATCTTTTTGATACTTACCTATTTTGTCTATCTGGGTTATTCGCTTTTTTATAAAGACGATTATACAAAAAAAATTGATGATCTTTTAAATGGCCGAGAAGATCATTCCGACTGGAGGAATTGGCTTCTTATGTTGTTTGGGCTTGCAGGTGTCATTATTGGCGCAAAGTATGTTGTTGATGCAACACTCGAGCTCTCTGTTATTTTTGGAATTGGAGTAAGTGTCATCTCTTTGTTTGCTATTGCGCTTGGAACGTCCTTGCCCGAGCTTTTTGTTTCTGTTCGCGCTATTCGAATTGGAAAACCAGAGATTGCTATCGGGAATATTTTTGGTTCCAATATGTTTAACTTGCTCCTCTTAATTGGAATCCCTGGACTCTTTACAAACCTTGTAATTGACCCTGTGACGCTCACCATTGGATTGCCATTTTTGGCAGTAGCAACAGTCCTCTTTGTGGTCTCTGGAATCAGCAATAAGGTCCACTTTTGGGATGGGGCCATGTTTGTGCTCATGTATGCCCTTTTTGTGGCTAAACTGCTGGGTTTTTTCTAGATCCCCCTCCCTTGCGCGTCCCATTTTTATACTTGACAAAAGCACGATTTTATGCTAATTTTGATGCAGGTTAGATAGCACCGCGGTGGTGCACCAGACTGTACGTCGCAGTGCGACAGTTCATCGTCAACTCACTTTCTAGCGAAGAAAAGAGGTAATATTCATGTCAATCATAACCCTGACGTTGATCGTCTTCGTCACGCTCCTTGTTCTGAGTGTGCCGTTGTTCGTCCTCGTTGCGTGGCTCCTGGCCTACCTGGATATCTTTTTTGGATTCCTCCAGGAGAATACGGGCTTCGCCAAGATCGTTGGAGACAACCAACTTCAAAGCATGCAAATCGCTTCGAAGAGTCAGCACCTCAAAAGGAAGGTGGTCCAACACCCTGAGGCGGGCGCAATCGAGACGTGGGTTCTGGAACAAGGAGCAGATCCCAACCCTGCCTTCGGCCTTATTGGTTGGATGGAGCGCAAGCTTGGTGTCTACTGGATTGGTGTTTGGCCGTTCCAAAGGCGCTACCGGTACGAGATGTTCCGAACCGTCTTCGATCGGAGTGCTGACGCAGACGAGAACACGATCCTCCGGAAGAATGACCAGAGCAAGTTCTTCTACGTTCAGCCGGTGGAGTACGCCTTCTCTCTCCTCGGAGCAGAGACAGGCAGTGCCTTCGCTGGCGACACAGAAGATACGGACACTTCGTCTCGGGGTGGCAACATCCCGGTGAACGTGAAGTTCTCCGTGTTCCTCTTGATCACAAGACCCGAGATTGCCCTCTTCAAGAACCCTGTATGGTTCGAGCGAGCAAGCTCGATCCTTCTGTCCGCAGCGAAGAACTACGTCGGCACTCGTGCGTATGAGGCGCTCCGTGGCGAAAGCCGATCGGACACCGCAGACGTCGAGACCGATGATGCCTTCGCGGGCTACATGCGGGATCTGAACGAAGCGATTCCGGGAACCGGTCACGGCTTCGAATCCGAGATCGGTGCCAAGATCGTCGGAGCGGCCATCAGAGCCGTCGACATCACGGCGGAGGGCGAAGAGGCCCGAAGCGCAACGCTGCTCCTCTACGGAGAAGAGCAGCGCGCCAAGGGAATCCGAGCCGTCGCTGATGCGCGTCGCTACGAGCTCGAACAGGAGCTCGATGCAGTCGATGGATCCCCCAACGGGGGGCACGTCCGTCGGATGCGCGCGATCGAGCGTGCAGGTGAGCGTGGTAACACAATCATCTTCACGAGCGGCGGCGACGAAAAGGAGGATCGTGTCGCAGCGAACCTTCTGGCTGGCCGCAAGGGTGAAGACCCCTCAAGCGAAGGCACCGATGACTCCACCGAGAAGGAGGAGTAGATGAAGATGCCTGACTCGATAAGGGGGCTTGGGTGGAAGCGGTTCTCCGCAACTGCCCTTACCTCGTTCATCCTCGTCATTGTCTCGTTCATGATCGTGAACGCAGGCGAGGGCGAGGCAGAGAAGGTCTTCAAGACTCTCTCTGTGATTGCGACCGGGATTGGAGCACTCCTCGTTCTCCTGCTTCTTCTCGTGATCGTGTCGTCTCTTGCTCGTAGGCGTCGGTCTCTCAAAAAAGAGACTCCCGTCGTCGACAAGCCGACCAAACCAGGAAGATGGCAGAAGTTCAGGGCCACTCCCTTCTTCTGGACACTCTTCAAGGTCTCCGCCTTCGTAGTGGCAGTAGTCATTGCAATAAGCGGATTCCCTCTGTTGCGTGACGCCATGAACATCCCCGACGTGGGGCCCAGGAATGGAGATCTCAAGTTCTCCAAGTGGACGCTCTCCAGTACACCACTGTCGTACAACCTGAATCGAACGACACGTGGTACGGTCAAGATCTGGAAGAAAGAGCGTCGCTTTGAGCTTCCGTTCTTCTTGAACATGAAGCTCATGGGCGAGGATGGAGTTCTCGTGGGGCAAATCACCTCGAGTGACTTTGCCATGGGCGAGACCTTCCCCGTCACCTGGGAGATGACCTGGCGAGACCATATGACCGGAGACGGAGCCCTCGAGTGTCACTACAACAAACACCACAGCGTGATTGCTTGTAACGGCACCATCTGCGGCGAAGATTCCGAAGGTCGGAGGTGTCGTCGAGTGAACTTTAGCGGCTAGAAAGGAGAAGACATCCTCACATCTAAATATATAGATGTGAGAAAATGGGCCCTGTCCGCCATATGCGGATAGGGCCTGTTTCTTTGTCTGCCACCTTCGTAAAATTCTCTATGGCAATATATTACAAAAAGGAGAATCTGCTGGAATACAAAGTTCACGACCCTGATTACCAGAATTTCCTGTTGGCTGATTTGGAACCAAATTTCCAGGGTCGCTAATAGGTTGTGGTGGCTCGGTAAAAAATGGGCTTTCTCCCGGAACACCACCAAAAAAGATTGTTAAAATAATGGTCACAATCCCCCACAACGAAACAAGAACAAAAATTCCTACAACACCAATCACCAAAATCCTTCGGGCTCCTTCTTTTTTTGTTGGGTCCTCACTCGAAGACAAATATTTAATAACACCCCAAATAAATACAACTACTGCCACCCCAACCAAAAGTGGAACAACGTCACGAAGTGGAATAATTAAATTGTATACATAGACATCAAACGAGGTTTGCGCCGAGACAATAAATGGCACAAACAATAAAGAAAGGGTTGTACTGATTCCAAAAAATTTCTTTAACATGCTCCTATAAATACACAAAGTGTGTTTAATATTGCCCACACCCCTGCCATAATTACAAATCCAATAATCCCATAAATTGCATTACGTTTTCCTCTCGCTACCTTGTCTTCGCTGTCTGCTCCGTAAATCCATTCAATAACTCCCCACGCAAATACAATCATGGCAACAACAAACATAAGGCCAATCAAAGGACGCAAAATAAACAGTTGGATATTAAAAAGAATTTCTTCAAGTCTGCTTGTTTGGGCAAGCGCCACAAGTGGAATAAATAAAAAAGAAGTGACAATACCCAAAGCCTGTATGTGTCGTTTCATAATTACAGTATACCCACAAAACCTAAAAGGAGCACCATAGGTGCTCCTTTTAGTGTATATAAGTTTACCGAAGTAATTTCTTACGGAATTGGTGGAGTTTGTGCTGATCCTGTTCCTGCTCCAGTCAAGTTTTGCAAGATCGCAACAAGTCCCCAGATAGACACGATTACAAAGATCGCAATAATGCCGTAAATCATAAGGTTTCGTCCTGCTGCTCGTTTTTCTTCGCTTTCTCCGGCAGTAACGTATCGGATAACTCCCCAAATGAATACCACAACAGCAACCGCTACAAGAAATGGAATCAAGTTTCCAATAATTCCTCGAGCTTGAGACAAAAGACTGCTGATGTATCCTGTGTTAGGAGATTGAGCAAGCGCCATCAAAGGAAGGAGTACTGCACTCGCTCCTGTTGCTGCACCTGCTAATTTTGCCGTATATTTCATACTAGTATGATAAATCGTACTTATAATTTTACTAATCGACCTTTGTTAAATGCTTAACAACTATTTTATAACGTCTCAATCGTCTCAGCAATAACGGTCACTATCACCCACGCTCCAAGCAAGACCGATGCACCGATAATGGTGTATAGAAACGTTTTTTTGGCACTTTTAATCTTGTCTTCACTCCCTCGTGCTGTTACAAATAAAAATCCAGAGTAAATGATAAAAAAAACTGCAATCACTACTCCGTACTGAATTAAAACATCCACCAGACGCTGCAACAGTCCTAAAAGATTGTCTGCAGCTATTGGATTTTGTAGCTGTGCGTGAGCTGTTTTTACAAGCTTAATCATAGTGCCTCTTGTTTAGTATAACGAATACGTTTACTTATGGTCTCCTCTTGAATAATTCTTGTGGAAATCCATTATTTATACTCCCGGACAATTAGGAAATTGGTTCCAGTTCGTAAACGAACCATTCGCAAGCACTGAAATAATGGTATTGATAATAAGCCAAGCAGCAAAGGCAATAATAATACCGTACACACCATTTTTAATAGTACTTTGCGCTTTTCCGGTACTCCCCACATTCCCTGCAGCAAGCATGTATTGAATCCCACCCCAGGCAATAACAAGTGCCGCAACCGGAATAATGATAATCAAAAGAAAATCAATAATAGTATCAGCAAGAATATATAAATGACACACGCGACAAGGTTCAAGATCACCTTGCCCACACACAATCAGACTCGGGAGTTGTGCATTAGCAACAAGCGGAAGCGCCGCGATCACAACAAGAAATAAGAATGATGAAATGTGTGCAATTTTTTTCATACTATTGAGCTTGGTTTACAAGAGAACGAAGGGCATTTTTTGCAGTCACAATTGCTTGTCCCGCGTCAGTTACATTAATAGAAACATCTCGGACCATTTTTCTAAACACGTTTTCTGTGGCACCAGGATTAGGGTCAAGCCACGTGCGCGTTATGATCGCCCCATCGTAAAATACCGACATAACCGGATCTGTTGAACCACCCGACAAAAGATCTCTTCGCGCGCTTGGCAAAAAGAAGATATCTTCTAAAAGTCTTTGGTTTTCTTGTGAGGCAAATGAAAGGAAGAAAGCTGCAGGGAACGCCTGGTTAAAGTTTGGAGAGTTCTTAACAATTCCAACGGCATAAATAGTTCCATAGTTTGCGTCGGTTCCAACTTCCAATTGTGGTACTGGTGCAACGTCATAATTTAAAAGAGGATTCCTTGATTTTATATTTTCGTATTCACTTGCAGGTGCCAAATAAAGAGCCAAATCACCAAGAGAAAATGCATTAGCAGATGGTTGAAGCGAAGTGTTCCACGAGTAATGCCTTTTTACTGGGTCAGAAAACCCAGAGTAAAACGAGAGTGCAGACTCTGCAGGTGGTTGCCCACTTGCTTGCCCAGGAATATTGTTACCCAAAACCACTTGTGGTGTTCCATTTGCATCACGCGCTACTACATCATCCCCTGCTTGAAGTAATAAAAGAGAGAGGATATTTTTAAAATAATTTATGTTGTCTGCCTCACCAAGAGCAATAGCACTTTCAAGAATCTTTCCTCGAGAATCTCGCTTGGTAACTTGATTAGAAAAATCAATAACGTTTGTCCATGTATCAGGGACTTGTGTGATTCGTTCATTGTTAAAGGTATCACGGTTCCAATACATAACCATCGGATCAACAAGGAGCGGGAGTGCAGAAATCGCTGTCCCTTCAACAAAAATCTCTGCGCCTTCTATATAGGTGTTTCTAAAGTCTCGGGTATCAAACCCTTCGCTTTCTTCTATGGGAAAAAGGCTGTCTTTAAGCGTTACTAGTTGTTCGTGTGGGAAAATAACAAGATCGGGCTGACTGTTGCTTGCAATTGCGCGGAGCAAATCAATTTCCAAATCACTTTCTTGTTTTTGTGTGTACCTGAGCGTTACCTTGTCTCCTACTTCAAATGCATCTAACTGAGAAGTAATTTTATTTGATGGAAGCGTACCCCACACTTGAAGCGTTACCGGATTTGCTCGAGAACTCCCACCACCAGGAGAGGGAATATACCCCGCAAACATAAGCGTTCCAATAACGCCCAGCGCGATAAAAATTCCGATAAGTGTGATTTGAAACGCTTTCATTATTCTTATTCCTTTTCAAATATTATCGCATAATGGTGTTCGCCTGTCTCAAAACTCTCAAGCTCTCGAAACCCATGACGAGAAAATAAATCGTGTGTCATGTCTTTTGTCATAACCATTTCGGGTGTCGGCCCCAAATGTCCATGCGAATCTGTCCAATCAACTACAAGTACGCGACCACCATGCTTTAAGACTCTATTTGCCTCTCCTACTAAAACATCTTTATGTTCTACTTGGAAAACAAGATTTGAAATAATCACTGCATCGCATAAACCATCTTTTAAACCAGCGCCCCCTTCTTCTTCAATATCGCCCCAGAGCGTTTCTATATTGTGTGCACCGGCCTCTTGTGCCCTATTTTTAAGAGTCGGAAAAAGATCTTTTTGAATATCGATTGCATATACCTTTCCACTCGTACCAACACGAGGACTTGCGGCCAAGGCATATTCACCTGTCCCGGTACCAAAATCAGCGAGGATCATTCCCTCGCGCAGGCCAAGCCGTGCCACAACATCTCGTGGATTTAAAAAAGCCATATATACATTATTGTATCGGTTTTAAAATCACCGAGCAAAAGAGTTATCCAAATTAAATGTTTAGAGACACGTGAGTGATGCAAGTGAGTCTGATGCTTTAAGCTTCATCAATCTCACTCCTTGAGTTTGCCGTCCGAGCGTTGGAACATCTTCAAGTCCCATTCGAATAATTTGACCATGTTTTGAGATCGCCAAAATTTCTTTATCATCTTCGGTTACAATCTTTGCTCCAATTATGTCTCCTGTTTTTGACGTCACCTTTGCAGTTTTCACACCTCCCCCACCTCGTTTTTGTACTTTGTATTCTTTAAGAGATGTTTTTTTACCAAATCCCTTCTCTCCCACCACAAGAAGTGTGTTAGTATTGTCTCCTTTTTTGGTAGCTGATGCGGAAACTACTTTGTCTCCACTCTTAAGCGTGATTCCACGAACACCGGCTGCTGCTCGTCCCATTTCTCGAACGTCGCTTTCGGTAAATCTAATTGATTGTCCTTTTTTAGTAATGAGTGATACTGTATCTCCCTTTTCTACAAAACCAGAGAAGAGTAGGCTGTCTCCCTTTCCAAGTTTAATGGCAATGATTCCGCTTCGTCTTACATCGTGGAAGCTTTCTGCTTTTACCTTTTTAACCATTCCACCCTCGGTAACCATGACAAGCGAAAGCTCTTTGCCTTTTACTTCCTTTGGCATGGCAAGAACAGAGGTAATCACTTCTCCTTCTTCAATCTGTAAGTAATTCATTACTGACTTACCTTTTGTTGCACGCTTTCCTTCTGGAAGGTCATACATTTTAATTTGATACGCCTTTCCTTTGTCAGTAAAGAAGAGAAGATCGCTGTGAGTGCTTGCCGTTAAGAACGTCGTTACAAAATCTTCATCTTTAGTATTTAAATCAATAACACCCGAGCCACCTCGTTTTTGTTTTCGATATTCCCCTGGGTCGGTTCGTTTAATGTAGCCACCATGAGTAAGTGCTACTACTTGTTCAACTTCTGGCACCAAGTCCTCGACACTAATATTTTTTACACCACCTGCAACAACTTTGGTCCGCCTATCATCTCCATACTTTTCTTTAATCTCTTTAAATTCATCGATAACAATTTTAAGAACCTTCTTTTTGTCGGCAAGAATTGCTTTGAGCTCTTTAATAAGAACCTTTAAGTCTTTAAGTTCGTCTTCAATCTTTTTGCGCTCAAGCCCTGCAAGTTTTTGCAAACGCATATCAAGGATTGCTGTTGCTTGAACATCCGTCAACTTAAACTTCTTCATTAAGTTTGCGTGTGCCGTTGGAGTATCTTTTGAAGACTTGATAGTTTTAATGACGGCATCGATGTTATCGAGCGCTTTTTTGAGCCCTTCTAAAATATGCGCACGTTCTTCTGCCTTACGTAAGTCATATGCTGTTCGCCTGGTAACAATTTCGTTCCTATGAATAATAAATGCATCCAAAATATCTTTAAGACTCAAAAGTTCTGGAACACCTTCGCGGAGCGCAAGCATATTGTAGTGATAGGTTGTTTCAAGATCGGTGTGTTTGTAGAGAGCATTTACTACCTTTTGTGGGTGCCCACCACCCTTCAGGTCAATAACAATCCGCGTGTCATCGGTTGATTCGTCACGAATATCTTTTACTCCTTCAATTTTTTTATCGCGCACAAGATCTGCGATTTTAATAATGAGCTCTGCTCGGTTTACTTGATACGGAATAGAACTTACGACAATTTGAAACTGCCCACTTTTTGTTTCGGTAATATCGGTCTCGCCACGCACCACAACTCCACCCTTACCATTTGCATAAGCGTGATGAATATCTTTTTTATTAAATACAATTCCCCCTGTTGGGAAGTCAGGACCCTTAATGAATTGCATAAGGTCTTCGGTTGTTGCCTTTTCATTCTCTGCAACATGCATGAGTGCATCCATAACCTCTCCTAAGTTGTGTGGTGGCATTTTTGTCGCCATACCAACCGCAATACCAAGGGTTCCGTTTAAAAGAAGATTTGGTGTTCGTGCCGGAAGCACTACGGGTTCTTTTGCTGTGTTATCAAAGTTTGGTCGAAACTCTACCGTTTCTTTTTCAATATCGCGAAGCATTTCAGCTGCAATTTTAGACATTTTTGCCTCGGTGTATCGGTATGCAGCAGGAGGGTCGCCATCGATAGAACCAAAGTTACCTTGTGGCATAACCATGGGGTACCGAGTTGAGAAGTCTTGCGCTAGTTTTACCATGGCATCGTACACTGACGAATCACCATGTGGGTGGTATTTTGCAAGTACCGTCCCTACCACGTTTGCTGACTTTCTAAATTTACTTGAGGATGTGAGTCCCATTTCATGCATCGTAAACAAAATACGTCGGTGTACTGGTTTTAAACCATCACGAACATCGGGAAGCGCACGAGACACAATCACACTCATGGCATAGTCCAAATATGACTCCTTCATTTCTGGAACAATATCCATAGGAATCACGTTTGATGACGCTTTTGTATTTTCTTCTTTAGGTTGTTCGTCTTTCTTTTTTGGCATATTAGTTAACTCCTACGAGCGATAGCAGGCTATTTTTGATTTCACTAAATCCTACACGTACTGTTTCAAAAAATGAAGGATTTGCGGGCGATGCAGTGTTTTCTGCAACTGCGCCCTCTTCTATTGGTGGGATATCAAACGTAACTGCCCATGCAACAACGATAAGAAGCGTTAGACCAATACTCATTATTAAAACTTTCCTTCGCTTTTCTTCTATTGTTCCTGATGCTTCGTTCATATTATTGTGGGAGCAATACCATCACTTCTCCTTCCTTTCCGTCAACGTCCTTCTTTTTAAGAACAGCTTTTACTTCTCCTTTCACACTCTCTTCTCCCAATTCTTTTAGAAATGTTTTGAGTTCTTTATCTTTGTCTCCTTCGTGGTTGACAGGAATCACAATACTTGGCTCAAGTGCTGTTGCCAGTTTATGGGCATCTTTTGCAGACACAGCGTCTTTACCACTGATAGGAACAAATAAAATATCTACTTCTCCAAGAGCCTCTTTTACTTTTGGATCAAGCTCTCCTTTTTGGATAGCCCCTAAGTGACATACATGCATTCCTTCTATTAATACATTGTAGGCGGTATTAATGTGGTCTTTATCTTTAATTGATTCTCCTTCTGGTTCGGTCAACACTCCTTTTATATAGACACCAGCGATATCATATTCGCCAGGGCCAAGTGCCACAAATGGCACCTTGTTGCCATAGGTCATATTATCGGTTGCGCCATAATCAGCGGTTTGGTTCCCCGCAAGGACAATATCCGCGCCAAACTTAGGGCCCTTCTTCGTGCCGTCTTTTTCGTAGGGATTTACGGCGACCACGAGGTCGCCAACTTGGATCTTTATAAGTGATTTTCCGAGGTATGTAATTACCATTTCGCGTCTTTATTAACCCTTCTGAACCCCCCTAGTATAGCAGAAATCCGCCTAAAAACAAAGCTTTTTCTGGTTTTTAGCCTAAAAATAATTTCAAGCTATTGAATCATTAAACGTACTTGACAAATATATATAAATATGATATTATAAGAATAGAAACATAGGGAAAGGCATTGTGCCCCTACTGCTCACCACAAGGAGAATACCGTGTATACCGCAGCATCTCTTTTTCTGATCATCTTCTGCGTGGCATGCTCCCCTGTGGAGGAGGCAAGCCCCAGAGAGAAAGTGAATGAAATCCGGCAGGGTTTCGTGAATGACATCGGAGATGAGGGCCTAGAGAAGGCTCTTGAGAACCTCTCGCAGGAATGCGAGAAGCTCGAAGGCTACGGCTTCAGTGTCAAGACCCTCAACAGGACTCGAGGCGTCTACAAGATCAAGATCACTGGGCCCAACGTGGCAACCCAGGTGATCTTTCAGACCTCTGAGTCAGTCGACGAGCAATCCTCTGCAGAGCGCCTGGACGCTCCTACACTCAAGGGGTTTGAGGCTCCCATTCTCCAGTAGTACCAAGGCTTCGCCTGACAGCCTAAAAGGACTCGGGCAACACACCATCTTGGAAGCAAGGTGGTGTTTTTGTATTTGTACAATTAATTGTACAAATAATTCTGTATTGTTACGCAGCATGTTACGTAACACCTTACGTAAATAAAAACTTCCCAAGAAACCACATTTGGAAATGGTACCCTCCTGTCGGGCACGTTTGGAACTTTGGATTGGAGTAGAATAAGGTGAGATTTGATGGAGTTCGGATTTGTATAGCCTAGAGTGTATTAAAAAGATATACGATTATAGCAAAGCCAACCACAACGATTAGGGCGTAAAATGATTTTTTATTTAAGAACGTGTCGCCATCATCTATAAATTTGCCGACAAAGTAAAAGAGGAGAAGGGTTATTATAGGGAAAATTTGTTGTTCAGCTTGTAGAATAAAAATATTATCTGTTGGTGGATAATCAGTAAGGATGCGTGTGTACAGCAAATAAAGCACATACAGAATTCCCCAAATAATTATTCCTAGATATTGCTTTTTCATAATAAAAGTATATCAAAAGTTCTATATCCTTTTGTTGGGATATCGAAATTTAATGTGAATAAATAAGGCTCAAAAATTTGCCCCCAGAAACACGGTTTGAAATTCTACCATGGGAATATTTCTTATCCTAGCACGACTTTTGAAAGGACTCTCGGAAATAAAGTTCCCCAGGGAAGTATGTTTGAGAGCGTCCGCAGGCGATACTGCTTGGTTTTGCCGTAGGCAAAAGTATCGCCGAGGATAGAGCGAGTCTCCGCTGGAGAGACGAGCGTCTGCCCAAATGTGGTTTCTTAAAGCTCCACTTGCCAAAAAACGAGTTAAACACTATACTACACCAGTCCCGTTTTTTCATTTCTAAGCGATGAAAGAACGTCTTTTTTTATTAGCGACGTAGTGTGAGAGACACAAGAACAAGTTCTTGTGTACGAACCGAGGAGCTAATATACCAAAACGTATATGTTAATGACCGAAGAAAAACCAGAAACAATCAAAGATACTGAAAAAGTTGATTCCCTTCCCGGAGAAAAGGGTGTTATGGACACTGTAGTTGCAAAAACTCCCTTCCCTCCAAGCACTGGAGACATTGTTGAGGGTGTCGTAATTGCAAAAGAAGGAACAGCGGCCTACATTGATCTTGGTATTTTTGGTGTTGGAATCATTTACGGACGAGAATACTTGAATGCCCGAGACATTATTAAAAAGACTCAAATTGGAGACTCGATTGCCGCAAAAGTAGTTGATGCAGAAAATGAAGGTGGTTACGTAGAGCTTTCACTCCGCGAGGCAAAGCAAGCAGCATTCTGGAACGAAGCAGAGGCAGCTATCAAAACCAAAACTCCTTACGAACTTGTTGTCCGCGACGCAAACAAAGGAGGACTCATGCTTGAATGGAAGGGTCTTACTGGTTTCTTGCCAGCAAGTCAGCTTAAGCCAGAACACTACCCACGAGTAGAAGACGGAGACAAAGATAAAATTGCTCTTGAACTTAAAAAACTTATTGGAGAAAAACTTGAAGTGTCGGTTATTGCTGCAGACGCAGAAGAAAACAAACTTATCTTTTCAGAAAAGCCAGCATCGAGTCCTGAACGAGAAAAGATCGTTTCAAAATACGAAGTTGGTGATGTAGTAGAAGGAGAAGTTACAGGCGGCGTAGACTTTGGAATCTTTGTAAAAATTGAAGAGGGGCTCGAAGGACTTATTCATATTTCAGAAATTGACTGGGCACTTGTAGAGAATCCAAAAGAACTTTACCCACAAGGAACAAAAGTACAAGCAAAGATTATTGAAATTAAAGACGACAAAATTTCTCTTTCAATCAAGGCACTTAAAGAAAACCCCTGGAAGAAAGTTGAAGAGAAATATAAAAAGGGCGACACCGTACAAGGAGTGGTTATCAAATTTAACCGATACGGAGCACTCATTAGTATCGAAGAAGGTGTTGCAGGACTCATTCATGTAAGCGAGTTCGAAAATTCAAGCGACAAGCTCCAAGAAGCGCTTGAATTAGGAAAAACCTACGATTTTGAAATCACCCTCTTTGAACCAAACGAACAAAAAATGACTTTGGTTCTTGCGAAGAAATAAAAACAAAGAAAAACCCCGGTACACACCGGGATTTTTCTTTAACATCCAAAATTAAACCTTTACTGTTAATTTGGACCACTTTGCTTTCCATTTCTTAGTCCTCACTCTTTCTTTCACTATTTCTACCGCATTAGGATTAGGAAACTTAGGGCTTATCCTTACAACTAAATCCACTAAATCTTCTATTCCGTGAGGTGCTATTAATTTTAAGTCTCCATTTTCTAACCTCACTCCTATGCCTGTCGCAGTTTCTGGCCACTGAGAAATTGCATCTTCCACTGATGAATAAGGGGGTATTTTGTTCCATACATGCGCATACACCTCATTTACGACTTCCCATTGGATATTTGTTTCCCTTATCAACTTTTGTGACAATTCCTCATCAGCTTTTTCATCATTTCCGTCAGGATCGTAATAGACTAAATCAATGTCAGGAGTGTTGACTTCTTTTTTATTATATCCATGTAAATAATCCCAAACCTTGTTTCTTACAAAACCTGCTCCAATGACCCAGTTGGGTAAATTCAATTTTTCAGCAATATGTAAAACATCCATCATCCATTTGTCTTCACGAATTAGATTAAGGATATCTTTTTCTGTCATCTACTTCTTCGGAGGCTTAGTCTTTCCCGTCACAATATCTTCAATTCGTTCAAAAACTTCTGGGAAAATTTCTTTTTCTAAAAGTTCTTTATCTTTTTTTGAGAATGTTTTTAGAACGTGATCTTTTACTTTGCCGTGGTCATTAATCTTCCGAATCTTTCCACTTGCTGTTTTTGGGGAGATTCCCACACGCACTCGCCAAAAGTTTTTTGTTTTTAAATTTTTTATAAGTGATTCAACTCCTTTGTGTCCTCCAGAACCCCGTCCGTACGAAACTTTAAAACTCCCCATCGGTAAATCTAGGTCATCGTGAACCACAATCGCACGTTTAGGGACACCCGCTTTAATTGCAGGACCACCAGAGCGCCCAGAAGTATTCATAAACTCTTCAAGTTTAATAAGGTTTACAGAAACATCTGCAATCTCCCCTTTTGCTGTTTCTGTTTTTTTATTTTTGTACGCTTTCCAATCAGAAAATTCGTATTCACGAGCAATTACATCAACAATCATACGCCCCACACTGTGACGCGTTTCTTCGTACTCTTCCCCTGGATTTCCGAGCGCTAAAATATAAAATGGCATGTTGTACTAACTCTAATCGTAAAGTTGCATAGGGTCAATTTTTATACTACTATACCCCCAACGTGCCCCGTTAGAAGTCCTACAAAACCTATGCATGATTCATTCAAAAAAAAGAAATCATTACACTACATGAACGAACAAAAAACAGACGACGTAAGACTTTCTAATGGGGTGAATGACGTTCCGGTGGAAATCGATCCACAAAAAAGCGTAGAAAAACAAGATGATGCCGGAGGATTTTTAAAAGTCTTTCTTATCACGGTCTCCATTGCGCTTGTTATACGAATTTTTATTGCTCAACCGTTTGTAGTAAACGGCGAGTCCATGGTTCCCACCTTTGAGAACGGTGATTATTTAATTGTTGACGAACTCTCATACCATTTACGAGAGCCCGTGCGTGGTGAAGTAGTCGTGTTCCGATTCCCTCAAAACCCTTCAAAGTTTTTTATTAAACGAATTGTAGGATTGCCTGGAGAAACACTCGAAATTAAAAATAACTCTGTGTTTATAACCCGCAATGACGTACGCGTAGAACTTAACGAAAACTTTTTAGAACCTTACTCAACACGCGACAGAATTATTACGTTAGATGAAGGAGAATATTTTGTGATGGGCGACAACCGAGAGCAAAGTAGCGATTCCAGAACCTGGGGCCCTGTGACCAAAGACCTTTTAATTGGCCGAGCATTTTTTAGATTTTTACCAATAACCCAAATAGATGTCCTCCCCGGAGAATTTCTTTATTAGTCACAGGATTAATACACAACCATGCCAGCAAAAAAACCAGACAATAGTATAAAGACACCAAAAGGAATGCGAGACTTGCTAGGAGAAGAATATTTTACCTATCAAGGATTTTTTGAAAAAGCAGCAGAGATTGCTCTTTATTACGGATTCAAACCAATTGAGACTCCTATTATGGAGCGCGAAGAACTGTTCCACAGTGTTGGCGAGCACACAGACGTGGTTACCAAAGAAATGTATGCACTCAAAGCAAAAGGTTCAAACAAGTTTGCTTTGCGTCCAGAAGGAACCGCCCCTGTAATGCGTGCCTATATAGAACACGGCATGCAAACCTGGCCACAACCAGTCATGCTGTATTACGGTGGACGATTTTTCCGTCACGACAATCCTCAACGAGGACGCTTTAGAGAATTCCGACAATTTGGACTCGAAGTTATTGGTACCGACAAAAGCATTGCCGATGCCATGACCATTAAAGTAATGGCAACAGTACTAGAAGAAGTCGGGATTGAAAACATTGTAGTAGACATTAACAGCTTAGGAGACAAAGAATGTCGAACCGCCTACAAGCGAGCCCTTGTTAATTACTTTAAAAAGCACTCTGGCAAATTAAATGCACACGAAAAAGATTTACTAAAGAACAATCCACTTCGTCTTTTGGATTCAAAAAATCCAGAACTTGAGAAACTTAAGGAAGACGCACCAACATCAATGGAATTTTTGACAGGTGAATCTAAAAAGCACTTTAAAGAAGTCCTTGAATATTTGGATGCACTCGATATTACGTATCAAATTAACAATACCTTGGTACGAGGTCTTGATTATTACTCTCGAACCGTCTTTGAATTTATTGAACAACCAAAAGAGGCTCCAGAAGGAGAAGGTGGCGATAAAAAAGAAGAAGCAAGCGCTCCCCTCTCTCTCGGAGGCGGTGGACGATACAATTACCTTGGTAAGGCACTCGGAGCAAAACAAGATGTTCCGGGAGTGGGTGCCGCACTTGGCGTTGATAGAATCCTTATGGATGAAAGCGTTAAAAACCTTACCCCACGAATTGTTAAAAAACCAAAAGTATACTTTATTCAACTTGGTTTTGAAGCAAAGCTAAAAAGCTTGGGTGTTATTGAGATCTTGCGTAAAGCACGACTCCCTATACGGCAATCGCTTTCAAAAGACGGACTCTCTGCACAGCTAGGCACCGCAGAGAAGTTGAGGATCCCATGGGTGGTGATCATGGGCCAAAAAGAGGTGCTTGAGAACTGCGTTATTGTACGCAACATGGAGGACCGATCTCAAACCAATGTCCCTATTGAAGAACTCGCTGACTATATTAAAAAAGTCATTGCCAAATAAGGCTCCCTGTGGTATTCTCCTATGGCTATGATTCAAATAGAAGTTACGAAAAATAAAACTGAATCGACTTCAAGCCTCGTAAGACGCTTTACGAAGAAGAGTAAAAACTCAGGCCTGGTTAAAAAGGCCAAGTCTCTTCGATTTAACGAACGAGCAAAATCAACCTTTGTAAAAAAGAAGGAGGCACTCAAAAAGCTAAAGAAGCAAAAAGAGATGGAACGTCTCTACAAGCTCGGAAAAGTGAGCAATGTTTACGGTAGAAAAACTCGTTAAGAGTACTCGTCCTCGCGTACCGTTTGAGAAGATTAAGAATAGCGTTTTAGGAAGACGCTATTCTTTGAGTTTGGTTTTATGCGGCAATACCCTTACTCATAAATTCAATAAACAATACCGAAAAAAAGACAAGCCAACCAATGTCCTCTCGTTTCCTCTTGAGGAAAACGAAGGAGAAATTTTTCTCAACCTTCCCTTAATTAAAAAAGAAGCACAAGAACTTGATCAAACCGTAAGTGCTCGCACTGGATATTTGTTTATCCACGGATTACTTCATTTGAAAGGATACCAGCACGGTAGTACAATGGAGAAAGAAGAAGAAGCGCTTCTTCGTCGTTTTGGACTACGTCTTTAATAACTTTACTCCTCGTTATATTTAGAGACCTGTCCCGTGAGAAATTTACGAAACAGGCTTGAATGTTCTGTCCTTGAGACACCAAAACGAGTCCTAAAAACCTCTTTACTAAAATAATTTCTATTGGGATGGCACGTAATATCGTTACCGGTATTGATTTGGGCGACTATGCAATTAAGATTGTGGTTGCCGAGCACGACAAAAGAGAGCCCTTGCCTCGTATTTTGGCGGTCGTAAAACGAGAGTCGGAAGGGTTTAGACGTGGCATTGTAACCGATAAAGAAGAAGCTACTCGGAGCGTTAGGCGCGCACTTATGGCTGCAGAAAAGGCTGTGGGGCAACGTATTAAAAAAGTATATCTCTCTGTTGGAGGAGCAGGGCTTTCGTCTCATATAACTGACGGGTCCGTTATGATTGCTGGTGGAGACCAAGAAGTCTCTGATTTAGATATTAGACAAGCACTCGAGAACGCAGAGCAAAGAATCCCAAGCCGCTCAAACCTAACGATTCATTCAGTTTACCCTCTTGTTCATAAGTTAGATGGTGCGCGTATTCAAGGAACCCCCAAAGGAATGAAAGGTACCAAGCTTGAAGTGCAAGCGCTTTTTATAACAAGCATTTCCCAAAGCTTTGAAGAAATGATTTCTGCTGTTGAGAACGCTGGAGTTACAGTGCTTCAGGTTCATCCAGCACCTTTGGCAGCAAGTTTGGTTACCCTTTCAAAAACACAACGAGTTGCAGGATGTGTTTTGGCAGATATTGGGGGCGAAACCACTACTATTGGGGTCTTTGAAGAAGGAAAGCCCTACTTAATAGAAAACATTGAACTTGGGAGTCAAGATGTTACCAACGACCTAGCGCTTGGTCTTAAAATTGACCTTGAAGACGCCGAAAAGGTAAAGCGCGGTGCAGATTCGCACATGTTTGCGCAAAAAAAATTGATGGACATTATCGGTGCACGAATGTCTGACATCTTTGAATTGATTGAAAATGAACTTAAGACGATTGGACGGAATGAATTGTTACCTGCAGGAATTGTAATTGTCGGTGGCGGAGCGTACGTGCCACAAGTAGAAACACTCGCGACAGGGTCCCTCAACTTACCAGCACGAATCGCCTCCCCCCTGTACCCTCACCATATAAAAATAGATGAACTCTCTGATAAAGAAGCTGCGTCTATTATTATAAAAGATCCATCATATGCTGTTGCCTATGGCTTAACCATTTTTGGAATGGACCCCGGAAAAGATGATAGAGCATGGGGCGGAGATTCGCTCGGTCGCGACACCTTCGGGAAAGCCGGCCAATGGTTCAAAAACTTCCTCCCGTAAATGTCTTATGTATCTTTTCTCTAAGTTGGTTATACTTCTGATATGAAAATTTTTGACATTAAGCCAAGTAACTTGTTAGTGCTTTGGATTGCTTTGTTCATTATTAACATAGTTTTAGTTTTTCAATCAGGAATACTTTCGGCAAAAATAGAATGGTATGTCTATTTGATAGCACCCCTCTATGTACTACTAATCTTATACAGCGTGATATATATCATTTATCATATTTTACGAAACAGAAAGAAATAACATCATTCAACACCTTTCAACGGAAGACCCTCCTTAAAAAGACAAAAATCCCTAAAAAGTCATTTACTTGCCAGATATATTCTATCTGGTAATCTATAGGTCACATTGTCCTGTCTGCCGACAGGCAGGAAGGTAAATACGAGCAATGATATGCCAAAAATAGACCCAGAAATCGAGACATTTGCTAGAATCCGCGTCGTTGGTGTGGGTGGATCTGGTAACAATGCGGTGGCCCACATGGTCAACCAGAAGGTTAAGGGGGTTGAATTTATTGCTGTAAATACCGACGCTCAAGCGCTCCACCATGGAAGCGCCTCAAAAAAGATCCATATTGGAAAGACCCTTACTCGAGGACTCGGCACGGGAATGAATCCAGAGATTGGAAAGCGTGCTGCTGAAGAAACTATTGAAGAAATCCAACAAGCCGTAAAAGGTGCAGACATGATTTTTGTTACCTGCGGACTGGGAGGAGGAACCGGAACAGGGGCTGCTCCTGTTGTTGCGCGCGTTGCAAAAGAACAAGGAATTTTGACGGTTGGAGTCGTTACCAAGCCGTTCTTCTTTGAAGGAAACCAACGAATGCGACTTGCAGAAGAAGGACTTGAAGAATTAAAAAAAGACGTTGACGCACTTATCGTGATTCCAAACGACAGACTCTTGGGAGTTGTCGACAAGGACACTTCGTTTGCAAATGCCTTTGCAATGTGTGACGAAATATTAAAACAAGCGGTTCAAGGAATCTCTGACCTTATTACCACTCCTGGAATTATTAACCTGGACTTCGCAGACATCCGAAGCGTTATGGAAAACGCAGGAAGCGCACTTATGGGAATCGGTTTGGCAACAGGAGAAAAGCGAGCAGAAGAAGCTGCAACTCTTGCCATTAACTCTCCCCTCCTTGATATCTCAATCGAAGGCGCACAAGGAGTACTCTTTGCAATTGCTGGAGGAGACGACCTTACCATGCTTGAAATCCAAGACGCAGCTAAAGTTATTACCGAATCTATCGACAAAGATGCAAAAGTTATCTTTGGTGCCATTAATGACGAAAAACTTAAAAAGAACCAGGTTAAAGTTACGGTTATTGCAACCGGCTTCCCTGACGGAGCTTTTAAAAAATCACTCTTTGGAGATGATTCCGGAAAACCTCCACAAACAAGCTCATTTAGCTTCTTAGGCAAAGGAGACGAGGAGAAAAAGCCAGAACCTAAAAAAGAAGAAGAGAAGCCCAAGAAAGTAGAGAAAAAGGAAATTAAAAAAGAGACACCAAAGGGAGCAATCTACAATGAGCTTAGCGAGTCAAACGTTAAAAAAGTAGACCTCACGAAAACGGGAGATGATAAGAAGGACGACAAAAAAGAGGAAGACGACTGGTCTTCAATCCCCGCCTTCTTAAGAAGGAAGAAGTAAGCATAAGAAAACCACCCAAGAGGACTGGAACCTTTTTTGGGTGGCCTTAAGTGTGTCGAGTGATGTAGATCACGCGACGACACCCAATTACGAACTCTTTTTGGAGGAGGTCTAGGAGTTCTGGATAGTTTCTCCTTTCTCTAAGCCATGCGTACGAGAAGGCGTCACACACTCTTTCACATTCCCTGTATTCCTCACCGAACATTCCCGACAGAACATCCTGCAGATCTTCGCTCACGCCCCTTACGAGTGAAAAGACGTGGGCTAGTTCGTGGCCGACACCAACAATCCATTCCTCGAGCGTCTCGTGCGCAGCGAGCACAATGTGAAGAGGAGGAGTGCCCAGAGCAATACTTGCCCCAGGTCTCCACGAAACTTCCCAGGGTGTTTCTCCTGGAATGTCATCAAATCGTGTCACCGTAATTGACTCTATATGAAATGCCTCGAGTTGTTCTGTCACAGTTCCCGGAGGAATCATGGCAAGCATCTCTTCAACGAATCGATTATGATTCCCCACAATTCCTCCTTTCGAAGAACAATTTATCCTAGTATACACTATGCGGAACATCATACGAAAAAGTTGGAACCGCCTTGAGGAGTATGTATTTGAGTCTTTTGAACTTCTCCAAAACAAAAACAACCCTGATTTCTCAAGGAAATTGAGTGGGTAGTGGTCACATGGTGTTAGTAGAACATATACACAAAAGAGAACA
>CESG01031859.1_pt1 | contig 31662 bp, 30 predicted proteins | sample 531121 | NCBI WGS metagenome assembly CESG01 (sample SAMEA2621287, study PRJEB7988) | marine metagenome | biome: marine biome (ENVO:00000447); feature: mesopelagic zone (ENVO:00000213); material: "saline water (ENVO:00002010), including plankton (ENVO:xxxxxxxx)" | depth 800 m
AAGGGTGCAAGCCCTTCGTGGGTTCGAATCCCACCCTGTCCGCCAGCTACTCCGCCTGCAATGGCGCGCCCGAAGAGGTGCCCCTGCGATCCTGCTCCCGATAGCCTGCCTGGCGCGTGCTTCGCTGCCTTTCAAGAGCGACATGGTCTTCGACCAATCCGCCGTCCCGGTTGGCATGGTCCCTTTCTTCTAGGCCCTGCGGGTCATCCCTGATTTCGTATTCCATCTCTGTCTCCTCTGGGAAGGAAACGAACGGTGCGAAATCCCGCGCAAGGGGTTGCGATGAAACGATTTTACTTTGCGACAGGACGCATCACAAGGCGTGTTGCAACAGGGCCTCGTAATCCTCACGGCAATCGGCCGCCACATCGGCATAGGCCCCCTCCAGTTTTGGCAGGTCTGCGGATGGTTTACCGAAGCCAGTCGACGCGTTGACCTTGTCGTACCAATGCCGACCCCACACGCCGTCTTCGGGGAGTGGACCGGTTTGCCAATGCAACATCGAAGTGTCCCAACCGATGCCCAAAGCCGTACAAAGCTTTTCCAGCATCATTTGCGGATCAGTGAGGATGGCATCTGAGTCCACTACGGGCGGGACGGTCCCCTTACGCTCCCGCTCATAATCGAAATACCGCCGCAAACGGGAGAAACCAAGCAGATCGGCACGGCGCAGTTCATTCTTTTGCTGGTAACTTGCGACAACCCGCTCCGGCGCCCTGATCAGGAAGGCGTGCCGGTGGTCGGGCATGTCGGCGATCGACACCGGGCCGACCATGTGGTGCGGCATGTGCTTCTGATACCAGACCGGTTCGCCACCGGGCGGGTGCCCGGATTGGGTGGCCAGCACCGAATGCCAGTCGCAATCCATATCGGCGATCGTTTCGGCCGCCAGCGGATGCGGTTCTCCGGTCGCCTGCAAGAAGGCGCCGTAGAATGGCTCGTCCGAAACTGCACAGTCCGGGCGCGCACCGAAACTGCGCATCATCGCGGTCGAAATGTTGCGCGGGCCCGACCACATTGCGATGCGGATGGTCATGGGCGGCTCCTTCCGCTTACGTCGTCAGCAAGTCGCGCCAGATAGAGCTGCTGGAGCCGCTCGACCATTGGGCCGCGTTGATCACCCAGAGCCCGTCCGTCGATTGACCCGATGGGCGCTACGCCGGCGAAAGTGCCGGTGGTGAAGGCTTCGTCAGCGCCATAAACGTGGGTCAGCGAGAAATTGCGTTCTCGCACGGTGATGCCGGCATCCCGCGCGATCTCGATCACGACCCCGCGCGTGATCCCGTCGAGACAGTAGTCGCCGCTGGAGGTCCACACCTCCCCATCCTTGACGATGAAGAAATGCGTGGAATTGCAGGTCGCGACAAACCCGTGCGGATCGAGCATCAACCCCTCGTCGGCACCAGCCTGTGCCGCCTGAATGCATGCCGTTATGCAGTTGAGCTTGCTGTGCGAATTCAGCATCGGGTCCTGAACGTCGGGATAGCCCCGGCGCACGTGGACAGTGGCCAGCGCGAGCATCCGTGTTGCGGTTTCGGGTGCAGGCTCCTTCCATTCCGGGATGATCACAATGGTGGCAGGCGTCACCACCACTCGAGGGTCCTGATATGGCGTCGAACGGATGCCGCGCGTAACCATGAGGCGGATATGGACGCCATCACCATGCATGCCGTTTGCATCGAGTACGGCGTAGAGGCGGCGTTCCAGTTCTTCGCGCGAGACGCCGATATCCATGTGGATGGCCTTCGCTCCGCGCCACAGACGTTCGAGGTGCCGATCCAGGAAGGCGAGGCGGCCATGATGCAGGCGAATGCCTTCCCATACGCCGTCGCCCAGCATGAAGCCGCTGTCGAAAACGCTGATCTTCGCGTCCGGTCGCGGGAAGTGGTCCCCGTTGATATCGATGACGACCGATGCGTTGCGATCATCAGCTACGTAATTGTGGGTGCCTTGTGTCATTGACCTCTCTTGACGATCTCATCCATCTGTTCACGCAGGACCGGATCCCATCTTGCACGCAATTCCCTGATCTTCGCCACCAGCGCCTCGTTTTCCATCGGCGGTATGTCCATGTCGTAGACCTCGGCGATTTCGAGCATCGAACTGCGGTCCATTTCCTCGAAGGCGCCGGCCATCGCGATGGCATTCTGGCGGTCTACGCCCAGCGCCTCATATGCGGATCGCCCGATACGAATGCTGGCATCGTAGGTTTCGCGGATGACGTCGCGGCAGCCATAAGCCCACAGTTCGTAGACATGATTGCGATCTTTCGCCCGGGCGATGACATGCAGGTCCGGGAAGGTCTGCACGGCGTATTTCACGAGCTTGTCGATCTGTTCGCGCTCATCCAGTGCGACGACCAGCAGCTTCGCGCGGGCGATGCCTGCTGCGTGGAGCAGATCGGGGCGTGTCGCATCACCGTAATAGGTGCGGACGCCGAACTTCTGCAGGATCTCCAGATGGCTGCTGTCGTAATCGACCACGGTCGTGGTGTAACCGGCCGTCTGGAGCATGCGATCGACGATCCCGCCAACCCGGCCGCGTCCAGCGATAATGATCTCGTTCTCTTCATCGATGGCGTCCGGTTCGCGTTCCATCCCCTTGCAGTAGGAATGGGCAATGACCTTGTCGTAGAGAATGAAGAGCAGCGGCGTGACCAGCATGGTCAGGGCCACGACCAGCAGCATGAGATCGGCCAGTGCGCTGTCGATGACGAAATTGGCGAGCGCAAAGGCAATCAGCACGAAGGCGAATTCGCCGGCCTGTGGAAGGCTAAGGCAGAAGAGCCAGAGCGCCTGTTGGCGCAGGCCGTAAAACCACCCGACAGCAGCCAGCACGACGAACTTCGCAGCGATGACGACTGCCGCCCAGAACACGACTTCCTGCCATATCTGCGCAGCAAGGTCGAAATCGATGCCAGCGCCGACGGTGATGAAGAAGAGGCCCAGCAGCAGGCCCTTGATCGGATCGATATCGCTTTCCAGTTCGTGCCGATATTCGCTGGTCGCAAGAACGACACCCGCCACAAAGGCGCCGAGCGCCGGAGACAGGCCCACAAGCGACATCAACAGGGCGATGCCGATCACGACCAGCAGGGCAGCGCCGGTGAACAGTTCACGCAAGCGGGCGGCGGCAATGAAGCGGAACAGGGGGCGGATCGCGTAGATGCCGATGACCACCACCGCGGCGACCGCGCCGATGCGGGCGATGGCGGCGAGCCACATCGGCATGGAAGCGGTGAGGTCAATTCCGTGATGCGCGCCTGCACCGACGGGGCCGTCACCCGACGCATAGAGATCGGGCATGGCCAGCAGCGGCAGGAGAGCGAGGATGGGGATGACCGCGACGTCCTGAACCAGCAGGACCGAGAAGCTTGCTTCACCGCCTTCGGTGCGCATGAGTTTCTTCTCGGTCAGCGACTGGACGATGATCGCAGTCGACGACAGGGCCAGGATCATGCCGATCGCCACCGCCGTCTGCCATGGCCGGGCATCGAGCAGGGCGATGCCGGTAATGACCGCAGTCGTCAGGACGACCTGCCCGCCACCCAGCCCCAATAGCTTGCCGCGCATGTCCCACAGGCGGCGCGGTTCCATTTCGAGGCCGATGATGAAGAGCATCATCACGACGCCGAATTCGGCGAAGACCTGCAGGGCCACGACATCGACATTGAGGGCGGCCAACAGAGGCGCAATCGCCATACCAGCCAGCAGGTAACCGAGCACGGAGCCCAGCCCGAACCGCGTGGCGAGCGGTACGGAAACGACCATCGCCACGAGGATGAGGAAGGCGAGTATCAGGAAACCGGTCATCTCGCCCTCCCCCTATGTGCAGCGCAGGCTAGATATGCAGCGCGCGCCCGTAACTCGCAAGCACGCTCTCGTGCATGCTTTCGCTGATCGTCGGGTGCGGGAACACCGTCTGCATCAGTTCCGCTTCGGTCGTCTCGAGCGTCTTGCCGACGACGAAGCCCTGGATCATCTCGGTCACTTCGGCGCCGACCATGTGCGCGCCGAGCAGTTCGCCGGTCTTCGCATCGAACACGGTCTTCACGAAGCCTTCCGCCTCGCCCAGGGCGATTGCTTTGCCGTTGCCGATGAAGGGGAAGGTCCCCGCCTTCACCTCGTGGCCTGCTTCCTTCGCCTTGGCTTCGGTCAGGCCGACGCTGGCGATCTGCGGGTGGCAATAGGTGCAGCCGGGGATGTTGTTGCGGTCGAGCGGGTGGGGATGGACATCCTTGTTGCCAAGCTCTTTCGCAATCGCTTCGGCAGTGGTGACGCCTTCGTGGCTCGCCTTGTGCGCCAGCCAGGGGCCGGGCGTGCAGTCGCCGATGGCCCACAGGCCCTTGGACTTCGTGCGGCCATAACCGTCGATCTGGATGAAGCCCTTTTCCATATCCGCCAGCTTGTCGAGGCCGATGTCTTCGGTGTTCGGCACGATGCCGATAGCGGTGATGCAGTGGCTGAATTCGGTTTCGGTGACCTTGCCCTTGCTGTCCTTGATCTTGGCCTTCACGCCCTTGTCCGAAACATTGAGATCTTCGACGCCGGCGCCGGTCATGATGGTCATGCCCTGCTTGGTCAGGCTCTTCTCGAGGAAGGCCGAGACATCCTTGTCTTCCACCGGCACGATCCGGTCGAGCATTTCGACCACGGTCACATCGCAGCCCATGTCGTTGTAGAAGCTGGCGAACTCGATACCGATCGCCCCGCTGCCGATGACGAGCAGCTTCTTGGGCATTTCCTTGGGCGTCATGGCATGGCGATAGGTCCACACGCGCTTGCCGTCCGCCTTGGCGAAGGGCAGGTCGCGCGCCCGGGCACCGGTGGCAACGATGATGTGCTTGGCGGTGAGCTTTTCCTCGCCCTTATCGCCCTTGACCGTGAGGCTGGTCGGACCGGTCAGCGTGCCCTCGCCCATGTGCACGGCGATCTTGTTCTTCTTCATCAGATGCGTGACGCCCTGATTGAGCTGCTTCGCGACGCCGCGGCTGCGCTTCACGACCGCGTCCAGATCGGCCTCGATCTCGCCCGCGATCTTGAGGCCGTAATCCTTCGCGTGCTGCGCGTAATGGAGGATTTCCGCCGAACGCAGCAGCGCCTTGGTCGGAATACAGCCCCAGTTGAGGCAGATGCCGCCCAGCAGTTCGCGTTCCACGATGGCGGTTTTGAGCCCGAGCTGCGCGCAGCGGATAGCCGCGACATAGCCGCCGGGTCCGCTGCCGAGCACGATTACGTCGTATTTGTCAGCCATGATTCGTACCTGTCAGTTGTGTGTTCGCCCGAGACATGGACCGGGTGTTACACAGTCCAGAGGCAAAAGAAGTCGGCTTGTGCGCAAAGGCGTCAGCTTGCCGGGATTTGGTGTCGGCTTGCGCCTTCGGCGTGTCGCTTTGCGCCGCGCGCCTGTCGGCTTGCACCGTGAAAATGTCGGCTTGGTGCAGCCGGGTGTCGGCTTGCGGAGCGCCTGCGCAAGGTGCAGCGTCGATTGGCGATATCGGGGTCATGATCGCACCCATTGCATATTCGCAGTCCTGTAGGACAGCGATCATGCCCACCGCTCCGCCACTGCACGGGGCCGGTCGTTTTCATCGAGCAGGACGAATTTGAACGTGCCCCGCCCGACCTTGGTTTCCGCATCGCCATTCCGCTCGCGCGCGATCGCTTCGGCGGATATGGTGAGCGAAGTGTTTCCGGTTGCCTCGATCGCGCAATAGACCGACAGTTCGTCCCCCACCGACATCGCGCCCGGAAAGGCGAAGTCAGTGGCCGAGACGACCACGGCCTTGCCCCGCCCCTCGCGACTGGCGAGGCTGCCGGCGCCAAGCGCCATCTGGCTCATCAGCCACCCGCCGAACACCCCGCCATAGGGGTTGAGGTCGGTCGGCATGGCCGTGACGCGAATGAACGGGGTGCGACTGTCCCCGGTCATCAGCGCTGGCGGAGGATCAGGGTGATGCCGTCGTACCAGTTCACCGTCACAGTGCCATCGGACTGAGTGGCAAAGGATGGCTCATCCGCGCTCGACGGACCGAAGAACTGCCCATCGGAGCAACGCAGGGCGAAGCGGCCTTCCGACTCGGTAACGCGTTCCGGCGATGAACAATTGTCGCCGAAACTGTATGCCTTCAACGTCGTCCCGATGGCATTTCCCTGCCACCGCACGTCATCGTCGGACACTACCAGTTGGAGGGAACGCGCGGCTTCGAGTTCGGCGTCGCCGATCGCCTGGACGCCGCCAGGTCTGGTCAAACGCGTATCGACTACCTGCCAGGTTCCGGATGCAAGCGGCGCGGCCGCATCCGATCCGGGCGTGGTGGTCGGGGCGGTCGTTTCGGTCGGCTCCGTCGCTGTGTCCGCCGGTGCGCTGGAAGCAGTCTGATCGGGCGTCATCTCCGCCTGTTCGTCCACGTCGCCGCCATTGGAGCAGGCAGCGACCAGCGCAAGGGAGGCCAGCGGTGCGATGTGCTTCAACATTTTCATACAACCAGTCCCATCGGGTTTTCGATCAGGTTCTTGAACGCTTCCATCAGTTGCGCGCCGGTAGCACCATCGATGGCGCGGTGATCGAAGCTGCCACTGGCGGTCATCACCGTGGCGACCTGCAATACGCCGTCGACGACATAGGGGCGCTGTTCGCCAGCACCCACGGCCATGATCATGCCCTGCGGTGGGTTGATGACCGCGTCGAACTGCTTGATGCCGAACATGCCGAGGTTGGACAGGCTGGCGGTGCCGCCCTGATATTCGTGCGGCTGCAATTTGCCTTCACGGGCCTTCTCGGCCAGTTCCTTCATATTGGTGCTGATCGAGGCAAGACCGCGCGTATCGGCTTCGGTGATGATCGGCGTGATCAGGCCGCTGGGGGCAGCCACCGCGACCGAGACATCGGCACGGCTGTAACGGTGCAGCGTATCGCCCTGATAGCTGACGTTGCAATCGGGCACGCGCATCAACGCGCGAGCCAGCGCCTTGATCAGCAGATCGTTGACCGACAGCTTGACCCCGTCCGCTTCCAGACCGGCATTGAGCTGTTTGCGCAGGTCGAGCAGCGCATCGAGACGGATGTCGACGGCAAGGTAATAATGCGGGACCTGCTGCTTGCTCTCGGTGAGGCGGCGCGCAATGACCTTGCGCACGTTGGAGAGCTTTTCTTCCTCGTAAGGCGCGCCGTGACCGCTGGCGGGTGCCTTTGCAGAAGATTTCGCTTCGTCCTTTTCCTTCGGAGCGGAGGTATCGGCAGCGGATTTGGCCGAGCCGCCTTCTGCGCTTTCGACATCTGCCTTCACGATCCTGCCACGCGGACCGGAGCCGGTTATGGTGGAAAGATCGACGCCGTTCTGCTCGGCGATGCGGCGGGCCAGGGGCGATGCAATGATGCGTTCGCCGCTATCGTCCCTGGGCGCGGCGGGTGCCTTGGTATCGGTATCCACCGATGCGCGTGCGGGCTTGGCGCTTTCGCGCGGTGCGGCCTTGGCCGGTTCCGATTTGTCTTCGGATTCGTCCTTGGCGGGTTTTTCTTCGGCAGGCTCTTCATCGCCGGATGGAGCGGCGGCGGCCGCCTCGTCCACATCTTCGCCTTCTTCGGCGAGAATGGCGATCACCGTGCCGACCTTTACGCCTTCGGTTCCTGCTTCGACTGCGATCGAGGCAATGGTGCCTTCGTCCACAGCTTCGAATTCCATCGTCGCCTTGTCGGTTTCGATTTCGGCCATGATGTCGCCGGCGCTGACCGTATCACCCGGCTTCACAAGCCATTTGGCGAGCGTGCCCTCCTCCATGGTGGGCGAAAGGGCGGGCATCTTGATCGGCGTTGGCATGGCTGTTTACGTTACGTCCTCGCTGGGGAGATTGTGCGCCCGCACCTCTGGCGAAAAGGTGCGGTCCTCGCAAGGTCCTTGCGCAGAATACGAATTAGCGAGTAATCCGCAGCCGAGGGAGACGGGGAGCAGATATGCGTACTTATCTAGTCGTGATGGATGAAACGGACGAAGCGAAGCAGGCCTTGCGCTTTGCATCGCTGCGGGCGCAGAAAACCGACGGTTCGGTCCACATCCTCGCCCTTGTCCCGCAGCAGACCTTCAACGCATTCGGCGGGGTCCAGGCGACCATCGAACAGGAAGCGCGCGAACGCGCCGAGGTCATGGCCAACAGCGCAGCCGGAAATATTTTCGGCGAAATGGGCAAGATGCCCACCATCGCCGTTCGTCCCGGCCCGCCGGCGGACGTCATCCGCAAATATATCGAGGAGCATGGCAACATCGCCGCGCTGGTGCTGGCGACGAGCGCCGAAGGGGGCTCCGGCCCGCTGGTGACGCATTTCGCAGGCCATGCAGGCCACCTGCCCTGCCCGCTCTATCTCGTGCCTGGCGGGCTGAGCCGCGAACGGATCGACGAACTGGCCTGAGGCGCTTCGTCTTCACGGATCATTGCGAGCAGCCGCAGGCCGTGCGGACGCCGCAATGGGTTGCCGCCCAGGCCCTGCGGGGTTGCTCGCGATAAGGGGGGCGACCGCTACTTGCGGCGGCCCTGATGGCGGATATTGCCGGGTCGTCCGCGCTTGCCCTGATCGTGCGTCTGACGCGGTGCGCCCGCGCCTTTCTTCTGATGGGTGCGCTTCTTGGGCGGAGGACGATTGCCGCGCGGTTCGATACCCTTGCCATCGCTGTCGGGCACTTCGAACTTGAGCGCGCCGGTCAGCGCGTTGGCTTCTGCCAGCTTCAGCTTCAGCCGATCGCCCGTCGCATATTCGGTACCGGTCTTTTCACCGACGAGCTTCTGCGCCTTTTCGTCATAGGTGAAATATTCGCGGCCCAGCGTGCTGACGGGGACCAGGCCGTCACCGCCCAGCTTGTCGATGGTGGCGAAGAAGCCGAAGCCCTGAACGCCGGTGATGCGGGTGTCGAATGTCTCGCCCACACGACCCGAGAGCCACGCGGCGACATAGCGATCGATCGTATCGCGCTCCGCCTCCATCGCGCGCCGTTCGGTCTGGCTGATCGCATCGGTGATCTGATGCAGCGCATCCCTGTCACGGTCGGATAGACCGGTACCGTCCGGCAGATCGATCTTGGGCTTGGGTTGTTCCAGCTTGTAGGCGTCCACGAGCGCGCGGTGCACGAGAAGATCGGCATAACGGCGGATCGGCGACGTGAAGTGGGCGTAGCTGCCGAGCGACAGGCCGAAGTGCCCTGCATTGGCCGGGCCGTAATAGGCCTGTGTCTGGCTGCGCAGCACGGCTTCCATGATCAGCGCTTTTTCGGCCGGATCCGACACGTCCTTGAGCATGCGGTTGAACAGGCCCGGCGTGATCACCTGGCCCAGCGCGAACTTGCGGCCCTGACTGGCGAGATATTCCTTGAACGCCATCAGCTTTTCGCGGCTCGGCGTCTCGTGGATGCGGTAGACGACCGGTGCAGCCTTGGCCTCCAGCGCCTTGGCGGCAGCGACATTGGCGGCGATCATGAAATCCTCCACCACGCGGTGGGCGTCGAGCCGTTCGCGTATGGCGATTTCCTCGATCACGCCTTCGTCGTTAAGCCGTACCTGCCGCTCCGGCAGTTCGAGGTCGAGCGGGTCGCGAGCCTGGCGGGCTTTGAACAGCAGTTTCCACGCGCCCCACAGGTTCTGCAGATATTCGGGCGCGTCGCCTGCATCGATCGCCGCCTGCGCGTCTTCATAGGCGATGTTCCGGGCCAGACGGACAATGGCGCGGGTGAAGCGCCAGTCGCTGATCCTGCCTTCCGCGTCGATGCGGATGTGACACGCCATCGCCGCACGATCCACGTCTTCTTTGAGACTGCACACGTCGGCGCTCAGCACCTCGGGCAGCATGGGGACGACGCGGTCGGGGAAATAGACCGAATTGCCGCGTTTGCGCGCTTCGCGATCGAGCGCGCCGCCCGGGCGGACGTAATAGCTGACATCGGCAATCGCGATGATGGCGCGATAACCGCCCTTCCCGTCTGGCTCGGCCCAGATGGCATCGTCATGATCGCGGGCATCGGCCGGGTCGATGGCGACGATGGGAACATCGCGCAGGTCTTCGCGGTGCTCGCTCGAAAGCGGCAGGTCGACTGCGCGCTCCGCCTCGGCGATGGTTTCCTGCGGAAAGACATGCGGGATGCCATGCTTTGCAATCGCGATCAGGCTGAAAGCCTTGGGCGCCAGCGGATCGCCGACCACTTCGACGACCTTGACCTTGGAGCGGGCGGATTTGCCCATGCGCTCGGCCAGTACCAGTTCGCCTACCGCGGCCTCGCCGACATCGCCGATGGGGGCGGAATCGCGCACGCGCTTGTCGACAGGGGCCAGCCAGTAATTGCCGCTACCGTCCTTCTCGACCACACCCATCAGACCTTCGGTGCGCGCAGGCAGTTTCTTGATCGGCGTGGCGCGCCACCCGCGTTCGGTTTCCTCGTTCCGCGCAAGGATGCGATCGCCGCGTTTGAGCGCGGCCATCTTCTTGCTTTCCTTCACCATTAGCCGAGGCGGCTTTTCCTTGGTGTCGGGCGACCAGTTTTCGGGCTCGGCAACAGGCTCCCCATCCTCGATCGCGACGATCTTGAGGACGGTCACCTTGGGCACGCCGCCCATGCGGTGATAGGCCGTGCGCTTGCCATCGATCAGGCCTTCTTCGGCCATGTCCTTGAGGCGCTTTTTCAGCGCGATCTTTTCCTGCCCCTTGAGCCCGAAGGCCTTCGCGATTTCGCGCTTGCCCGCAGGTGTCTCGGAGGTCTGGATGAATTCTAGAATCTGTTCTTTGTTCGGCAGTCCCTTGGGCTGCCGGTGCTTGTTCTGTTTTGTCATGCGCGCGATATGGGGACGATCCGCCCCCATGTCACGGTGTGGATCAATACGCCTTGGCGAGAAGCACGCGCTCTACCGCCGGTTCGCCGGTGAAGATGCAGGCGCCGTCAACCGGCGCTGCGTCCATCGGGACATTGCGGATCGTGAGCTTGTGCTCTTTCAAGCGTTCGACGACCTTTTCGAGACCGTCACCCGTGGGCTTGGACCACTGGACTTCGACCCAGCCCGGGTAGCGGGAGGCACCGAAGTGATCTTCCACCGCTGCAAAATCGGTGATGCCGCGGGTTACGTTGGCATCGCGCCGCTCGGCAGCCTGCGTGAGCAGCGCGCTCTGCATATCGGCGAGAACGTCGGGGATGGTCTGCCCGGCAACTTCGCGGGTCGGGTTCTGGAAATCGACCTTGCCGGTTTCGCTGTCCCACAGGCGGTCACGGCGAAGCATGCTGACAACGCCGTTTTCCATGTCGCGGCCGCCGACCTCGACGATGATCGGAGCGCCCTTGCGCACGTAATCCCACCGCTTCTGGGCAGCCTTGCCGGGCCGCGTGTCGAGGAGGACGCGCAGCGGTTCGCCGAATGCGCTCTGCCCGGCGAGGGTGGCACGCAAGGCTTCGCAATATTCGATCAGCGCATCGTCTTCCGGCTTGTCGCGCAACATCGGCAGGATCACGACCTGCTGCGGGGCGATCTTGGGCGGGAGGCGCAGGCCATCGTCGTCGCCATGCGTCATGATGACGCCGCCGACCATGCGGGTAGAGACGCCCCAACTGGTAGTGTGGGCGAGGCTTTCGCTGCCTTCTTTGTTCTGGAACTTGATGCCACTGGCCTTGGCGAAATTGGTACCGAGATAATGGCTGGTTCCGGCCTGCAATGCCTTGCCATCCTGCATCATCGCTTCGATGGACCAGGTTTCGACTGCGCCGGGAAACCGTTCGTTCTCGGGCTTTTCACCGGCAATGACTGCAAGCGCGAGATCTTCGTCCGCAAAGGCGCGATAGACCTCCAGCATGGTGAGCGTGTGGTCCTTCGCCTCGACCTCGTCGGCATGGGCGGTATGGCCTTCCTGCCAGAGAAACTCGCTGGTGCGCAGGAACATGCGCGTGCGCATTTCCCAGCGCACCACATTGGCCCACTGGTTGAGCTTCAGCGGCAGATCGCGCCAGCTCTGCACCCAGCGCGCCATGGCATCGCCAATAATGGTTTCGGATGTCGGCCGTACAACCAGCGGTTCTTCCAGCTTGGCCTCCGGATCCGGAATAAGGCCGCCATCCTTGCCAGCAATCAAGCGGTGATGCGTGACCACGGCCATTTCCTTGGCAAAGCCTTCGACATGCTCTGCCTCACGCTCGAAATTGGAGAGCGGTATGAAGATCGGGAAATAGGCGTTGGCGTGGCCGGTTGCCTTGATCCGGTCGTCCAGCAAGCGCTGCATGCGCTCCCATATGCCGTAGCCCCAGGGCCGGATGACCATGCAGCCTCGCACACCCGATTCTTCGGCCATTTCGGCAGCGCTGATGACTTCCTGGTACCAGGCTGCAAAATCATCGTCGCGCCTGGTGTTCAAGGCATGGCGTATCTGGGCCACGTTATATTCCCGTAATTGCTGGTCGGATCGGCGGGCGGGCCGATGCCGCTATTTGCTCATCTCGTCCAGCTTCTTCTGCATTTCGGCCATTTGCCGGCGCATCTGAGCCAGGTCATCCGACTGATCGCCGCGCGCAGGCTTTCGCGTTGCCGGAATGAAGGCTTCCGCAGCGTTCTGCATCATCTTGAAATTGGCTTCGGCCATCTTGGCCAGCGGATTGCTTTCGATACCCTTCGCGAAGGCCGCCTGGAGTTGTTCGCGATTCTTGCGCAGGTTCGTCATGCTCGCTTCAAGATAGCTTGGCATCATCGCCTGCATGGAATTGCCATACATGGAAATGAGATCGCGCAGGAAGCTGACCGGCAGCATCTGCGTACCGTGGCTTTCTTCCTCTACGATGATCTGCGTCAGGATCGTATGAGTGATGTCGTCACCGGTCTTCGCATCGAGCACGTGGAAATCCACATTCTCGCGGACCATCTTCGCAAGATCGTCCAGCGTGATGTAACTGCTCGTATCGGTATTATAGAGCCGCCGGTTGGCGTACTTCTTGATGATGATCGCTTCGCCTTCGGCGGTCCTCTTGGCCATGCCAGCATGCTCCCAGATTGTGCATTGCGAGATACTTAGCACGTGCAAAATGTGCAGCGCAACGTCACCTAAACGTCAACCGAAACGTTGCCCCAGAACCGTGAGCAATTCATATTGGGAAAGAGAGGTTTGCTGCGCAGCATCGGGCAACCAATAGGGCAATTCTACCCAGTCCCCTTCGCCCAGTTCCGGCGCGGCGGTGAGGTCGATCACGATCATGTCCATGGAAACTTTGCCGAGTATCGGAAGCGGCGTTTCGCCCCACCGAAAATGCGCGCCGGCCCAGCTGCGCAGGATGCCGTCTGCATAACCGAGGGAGACAACCCCCGCTTTCATGCGGGCAGGCGCGGTGAATGTCGCATTATAGCCGACCTTTTCCCCGGCCTGTAGTTCCTTCACCTGAATGAGCGAAGCTTCCGGACGGGCAACCTGCCGTATCGGTCCGTCCAGTTCGGTGCGCGGGACCCCGCCATAGAGCGACAGACCCGGACGCGTCAGATCGAAGGCATAATCCGCGCCAAGAGCGATGCCTGCGCTGTTGGCCAGACTTGTCCGCTGGTGCCGAATGGCTGGAATGCAGGCGCGAAAGTCCTCCATCTGTTGTGCGTTCATGGGACTGTCTTCGTCCGCACAGGCGAGGTGGCTCATGAGAATATCGACATCGAGCGCCTGAATGACAGGGTCGGCGATGTCGGCAGGCGAAATGCCGAGCCGGTTTATCCCCGTATCGACCATCAGGTGGCATGATCCCCCGCCGCCATCCTGCCAGATCCTTGCCTGCCTGAGACTGTCGATCACCGGGCTGACGCCCGTAGCGCGGGCGTATGCTGCCTCTTCTGCACTAAGGACGCCGTGAAGTACGCTGACCTGCGTCGCAGGGACGTAGCGAAGAACGGCAGGAACTTCGCTCCAGTGGGCAACGAAGAAATCCTGGCAGCCTGCATCACGCAGTTTCGGCACACAGCGATCGACACCGAGCCCGTAACAGTTTGCCTTGACCGCGGCGCCTGCCCGGCCGCTGGCCGACATCGCATTCAGCGCCTGCCAGTTTTGCGTCAAAGCGTCGCTATCGATGCTCAGCCGCAAAGTCGGCGGCGGACAGTCTGTCATGGAGTACTCACGGAAAGGAAGGCGTAACCGGCGGCGTCTGTTCGCCATCTTCGAAATCTCGCGGAGGCCCATCGGGAAGACCCCACCACGCAACGATCAGGCCGAATCCGACCACCGCCATCGTGTACCAGAGCCCCGCATATGCGTCACCCGTCATCGCCACAATATAGCCCGCAATCAGCGGCAGGAACCCGCCCAGATAGCCCGCGCCGATGTGGTAAGGTATCGACATCGAACTGTAGCGGATCTTGGCCGGAAACATTTCCGAAAGCAGGGCGGCAACCGAACCGAATGTCAGGGCCGACAACATGCCCAGCACCAGGAGCAGCCCGATGATCCCCACGATGTTGACCAGGGGTGGGAATTGCCGCGTGAAATCGTAGCCGTTGGTTTCGAGCCAGCCCTGCACGATCGCCCGCCGGGTGTTGTCCGGAATATCGTCATAGACGTAAGTCGCAGAACCGATCGACAGGCCAGAGGCCGGATCGTTATCGATGGTATAGGGAACTCCGAGAGCGGTCAGATCCTGCAGGACGCGCCCACACGGGCTTGCCTGGATTTCCGCGAAAGGATCGTATTCGCACCGCGGCCCGGTGACTGTGATCGGCGCTGCCTGCGCACTTGCCTGAAGCCCTGGATTGGCCAGTGCGCCGATCCCCCAGAAGATCGGAAACAGCAGCGCCAGCGCTGCTGCCGCGCCGATGATGATGGGTTTTTTCCTGCCCACCCTGTCGGACCATTTTCCAACGACAAGATAGAAGCTCATGGCGATCGCCCCGGCGATCAGCAGCATCCATTCGACCAGGGTTTCGTCCACCCGCATGGGACCGCGCAGGAACGACAGGCCCGAAAAGAACGCCGTGTACCAGATCGTGGTCAGCACGCCGGTTATGCCGAACAGAGCGACAAATATCCTCTTGGGATTGCCGGGGTAGGTCAGACTTTCCTTGAACGGGTTGGTGCTGGTCTCGCCGGCCGCTTTCATCGCTTGAAAGACGGGGCTTTCAGACAGCTTCAACCGCATCCACAGCGAAATCCCGAGGAGCACAATCGAAAGGAGGAATGGGATACGCCAACCCCACGCCGCAAAATCTTCCGCGGAGATCAATGTCCGGCACGCGATGACCACGAGGATCGACAGCACGAACCCGCCGACGACGCTGGCTTGAATAAAACTGGTGTAGAACCCCCGTCTCTCAGGCGGTGCGTGTTCGGCGACATAAATGGCCGCTCCGCCATATTCGCCGCCAAGCGCCAGTCCTTGCAGAATGCGCAAGCCTATGACGATGATCGGAGCCGCCAGGCCGATGCTCGATGCGCTGGGGATGAGCCCGACACCGGCAGTGGCAATCCCCATCAGGGTGACAGTCACAAGGAAGGTGTATTTACGCCCCAGCCTGTCGCCAAGAAAGCCGAACAGGATCGCACCAAGGGGGCGAAAACCGAAGCCGACTGCAAATCCTGCCCATACGAGCAGGATTTCGAGTGTTTCGTTGTCGCTCGGGAAGAAGGCCGCGCCAATCAGTGCGGCAAGCGTGCCGTAAATGAAGAAGTCATACCATTCGAAGATAGTACCCGCGCTGCTCGCAGCTATGACAAGGCGGATTTCCTTATCCGTGGGCTCCCGGTTAACCGCCGCCACAGTCTCGACCATCTCGCGCTTCCTCCCCCGCGAATATCCTTTGCGTCGGGAAGCTAGCGGGCCGCTTCAGTCTTGGAAAGCGCATCCAGCGCCGCTCTCCACGGCAGGAGAATTGCTTCGTGGCGCCCCAGATGCGGCCGGGCGGGTTCAAGCAGTTCAAGTCGGGGAAGAATGGAGCTGGGTGCCTGGTCTTGCAGCCATTCGCCGAGGTTTTCGACCATGGCCGCGATCGCCGCAGCGTTCATCCCGGACGACTCGCGCGCGAAGATCGCAGCAGACGCCTGGCCGACAGCACAAGCGGAAACCCTGAGGCCAAGATCCTCGAGTGATCCACCAGAGGACGACAGATCGATTACGCTTCCGCAGCTGCGCGAGCGGGCATGGCCTATCGCGGGCGCTGCAGCGTCAAAGGGATAATCGGCCAGTTCGATAGCCAGAGCCAGCAGTTCGGTCGAGTAGAGCGCAGGCGCGCGTGAGGAAGCCATCACTCGCTTTCGTCAGACTGATCACGCAAAGTGGCTCGCCGCTCCGCCAGAACCTGAACAAGGGCACGCGAGCTGGAATCCACCAACTCATAGCTGCGCGCCGTGGTGATCCAGTTCGGCCGCCCCTTGTAGCTCCATACCGTATCGTAACCGAGTACGAGCAGCGAAAAAGCGATCACGACGATGAGCATGCCCTTCAGCGCGCCGAACCCGAAGCCGAGAACCCGGTCGATCGGCCCAAGCAGCGAATTGCGCGATGCCATCCCCACATTGTTGGCGATGACCTTCATCGCGGCATAAGGAATGAGCAGCAGCAGGGTGAATGCGAGCAGCGATGTCGTGATATCGTCGCCGAGAAAATCCTGCAGCGACAGGGTCAGAGGCGTGTGCAGAAAGCGGATGGCGAACGCGGCCAGTACCCAAGCTGCAAGCGAAAGTATTTCCTGGAGGAAACCACGCATGAAGCCGCCCGCAGCAGCGATGCCGACGATCAACAGGACGATATAATCGAAACCGGTCATGACCCTTCCTTGGTCGTGACTTATGAATTACCGATTACGCGGTCAACGAGGTTCGCCAGTTGTCCCAAACCATCGTATGCGAGCGCAGACGATCCCCCCTTCACATCCAGCGGGCCGAACCCCCGATCGAAGCCGAGCTTGGCAGCTTCCCGCAGGCGCAGACCGCCATGCGCGACCGGGCGGATTTCGCCCGCGAGCGAGACCTCCCCCAGCCAGATGCTGCGCGCCGGCAAAGCCTTGTCCGACATCGCGCTGACGAGTGCCGCAGCGACGGCAAGATCCGCCGCAGGGTCGGAAAGCCGATAACCACCTGCCACGTTCAGATAGACTTCTGCCGAACTGAAGTTCAGCCCACATCGCGACTCCAGTACGGCAAGGAGCATCGCAAGCCGGCCCGTGTCCCAACCGACGACGGCACGGCGAGGCGTCGCCCCGGATTGCAGCCGTACGATCAGCGCCTGAATTTCCACGAGCACCGGCCGCGTGCCTTCGATAGCCGGGAAAACGGCACTGCCGGCCATCGGTTCGTCGCGGCCAGAGAGGAACAGCATAGAAGGATTGTCCACCTCTTCCAGCCCTTCCCCCGCCATGGCGAAGACACCGATTTCGTCGACGGCGCCGAAGCGGTTCTTGAGCGCGCGCAAAATCCGGTACTGATGGCTCCGCTCCCCTTCGAAACTCATCACCACATCGACCATGTGTTCGAGCACGCGAGGCCCCGCGATGCTGCCATCCTTGGTCACATGACCGACGAGCACAAGAGCGACACCGTTTTCCTTCGCGTAGCGGATCAGTTCGAATGCACAGCCACGGACCTGGCTGACCGTTCCCGGCGCCCCTTCGATCGTGTCGGAATGCATCGTCTGGATCGAATCGATCACGAGCAGACCCGGTGCATCCATAGAACCCAGCGTCGTGAGAATATCGCGCACACCGGTCGCCGCTGCCAGCTTTACCGGGGCATCGGAGAGACCCAGCCTCGCCGCGCGCATGCGCACCTGACCCGATGCTTCTTCGCCGCTGACGTAAACGACCCCGCGCCCTTCGCGGGCGATCCGTGCTGCCGCCTGCAGCAGAAGGGTGGATTTTCCGATGCCCGGATCCCCGCCGAGCAGGATCGCCGAACCCGGAACGAGCCCGCCACCCAGAGCCCGGTCGAATTCGGCCAGGCCGGTGGGCTGCCGCACGGGAAGAGGTCCCGGCTTGTCCAATTCGACAAACTCGACGGCCCTCCCCCCACTCGAAAGATCGTGTTTCATCGAAAAGACGGTCGCCGGGGCATCTTCCACCAGCGTATTCCATTCTGCGCAGTCGGCACATTGCCCCTGCCAGCGATGGGAGACACTGCCACAGGCCTGGCAGACATAGCGTTTCTTCGGCTTTGCCATGAGCCCAGCTAGACAGAACATTTGATGAACGCAATTGCCTTGCGCCGTTTATCCGTGCACACATCGGGCAATGCGGCACAAGGAACTGAGGATCGCGCTGGTATGCTACGGCGGAGTCAGCCTGGCGGTCTATATGCACGGGGTTACACGCGAATTGTGGCAGCTCGCCAGGGCTAGCCGCGATTTCCATTCGACAAGTTCATCCCCCGACGGCGTAGGCAGGGTCTATCGCGATCTGCTTGAGCGGATTGCGGCAGAACAGGACCTGCATGTCCGGGTCCTGCCCGACATCATGAGCGGCGCGAGCGCGGGCGGGATCAACACCGTCTTTCTGGCGCAGGCGGTTCATTCGGGCCAGTCACTGGAGCCTTTGACCGATCTCTGGCTGGAGGTCGCCGATGTGGACGAACTGGTCGATCCAAAGGCGCGGCTCAAATGGCGCTTTTCGAAAATGTGGGCACAGCCCTTCGCGACCTGGCTACTGAACCGCCCGGGCGGTGATCTCGCCGATGCCGTCGCACCGGAAACGCGGGCAGAGGTCGAACGCAAGGTCTCGCACCTCGTACGCGGGCGGTGGTTCGAACCGCCATTTTCCGGCATCGGTTTTTCGCGTCTGCTGGAACGGGCGTTTTCGGCAATGGCCGAAAGCAAAATAGAAAAGCCGCTCCTCCCACCGGGCCACCCGCTGGACCTGTATGTCACCACGACGGATTTTCATGGATATCTGGAACTCCTGCGGCTTCACAGCCCGCCTGTCGTCGAAGACACCGAACATCGCATGCCCATCTCTTTCAGGACGCGCACGCCGGTGGAGGGTGGACGCGATCTGGCCAATCCGCTGGAATTGGTATTTGCGGCCCGAGCGACAGCCAGTTTTCCGGGCGCTTTCCCACCCTTGCGCGTCGAAGAGATCGATCAGCTTTCCAATCTGACCGAACGTACGTGGGCTGGGCGCGATGATTTTATCCAACGCATAATGCCCGTTCATGCTGCGCGGGATAGTATTGAAAACGTGTCGCTTATCGACGGATCGGTACTCGTCAACAAACCGTTCGCCGGCGCAATTTCCGCTCTTCAGGGTCGTCCCGCTCAGCGCGAGGTGGATCGCCGTTTCGTATATGTCGATCCGCGCCCGGACAGGTCCAGCAATCGCACGTCGGAAAAGAACGAGCCGGTTGGTTTTTTCTCGGCGATCTTCGGATCCCTTTCGACCATTCCGCGCGAACAGCCCATTCGTGACAATCTGGAACAGCTCGAAGAACAGAGCCGCGAGGCTGAAAGGCTGAGGCGGATCGTCAGCGCCCTGCGGCCAGAAGTTGATGCAGCCGTCGACAAACTATTCGGACGCACACTGTTTCTGGATCGCCCCACTCCAGCGCGGTTGAATGCGTGGCGGCAGAAAGCCCAGCAGGCGGCGGCTGAAAGGGCTGGATATGCTTTCCACGCTTATGCGCAGGCCAAGTTTGCCGGGATCATTACGAGATTGGCCAGGCTCGCCATCGAGGCTGCGCCAAAACTCGCTGTCGACGATACGTCTCCTATCGAAGCGGTGCTGCGGGCCGAATTGGCGCAGCGAGGTTTGGACACGCTTTCTGCGCCGGGCGGGGGCGCATCGCCCGAAGCAATCGCTTTCCTGAGAGAACATGACATCGGATTTCGTATTCGCCGCCTGCGGTTGCTCGCCCGGCGCCTGGCGCGCGACTGGGAGGCAGATCCGGACATTCCGGACGATGCACTGGAAAAGGGGCGTGATGCGGTGTTCGAGATACTTGCCTTGTATTTCGAAAAAGAAGGAGTCGCGGCGCTCGGTTCGTCATTCGAGCCACTGGCCGAAAGTGTCCTGCAAGATCCCGGAAGCCTGCTCGACATGATCGAGGCGAAACGTCTTTTGCCAGACCTCGATGAACGGGCGGAGGAAATGCTTGCCGCTGCGCTTGAGCAGATGCCAAAGAATCTGCGGCGTCGGATGCTGCTGACCTATTTGGGATTCCCGTTTTACGACGTGGCGACCCTGCCGCTCCTGCGTAATGAAGGGTTGACCGAGTTCGACCCGGTCAAAGTGGACCGCATAAGCCCCGATGACGCGCGTAGCATTCGCGAAGGTGGGACACGGGCCACCTTGCGCGGAATCGAGTTTTACAACTTCGGGGCGTTCTTCAGCCGGGCTTACCGCGAGAACGATTACCTATGGGGCCGGCTGCACGGGGCCGAACGTATGATCGACCTCGTGTGCTCAACCGTAAGCAAGCCCTTTGCGGAGGATACCCGCCGCAGCTTCAAGCGAGAAGCCTTCAATGCCATCCTAGACGAAGAGCAGGATGCCAAGCGCTGTTCGAGAAAGCTGATCGAGGAAATTCGCCGCGAAGTGTCGGAGCGTTTGCCTGATTAGCAAACGGGATTACCCGCCGAAGGCACCTTTCAGCTTATCAAAGAAACCACGGCTTTCAGGGCATTCGTCACCGGTTTCCAGTTCGCGGAACTGTTCCAACAATGCACGCTGTTCCTTGCTCAACCTGGTCGGAGTTTCCACGGCAATTTCGACAACAAGATCGCCGCGGCCCCGCCCTTGCAGAACAGGCATGCCCGCACCACGCTGTCGCAGCTGCTTGCCCGACTGGATGCCTGCGGGAATTTCGATCGTGACATCTTCGCCATCCAGATTGGGAATGTCGATCGACCCGCCCAGCGAAGCAGTCGTGAAGCTGATCGGGACGCGCGTTGCAAGAGCTGTCCCTTCGCGCTGAAAAATCTCGTGCGGGTTCACATGCACGAAAATATAAAGGTCACCGGGAGGAGCTCCACGCGGCCCAGCCTCCCCCTTGCCCGAAAGCCGAATGCGAGTTCCGGTATCGACGCCCGGCGGAATTTCGACGGCAAGCGCCTGAGGAACGTCTATGCGCCCTTCCCCGCGGCAGTCGCGACAGGGCGAGGTGATGACTTCGCCGCTGCCATGACAATTGGGGCATGGTCGCTCGACCACGAAAAAACCTTGCTTGGCCCGAACTTGTCCCTGCCCGTGGCAAAGGTTGCAAGTTCGCGCGCGAGTACCTGGCGTAGCGCCGGACCCGTGGCAGGTTTCGCAATTCTGTGAAACTTCGATCTCGATCTCGGTCGATTTACCGTGAAAGGCGTCTTCCAGATCGATCTGCATATCGTACCGCAGATCCGCACCGCGCCTGGGACGTGCACGTCCTCCGCCGCCGAATGCACCACCAAAGATCGTTTCGAATATATCCCCGATGTCGCCGAAGTCGGCACCGGGTTGACCACCGCCCGGTCCGCCTTGCTGAAAAGCTGCGTGGCCATAACGGTCGTAGGCGGCACGTTTTTGAGGATCCTTGAGAACCTCATAGGCGGCACTCACGGCCTTGAACTTGCCTTCGCTTTCCCCGCATCCAGGATTGCGATCCGGATGGTGCTTCATCGCCAGTTTGCGATAGGCCGACTTGATCGTCGCCCCATCGGCATCGCGGCTCACTCCGAGGAGTTCGTAAAAATCAATTTCGGTCGCTGACATGGCTTCCCAATACTCAATCGCCACCGGTGCATTGCGGCACCGGCGGCGACTGGTTTCTCATCGTCCGATCAGTTCTACGCGTCTTCGTCGACTTCGGAGAATTCGGCGTCGACGACTTCTTCTTCCGAGCCGCCTTCACTACCGGCAGCCGCGCCGTCGGTCGGAGCGTCGGAAGCGGCCTTGGCTTGCTCCTGCTCGTAAATCGACTGGCCCATCTTCATCGCGCTCTGCGACAGGTCCTGAGCCTTGGCGTTGATGTCGGCTGCATCGTCGCCTTCGAGCGCCGTCTTGAGGGCAGCAACCTTCTCTTCAACTTCGCTCTTCAACGAAGCGTCGATCTTGTCGCCATGTTCTTCAAGCTGCTTTTCGGTTGCGTGAACGAGACTGTCGGCCTGATTGCGCGCTTCCGCACCTTCACGACGCTTTTTGTCCTCGTCGGCGAACTTCTCCGCGTCCTGAACCATCTTTTCGATGTCGTCGTCGGACAGACCGCCCGACGCCTGGATGCGGATCTGCTGTTCCTTGCCCGTGCCCTTGTCTTTGGCGGACACGTTCACGATGCCGTTGGCATCGATGTCGAAGGTAACCTCGATCTGCGGCACACCGCGCGGTGCGGCAGGGATACCGACCAGGTCGAACTGGCCCAGCATCTTGTTGTCCTGCGCCATTTCACGCTCGCCCTGGAAGACGCGGATGGTAACCGCATTCTGGTTGTCTTCCGCGGTCGAGTAGGTCTGCGTCTTCTTGGTCGGGATCGTCGTGTTGCGATCGATCATCTTGGTCATGATGCCGCCGAGCGTTTCGATGCCCAGCGAAAGCGGGGTCACGTCGAGCAGCAGCACATCCTTGACGTCGCCCTGAAGAACGCCGGCCTGGATGGCGGCACCCATTGCAACGACTTCATCGGGGTTCACGCCGGTGTGCGGCTTCGAGCCGAAGAATTCTTCCACCACTTCGCGAACCTTGGGCATGCGGGTCATGCCGCCGACCAGGATCACTTCGTCGATCTCGTTCTTGGACACGCCAGCATCGGCCAGCGCCTTCTTGCAAGGTTCGAGCGTGCGCTTGATCAGGTCGCCGACAAGCTGCTCGAGCTTCGAACGGCTGATCGTTTCGACGAGGTGCAGAGGGGTAGAGCTGCCGCCTTCCATGCGTGCGGTGATGAAGGGCAGGTTGACTTCGGTCTGTGCGGAGCTCGACAGTTCGATCTTCGCCTTTTCGGCGGCTTCCTTCAGACGCTGCAGAGCGAGCTTGTCGGTCCGGAGATCCATGTTCTCCTTCTTCTTGAACTCGTCCGCGAGATATTCGACGATCGCGCTGTCGAAGTCTTCGCCGCCCAGGAAAGTGTCGCCATTGGTCGACTTCACTTCGAAGACGCCATCGCCGATTTCGAGAACCGAAACGTCGAACGTACCGCCGCCAAGGTCATAGACGGCGATGGTCTTGCCGTCTTCCTTGTCCATGCCGTAGGCAAGCGCTGCAGCCGTCGGCTCGTTGATGATGCGCAGCACTTCGAGGCCGGCAATCTGACCTGCGTCTTTCGTTGCCTGACGCTGCGCGTCGTTGAAATATGCGGGAACGGTGATCACGGCCTGCGTGACGGTTTCGCCGAGATAGCCCTCTGCCGTTTCTTTCATCTTTTGCAGGATGAAGGCGGATACCTGGCTGGGCGAATAATCTTCGCCGCCGGCTTCGACCCACGCGTCGCCGTTCTTGCCCTTGACGATGTCGTAAGGGACGAGACCCATGTCCTTCTTGGTCAGCGGATCATCGAACCGGCGACCGATAAGGCGCTTGATCGCGAACAGGGTATTGTCCGGATTGGTGACAGCCTGACGCTTGGCCGGCTGACCAATCAGGCGCTCGCCGTCCTTAGTGAAGGCGACAATCGAAGGCGTCGTGCGCGCGCCTTCCGAATTTTCGATAACCTTGGGCTTGCCGCCGTCCATAACGGCGACGCAACTGTTGGTTGTGCCAAGGTCGATACCGATAACTTTGCTCATGGTTTCCCCATCTGTTTCAAGTCGTTGGACACCGCATCATTGGTTCCCCGATCCTGGCGAAACCGGTCGGCGGCTCTATCCGGTGGTGTATTACTCGGGCGATATAGGTGTGGTTTTTCTTGGCACAAGGGAGGGGGTCGGCTAGTTTTTCGGCCAGTACGTAGAGGGGACAAATTGATGAAACTTACACATTTAGCACCGGCCGCCCTGACTTTGACGGCGCTCACGTTGGCGGGATGTTCGAGCCCTGCCGAAGAAACCACTGCACCAGCAGCGGATGAAGTGGCCCTCGAAGTCAACAATGCGCGGCTGATGCTACCGGCAGTATCCGGCAACCCGGGTGCCATCTATTTCGATGTCGAGAACACCGGTGATCGCAATTACGCAATCCGTCGCGCAGATGTGAAAGGGGCCGGCAATGCGGAACTTCACGGTTCGCTGGAGGTCGATGGCCAGATGATGATGGACAGCGTCGGACAGGTGCTTGTCGAATCGGGTGGTACGCAGAGCTTTCAGCCCGGCGGCTTCCACGTGATGGTTTTCGATCTCGATCCTTCGGTGCAGGCTGGTACCTCGACCGACATGACGCTCACCGTCGTTGGCGGCAAGAAGAAGACTTTCCCTGTCGAAGTCCGCGCTGCAGGTGACGAGCGCTGAGCGACGGGCAGCAAATGCCGGGCGCGAAAATCATGGGGGATGGTTTCGTGCCCGGATGTCCGATTGGGGGCGAGCGGCCCCTGACCTCAGGCGAGGTAGAGCTTGCGCGAACCGTTTTCGGTCACGCAATCGATTACAGCCGAATTATGGTCAGGCGGAAAAAATGGTTTCCGTTTCAACCTCGTCAGGTCACCATGGCCCCGCGCGGGCACCTGCATTTCCATCCTCGCGGTCAAACTTACTGCGATGATTTCTCGAAAGTCGATCTACGGCGCCAAGGCCTTTTCATACACGAATTGGTTCATGTCTGGCAGGTTCAGACGAAGGGCGAATGGTTTCTGGTAACGCGGCGCATGCCGTGGGCGCGTTACGATTATTCACTCAAGCCCGGTTGGCCACTCGAACGATATGGTATCGAGCAACAGGCGGAGATCGTGAAACATGCTTTCTGGCTGCGCCGGGGCATGAAGATCGCCGGCGTCGCCGATCCGGCTGCTTACGAAATGCTGGTCCGCTTCCCCGGCGCCGAAAGCTGATCCGGCACCGGGGTACGAAGCCTGCTTACCAGTATCGGGCGTAGCGGTCGTCATAACGGCAATCATCGTCGACATAACGGCCATCGCCATAATAGCCGTCGCACTCGTCGTTCTTGTCCGTGGCATAACCGACCACGCCGCCGATGGCTGCGCCGGCCAGCGCGTAGGTGGTGATGTCATCGCCCAGAATGGCGCCCAGACCCGCACCGGCTGCGGCACCGAGCCCGGCGCCTTCGACGCCATAGTTCTGCGCACACGCCCCGAGGCCCAAGGTGGAAACGGCCAGGGCAGGTGCAAGAAATAGCTTGGCGTTCATTGCGATTCTCCGAAATTGTTAGCGTTGGCCATCTACGGGCGGCACCGGATGTTGTTCCTTGGCACCCGCTGCCCGCACCGTATCCCACGCCACGTTTTCGGAAGTCGTCAGTCGTAGGTAACCCCGGGCAACCCCTGCCCGCCATCGGCGATGAACGCGTCGATCCGCGCTTCGAGTGCGGGAAGCGGAACCGAGCCGAGCGACAGCACCACATCGTGGAACTTGCGAATGTCGAAGGAGGAACCGAGCTCGGTCTCGGCCTTCTCGCGCACCCGGCGGATGGTCAGTTCCCCCAGCTTGTAGGCCAGCGCCTGCCCCGGCCAGCTGATGTAGCGGTCGATTTCGGTGCCCACTTCTCGCTCGGACAGCGCGGTATGGCTCGCAAGATAGTCGACCGCCTGCTCCCGGCTCCAGCCGTAGTGATGGATGCCGGTATCGATGACCAGCCGCGCAGCGCGCCACATCTCGTAGGACAGGCGGCCGAACTTCTCGTAGGGCGTGCGATAGATGCCCATCTCTTCCCCGAGATATTCCACATAGAGACCCCAGCCTTCGCCGAAACCGGAGAAATAGGTCTGGCGGCGGAAGCGCGGCGCCTCTTCCTGCTCCAACGCGACGGCACCCTGGAAGCTGTGGCCCGGGACGCATTCGTGCAGTGTAAGTGCAGGGATATTGTAGAGTGGTCGGGACGCCAAGTCGTAGGTGTTCATCTGGCAAGCATCGAGCCCGCCCCGTCCCGCCGTGTAGAACGGAGCAATGGCAGGATCGACCGGGCGGATGGTGAACCGGTGCCGGGGCAGGAAGCCGAAATAGTCGGCCAGCCGCCCATCGACACGCTTTGCGGCATAGGCAGATACGCCCATCAGTTCATCGGGCGTGCGCGCCACGAATTGCGGATCGGTGCGCAGAAAGTTCACGAACTCCGCCAGCGTGCCGTCGAAGTCGGCGCTCTCCTTTACCTTCTCCATCTCGGCGGTAATGCGCGCCACCTCGTCGAGACCGATGCGGTGGATTTCCTCTGCCGACAGGTCGAGCGTCGTATATTGCCGGATTTGCTGCGCGTAATAGGCCTCGCCATCGGGAAATTCGCTGGCGCCGAGGGTGGTGCGGGTCTGCGGGAGATATTCGTTGCGAAAGAAGGCGAGCCAGTCGGCATAGGCCGGCGTGACATCGTCGCGGATCGCTGCACGGCCGGCTGCCCTGAGACGTTCCTGTTCGGCTTCGGGAATGCTGCGCGGCATGTCGGCAAATGGCTTCCAGAACGGGCTTTCTTCCGGCTGGTCCACGACATAGGAGGCGATGGAGACATCGCGGCCTTCCAGCGTAACCCGCGGCACCGAGAACCCGCGCGCGAGGCCTGCTTTTGCGTTGGCGGTCTGCTCGGCGAAATACCGCGGAATGTCCTGCATCCGGCCGATGTAGTTTTCGTATTCCTCTACCGTGGTGAAACCCCGCGAGGGCGCGAGGTACGACCAGAAATTGGAATCGCTGTCGAACGGCATTTCCCATTCGGCGAACTGCGCATCGCCGATATCAGATTCCAGCAACGACCGGAGCACTAGAGCATTGGTCCTTGCCTTCTCGCTCAATGCTTCGCGATCGATCTGGTCGAGGCGTGACAGATAGGACTTGTATTGCGCGGCGCGTTGACGCTGCGCGTCGGGGGTAACCGACCACAAAGTATCGCCCTGCTCGGTGCTACCGTTCGCCGCCTCGCTCATGCCGAACTGTTCGAGCTGGTAGTCGTAATATGCATCAGCCAGCGCCGACAGTTCATCGTCGGCGCTATCCTGAGCAGCAAGCGGTGTAGCGAAGGCGGAGGCGACAAGAACCGCCGCTCCGAAAATGGCAGTCCTCATCGTCATTCCCCTGCTTTGACGGAGTTAATCGGGCTTCTTGGCCACGCCGACCATGGCTGGGCGCAGCAGGCGATCCTTGATCATATACCCGGCCTGCATTTCCTGCACGATCGTGCCGGGCTCTGCATCATCGGTCGGCACTTCCATCATTGCCTGATGCTGGTTCGGGTCGAGCGGCATGCCCTTGGCGGCAATGCGCGTGATGCCATTGCTGTTGAAGACTTTCTCCAACTCACGCTGAGTGGCTTCGATGCCGGCGATGAAATTCTTCGCCTTTTCGTGTTCGCGCAGTTCTTCGGGAACGTGGTCGAGCGCCCTCGCTAGATTGTCGGCAACACTGAGAATATCGCGTGCGAAACCCGTCGCTGCATAATTGCGGGCGTCCTGAACATCCTTTTCGAGCCGGCGACGCACATTCTGCGTTTCCGCACGCGCATACAGCACGTCCTGCATCGCCGTTTCGAGATCGCCCTTCAGTTTCGCAAGCGCATCATCGATCGGAGTATCGGCGTCGTCATCTGAATCGTCGCGAAGATGTTCGGGCACACCTTCCATCTCACGTGCCAGATCTGCATCGACCGCTTTTTCGTGCGGTTCGTTCTTGTTCTCGTCGTTCACTGGAAAACCCTGTCAGCCAATTCGTTTACCCAAGGATCGGGCGGTGAAATCCACCATGGGGACGACTCGCGCGTAATTCAACCGAGTTGGGCCAATGACACCCAGCACACCGACAACCTTACCCTCGCGGTCCCGGTAGGGTGAAGCGATCACGGAGGACCCCGAAAGCGAGAAAAGCCGGTTCTCGCTGCCGATGAATATGCGCATCGCGTCGGCTCTTCGGGCACGTTCCAGCAAGCCGGCCACCGATTGCTTGCTTTCCAAGTCGTCGAGCAGCGAGCGAACCCGTTCGATATCGCCCAGCGCGGTCTCGTCGAGCAGGTTGGCCTGCCCCCGGACGATCAGGACCGGGCGATTGCTGGCATCTTCACTCCACACCGCGAGCCCCCGCTGGACCAAATCGCGACTGGCTTCATCGAGGGCAGATTTGCCGCTGGCAATCTCCTTTTCGACCATGCTCGCGGCCTGCGCCAAGGTCCGTCCGGCGCTTCGTGCGGTGAGATAGTTGCTCGCCTGCTCGAGTGACGTGCCGAGCGCCTCGACCGGAAGGGCGATAATCCGGTTCTCGATATGTCCGTCTTCGCCCACCAGAACAGCCAGCACGCGGTTTGCATCCAACGCGGTGAGGGATATCTGTGCCAGCTTGGGTTCGCGTGTCGGCACCATCACCATGCCTGCCGCGCCCGAAAGATCGGACAGCAAGGCGCTGGTTTCTTCCAATGCTCGCTCGATCGGTCCCGGCTCCGCAAGGCGCTGCTCGATTGCGGCACGTTCTTCGCGGGTCGGCTCGGCGACTTGCATCATCGCATCGACGAAAAGACGAAGGCCCGTTTCCGTCGGCATTCTACCCGCGCTGGTATGCGGTGCCGCCAACAGTCCGCGCTGCTCGAGTTCGGCCAGCACCGAACGTATCGACGCCGGAGAAAGGTTCACTCTCCCCTCCCCCGCCAGCGCCTTGGAACCCATGGGTGTGCCGCTTTCCAGATACCCTTCGACCACGAGCCGGAAGATGTCCCGTGCGCGATCGGACAAATCTGTGAGTGGCGGTGAATTCATGTTCCCTATCTAACCACTCCCCTTGCGGCCTCAAGACCCTTGCGCCACAGGCATCCCCGAGATTCGACTGCAATGGAGAAACCTATGCGACCTTCCGGCCGTGCGCCCGACGAAATGCGCGCTATCACCATCGAAACCGGCTACACCAAGCATGCGGAGGGCAGCTGCCTGATCAGTTTCGGTGAAACGCGTGTTCTGTGCACCGCTTCGGTTGAAGATCGAATCCCGCCTTGGCTTCGCGGCAAGGGCGAAGGTTGGGTCACTGGTGAGTATTCAATGCTCCCGCGCGCGACGCATACCCGCGGCCAGCGCGAAGCGGCCAAAGGCAAGCAGAGCGGCCGGACGCAGGAAATCCAGCGTTTGATCGGCCGCAGCCTGCGCTCGGTCGTGGACCTGAAGAAGCTGGGCGAGCATCAGATCACGCTGGATTGCGACGTTTTGCAGGCCGACGGCGGTACTCGCACGGCCTCTATCTCCGGCGCTTGGGTCGCCCTTCGCCTGGCAGTCGATGGCCTGATGAAATCGGGCGCTATCACGCAGGACCCGATTTCGGCGAAAATTGCCGCGATCTCCTGCGGTATCTACAAGGGCACACCTGTTCTCGACCTCGACTATCCCGAGGACAGCAGCGCTGATGCCGACGCTAATTTCGTCCTCATCGAAGGCGGCAAGATTGCCGAGGCGCAAGCGACTGCAGAGGGCGCGCCCTATGACGAGGAGGGCTTCCTGCGGCTCCTGCGCCTTGCCCAGATCGGCTGCGCGCAGATCTTCAAGGCTCAGGAAGAAGCAACGCGCAAATGACACGCCGCATCGGTTCGAGCACGCTGGTGATTGCCACGCATAACGCGGGAAAACTCAAGGAGATTTCCGCGCTGCTCGAACCGTATGGTGTCAAATGCATCTCGGCGGGCTCTCTCGGGCTACCTGAACCTGCAGAAACCGGCACCACGTTCGTCCAAAATGCGCTTCTGAAAGCGCGGGCGGCAGCGGAGGCTTCGGGTCTGGTGGCTCTGGCAGACGATAGCGGCCTGTCGGTTGACGCGCTCGACGGGCGACCCGGCGTCTATACCGCGGATTGGGCGGAACGGCAGTGGTTCGAAGGCGATCCCGGTCGTGATTGGTTCATGGCCATGGGCAAGGTGGAAGGCATGCTTCAGCAGAAAGGGGCGAATGTCGATCGTTCCAGCGCCTTTCATTGCGTGCTCGCTCTGGCGTGGCCCGATGGGGAACAGGCCATCTACGAAGGGACCGCAAAAGGCACGCTCACCTGGCCTCCGCGGGGCACTCTGGGATTTGGATACGATCCGGTTTTCGTACCCGAGGGACACGAACAGACTTTTGCTGAACTCGATCCTTCAGATAAGCACGCCATCAGCCACCGCGCGGATGCCTTTGCGAAGCTGGTCGCCGAGCAGTTCGGCTGAATCTCAGTAGGCTTTTCGGCCCCAGACATTCCCGGCAGGCCAGTACCGGCAGACAAGCACATCATTGCCGCGCGCCGTAACCACCGCGCATCCAACCTCTTTGGTGTCACGCCACACTATCTGAGTGTAATGGCCCACGTCGCTCCAACTGCCGGTGCGCGAGATGTTTGGAAAACTGTCATGCCGGTAATGTTTTTTCTCTTCGAGAAACATGCCCACCATGGTTTCGATCGGCCAATTGCCGGCTGTTCCCATCCAAAGGTTCTCACCCGTACCGTTACGTGTGGAACGATCGGCGTGTTGTAAAACGCCTTTTTCGGAGAGGACGCGCGCCCATTGTTCTGCTTCGCGTTCGAGATGGACATTCCATTTCAGCGGCTCGAGACTGAGGCGGTTTCGTTCTGCATTGTGCATACCGAGAATGCGCGCCGCGACCTGGACCCTGGAACCTGATGGCGACGTTCGCTCCCCAGGCATCGCATAGCTTGAGCTAGACGATCCGCTTGCAGCCACGGCAGTCCCCGTGGCACAAAGCACCGCTAAAGCGCCGACGATAGGCGCAGTCCATTTTCCTGACCCGTCCATGGCGGGCAGATTCCGCATCCACAGTTAAGATAAGCTGAAGATATTGGCCCGCGCATTATACATTCATTGGCCGTTCTGCCTTGCGAAATGCCCCTATTGCGATTTCAACAGTCATGTACGGCAGACCACGGATGTGACGTTGTGGGAAACGGCCCTGCTTGCAGACATGCGTCATGAACACGGCGAAGCCTGCTCCGATGAACCGCTGACGAGCATCTTTTTCGGTGGTGGAACCCCTTCCCTGATGCCCCCGGCGTTGGTCTCGACCCTTCTATGCGAGGCCGAACGCCTCTGGGGTTTCGAACCCGGAATCGAAATCACGCTGGAAGCCAATCCCAGTTCGGTAGAAGCTGCCAAATTCGCCGATCTTTCCTTTGCCGGGGTTAATCGAGTTTCGCTCGGTGTGCAAAGCCTGCGCGACGACGTACTGCGCTTCCTCGGCCGCCTTCACGGCGCGGGCGAGGCGGTAAAAGCTGTCGAGGTGGCGCAAAGCCATTTCTCACGCGTGTCGATCGATCTAATCTACGCACGCCCGGAGCAATCGGAAAAAGACTGGAGCATGGAACTGGCCGAAGCTCTCGCGCTGGGCACCGATCACATGTCGCTTTACCAGCTCACTATCGAACCTACGACACGGTTCGCGACCGATGTCCGTCGCGGCATCTTCGACCCGCTGGACGACGACAATGCCGCAGATCTCTTCGCTCTCACGCGCAGCATGACAGACGCAGCGGGGCTACCGGCATATGAGGTCAGCAACCATGCCCGCGCCGGACAGGAAAGCAGGCACAACCTCACATACTGGCGGTATCAGGATTATATCGGCATCGGACCCGGCGCCCATGGGCGGCGTCGAAATGAGGCAACAGTTAGGCATAAGAAACCGGAAAACTATCTTTCGGCAGTGGCTGATCAGTCGCACGGAATTGCCGAAGCACGCATGCTCGATCGGCGCGAACAG
>CESG01067119.1_pt1 | contig 31503 bp, 42 predicted proteins | sample 531121 | NCBI WGS metagenome assembly CESG01 (sample SAMEA2621287, study PRJEB7988) | marine metagenome | biome: marine biome (ENVO:00000447); feature: mesopelagic zone (ENVO:00000213); material: "saline water (ENVO:00002010), including plankton (ENVO:xxxxxxxx)" | depth 800 m
AGCAACGCCACCGATGAAACCGCCGTACAGCCCCCCGCCACAGCACATGGATTCGCCAATCATGTAGCCGATGAGGGCTCCACCCAGGTCGAAACTCTCGATCTCACCCTTGGTGAGAACGCGAGCCGTGATCTCCTCGGTCACCGATTCCCGAGTGGTGGGCGGTGTACATGCAAAGACAAGCATGGAGGAGAGAGCGATGAGGGTGGTATACAGAGCCGTATTCTTCACGTTAAATACCTCCTTGTCTGTACTTATAATAACATTTAAATTAGTCTCGGTCAATAGTAGAAAAATTGAGAATTTATATAAAAAGAAACCCGGCCCGGTATCGTTTGATACCGGGCCGTTGGGCTAGTGATGGTCTTCCACCTTGACGTTGGTGAAGACGATGAGCCACCTCTCTTTGAGGAGACGCATCTCAACCTTGTTGACGACGTAGTACCCTTGAGGTTTACCACGCATTGGCGACTGAACCTCAAGCCATGCCCGTGGCCCATCTTGTTGTTCGGAGAGGACGATGAGCTCCATGCTTGACTGGGACACAAGAAGCTCGAAGATCTCATCGGGCGGGAGACCCATGATGAAGGCTCTGAGCTCGGGGTCGAACGCTCGTGCTGCAAGCGCCCTCTTGACCCGGTCCATGGCCTCGTACCGGGTATCCGGATCCGTCATGAGCCACATCTCGTAGTAGCGCTCTTGCTTTCCGAGAGTGGCAAAACGGTAGTAGGTCTTCGTCGGTGTGTCCATCTCGACTTCTTCAGTTGCCCCGTGAACGGGGAAAAAGAAGATGAGAAGAAATACCAATACATACAAGATTTTACTATTCAAAGGACCCCCCCTTCTAAATAGCGTTATATCATACATACAAAAAAAGAGAACCACCGGTTTAGTCTCCGGTGGCTTTCTCCTTGAAACGACGTACCCTTGCACAGTCGATGTGGTAGGGCTTCTCCTCCTCATCGAAGTAGCGCGGTTCAAGGATGGCGATCTTCTCATTGCATACACTGCACCTCTGGCCCCACATTACGATGATGAGAGTAATCCAGAAAGCAACCCATACAATGACTGCGATTGCAATACCGATCTCTTTCGGGGTAAGGCCCTCCATGAGTGCTCCTTTCTATACGCAATACAATCATACATTTTGGTATACTTCAATACATGAACATCGCTATTACCGGAGGAGCCGGATTTGTTGGCTCTAAACTTTCAGAATCTCTTGCGCGTGACGGTCATGCCGTTTTAATTCTTGATCTTCATCCACCCAAACAATCAGTCCAAGGGGCTTCGTTTGTAAAAGTAGATTTAATGAAGGAAGAAGTTCCTGAAAGAGTTTTGGAGTGTGATGCAATTGTGCACTTAGCGGGAGTAAATATTTTTGGAAGGTGGACTAAAGACTACAAAGAGCTCATTGTTGAGAGTCGCGTAAAAACAGCAGAGGCTTTATATGAGAAGTGTAAAGAGGGCGATACAAGGCCATCTATTTTTATAAGTGCATCAGCTATTGGTTATTACGGAGCACAAGGAGAGACCGAATTGACCGAGAGTTTGCCGCCGGGAGGGGATTTTTTAGCTACCGTGTGTATTGCATGGGAACGTGCCCGAGAACAATTTAATGATTTAGGTATGCGGACCGTTTCGGTACGGACAGGGATTGTGCTTGGTCCGGGTGGGGGAATGCTTAAAAAACTTGTTCCTGTATTTAAATGGTTTTTAGGGGGGAAGCTTGGGAATGGAGAGCAATGGTTTTCATGGATCCACATTGATGATCTTATTGAGGTATATAAAAAAGCTCTTATAGATGATTCACTCGAAGGGCCTATTAATGCGGTCTCTCCTGAACCAGTAAGAAATAAAGTGTTTACTAAAGCATTGGGGAAAGCCCTCAAGAGACCAACTCTCTTTTTTGTTCCCGGGTTTGCATTAAAACTCGTGATGGGGGAACTTGGAAGTGTTATTTTAGGGAGTCAGAAGGTTACACCCAAGAAGCTTAAAGAAGCCCAATTTGCCTATAAATATCCTTCGATAGACAAAGCACTATCAACACTCTAAAACCTTGAAAAAATGGCTTAAAATGGTACTATTTTGCCATGACAGAAACCTTTACTGCGCGCGTGGGGGAGTTTGAGGGACCCCTCGAACTCCTTCTTGATTTAATCGAAAAAAAACAACTTTCTATCAATGAAGTCTCTCTTAAAGAAGTAGCAGACGGATATATCGAGCACCTACAAAAGCTAGAAAACCTTCCTATTGCACAAACCGCGCACTTTTTATTGGTGGCAAGCGCTCTTTTGCTTCTTAAATCACTCTCTTTGCTGCCAACCCTCGAACTATCTGAAGAGGAAGAGCAAAGTATCGAAGAGTTGGAGAAACGTTTACGTGATTATAAAGAAATCAAACGACTTTCTGAACATATAGATAAACAGTATGGAAAAAGAAAAATCTTTTGGGGCAAACGAAGCTTTACTCCCGAACCATTCTTTTCTCCTGACGAACGAACCAATGTGAACGAACTTAGTTCTCTTTTGGCAAGTTGTTTAAAAACTCTTCCAGGGACTGAAAAAACTCCCGAGGCAACCATTGCAAAAGTAATGAGTCTTGAAGAGATGATTGATAACTTACGAGAAAAAGTCCAGGTGAGTCTTTCTACGAGCTTTAAAAAAATCTCAGGACATAAAGAAGAACCAATGGGGAAGGAAGAGAAGCTTAATGTTGTGGTAAGCTTTTTAGCAATCCTTGAGCTTGTGAAGCAAGAGGTAGTACACGCAACCCAATCTGAAAAGTTTGACGATATTACGATAGAAACTCACAAACAAGAAGCATGAACCTAAACCAAACCATAGAAGCATTACTATTTTTTAAGGGAGAACCTCTCATGTTTAAATACCTTGCAAAAACGCTTAACAAAAGTGAGGAAGAGATAAAAAATGCATGCCACGAACTTAGTCAGTCGCTTGAAGACCGGGGGATTGTTGCTGTTATTCGGGATCAAGATATAACACTCGGAACACATCAAGACGTTTCTGAACTTATTGATACGCTTGCGAAAGAAGAAGTCACTGGGCCGCTTACTAAAGCAGCGCTTGAAACACTTTCTATTATTTTATACAGAGCCCCTATTACCAAAAGCGACATTGATTATGTAAGAGGGGTAAATTCGGGGTTTATTTTGCGGAACCTTTTAATTCGCGGACTTATTGAAAAGACTCCAAACCCAGCCGACGCCAGAACCTTTTTATATCGGCCCACTAACGATCTTTTCTCTCATTTGGGTATAAAAGAGCAAAAAGAGCTCCCAGAATACGAGCAATATAATGCTACAATGCAACAGTCATTAGAAACACGAGATGATGAATCGCTTTAAAGAATACAAGGACGAAATTTTCTACGGTGTAGGCATTCTTTTGCTTGTTTTACTTACCTTCTTGCCATTTGTTGATGATTTGCAAGTAGAAACAGAGGCGGAAGTTATAGAACCAGCACGCACCTTCCCAAGTGTTACCATTGTTGGGCAAGCAGGGATTGTAAAAGACCTAAAGACAGGAGAAGTTTTATATGCAAAAAATAAAAATGAAAAACATCCACTAGCGTCTCTTACCAAAGTAATGTCATCGATTGTTGCTCGTGAATATTTGGGAGATACAGCACTTGTCTCTATAGAAGAACGTGACTTAATGACTGAAGGGGATAGCGGACTTTTTTTGGATGAGCTATGGGAAAGTAAAGAGCTTTTAGGACTTACTCTTTTGATTTCTTCAAATGACGGAAGTAGTGCTATTAAATCAACCGTTGAATCATCATTTAATGTTGATCTTATTGAAGAGATGAATAAAAAGGCAGAAGAACTTGGGCTGTCTAATACCTACTATTTAAACGAGTCAGGTCTTGATGTTACCGACTATATTGGTGGGTCCTATGGTTCTGCAGAAGACACCGCTGATCTTTTAGGATATGCAGTTCAAAATCATTACGACTTGTTTGGGAAAACAAAAAACGAAAGCGCAACGGTATACTCGTTAAATTACGGAGCACACACAATAAGCAACACTAACGTTATTACCAACAATATTCCTTCACTTTTAGCAGGGAAAACTGGTTTTACCGACCTTGCAGGAGGAAACCTAGCTGTTGTGTTTGAAAAAGAACCAGGACACCCTATTGCAGTTGTTGTTCTTGGCTCAACCAAAGAAGATCGTTTTACTGATGTTGAAGAATTAGTGTGGGCAACTTTTAAATATTAACGTTATCTTAGTATGCCAATTGATAGCTTTGTAAAAATTTTACTTCCATCAACAACCGCTTTTGTTATTGGAATTGCTATCACACCCATTGTTGCTCACTATTTGTACAAGTACAAAGCATGGAAAAAGAAGGCAAGGACAGAAGGCTTGGCAGGTGGAGGAACTCCTATCTTTAATAAGCTTCATAAAGAAAAAGAAGTAGGAACACCACGCATGGGAGGCATTGTTATTTGGGGAAGTGTCCTTCTAACAACTTTTTTGTTCTGGGCTATTTCTATGGTATTTCCAACTCCTTTTTCTGAAAAAATAAACTTTCTCTCAAATAATCAAACGTGGCTCCCGCTCTTTACTTTATTTGCAGCGTCTCTTGTTGGTTTAATTGACGACATTTTAATGGTTCGCGGAGGGGGAACCTATATTGCAGGCGGGCTGTCACTTACACGAAGAATTGGGCTCGTGCTTTTAATCGGGCTTGTAGGGGCATGGTGGTTTTACTTTAAACTTGAATACTCTGCTATCCCTATTCCATTTTTGAGTGAAAGTTTTGAGCTTGGAATCCTCTTTATTCCATTCTTTATGATGGTTATGCTCTCGCTTTTCTCGGGTGGAGTAATTGATGGTTTGGATGGATTAGCAGGAGGGACCATGGCATCAATTTTTGCAGCATATGCTGGTATTGCTTTCTTTCAAGATCAAATTGATATTGCGGCGCTTTCTGCAGTGATAGCAGGAGGAATACTTGCCTTTTTATGGTTCAATATTCCACCAGCACGATTTTATATGGGAGAGACAGGAATGATTGGACTTACGGCAACGCTTTCTGTAATTGCCTTTTTAACAGAGGCAGTGGTACCGCTTTTGGTAATTGCCTTTCCACTTTACCTTGCTTCAGCATCAGTGATCATTCAAACTAGCTCTAAAAAAATGCGTAACGGTAAAAAGGTATTTCTTGTTGCGCCGATTCATCATCATTTTGAAGCGCTTGGATGGCCAGCACACAAAGTAACCATGCGATTTTGGGTAGTGGGAGTAGTTTTTGCTATCTTTGGAATGATTATTGCACTCATTGGATAGAGTATGGGGGCACGAAGCAATGTCGATAGGTCATTCCTCATTGTCACGCTTTTACTACTTTTATTTGGACTTGGTATTTTTGTAAGTGCTTCTTTAGGACTTCTTGTTCGCGACGGTGCTAACTTTACCTGGGTTCTTGCAAAACAATTATTGATTGGAGTAGTTGGTGGACTTTTGGCACTTTTTGTTGCGTCCAAAATAAATTATAAAGTTTGGAAGCAGTATGCTTTTTTAATTTTTATATTGTCTCTTATTGCGACACTCCTTGTATTTATCCCGGGGGTTGGACTTGAGCTTGGTGGTGCAAAGCGATGGATTAACCTAGGGCCGTTATCGTTCCAGCCGGCAGAGTTTTTAAAGTTTGGTTTTGTTTTATATTTTTCGGCATGGCTTTCTGCTGTGCGAGACAAAATTAAAGATTTAAAGTATGGAACACTTCCTATGCTTGTTATGTTTGGATTAATTGGTGCGCTTCTTTTAGCACAACCAAATACGGGACTTTTTGTGGTGATTGTAATTACTGGTCTCACCATGTTTTTTATAGCAGGAGGACGCTTTGCGCATTTTGTAATTATTGCTCTTATTATGCTTCTTGGAATCGCCGGACTTGCTGTTGCGAGGCCCTATGTTAAAGATAGGCTCTTAACCTTTATTACTCCAAACTTGGTTGATCCGCTTAATGAGGGGTACCAAATTAGACAATCGCTTATTGCTATTGGATCAGGAGGGGTCTCCGGAAGGGGATTGGGGCAGAGTATTCAAAAATTTAACTACTTACCTGAACCAATCGGGGACTCTATTTTTGCGGTATGGGGTGAAGAATCTGGATTTATTGGAAGCTTTTTACTGATACTACTCTTCTTTTTATTCGCACTTTTAGGGTTTAAAATAGCTGCTCGGGCACCCGATTCCTTTAGTAGACTGTTTGTTTTGGGAATTGTTATACTAGTTGTGTCGCAGTCATTTTTGAATATTGGCGCGATGCTTGGAGTGTTTCCGCTCTCTGGAGTCCCTATTTTATTTGTGAGTCAGGGCGGAACAGCACTTTTATTTACGCTCCTTGAGGTAGGGATCATCCTCAATATCTCCAAATATCAACATTAAGAATGAAGATCGCATTTACCGGTGGTGGCACAGGAGGACATTTTTACCCCATCCTTGCCGTTGCTGAAGAAATACAAAAAATAAAAGAACAAGAAGGATTGAACGATCTTTCTCTTTATTTTTTATCAAATACTCCTTACGACCAAAAACTGTTAGATAGTCATTCAATTCAGTTTATAAAAATTCCGGCGGGAAAGGTTCGTACGTATTTTTCCCCTCGAAACATTTTAGATTTTTTTGTAACCAGCATTGGTATTTTAGTTGCCATCATCCGACTCCTTATTATTTATCCCGACGTTATTTTTGGAAAAGGGGGGTATGCAAGCTTCCCAACACTTTTTGCGGCACGTCTTTTAGCAATTCCTGTTGTGATTCATGATTCAGACACGGTGCCTGGGCGTGTAAATAAATGGGCAGGCAAATTTGCTCGTCGAGTAGCAATATCGTGGGAGGAGGCTGCAGAATTTTTCCCAGAAGCTAAAACTGCTGTTACGGGGCAACCAGTGCGCGAAGCACTCAGAACCCCTATTAAAGAAGGTTCGTTTGAACACTTTTCATTCCAGCCAGGGCCTGTTTTGTGTGTATTAGGAGGTTCCCAAGGAGCTCAACGCATTAATGATTTTATTTTAGATATGCTCCCTACGCTTGTAGAACAATTTCAGGTAATCCACCAAACAGGAGAGAAGAATTTTAAAGATATGGAAGCACGAGCTCGTATTATTTTTGAGAAAGCTAAAGGAAAAGAACGATACAAAGCGGTACCAACACTAGACGAAGAGGGAATGAGACGAATGGCGGGGATCACAACGCTTATCGTTTCCCGATCTGGGTCTGGTATTTTAGAGTTCGCCCATTGGGGGATTCCTTCAATTTTGATTCCTATCCCAGAAGAGATCTCTCGAGATCAAAGAACCAACGCCTATAGTTTGGCACGAAGAAAAGGCGCAGCAGTGATAGAAGAAAAGAACTTAACTGAGGCAGTATTTTTATCAGAACTCAAACGAATCACTGACAATCAAGGAGGATATGTTGCTATGCGAGACGCCTTAAAATCTCTTGCCCACCCCGAGGCAGGTAAGCAAATCGCAGAAGAACTTATTCGAATAACGCGTTCACACAAGTAATATGACTTCTATAAAAACACGAATTGCTCCATCACCAACAGGATACTTACATGTCGGTACCGCTCGAACAGCACTTTTTAATTATCTTTTTGCAAAACAAAATAAAGGGGAATTTGTTCTTCGGATTGAAGATACTGACAAAGAACGTTCCACAAAAGAATTTGAAGACGACATTAAAGAAGGCCTTTCTTGGCTTGGTATCGAGTGGGACCACACCCACACACAACAAGCAGAAATGGAGCACCATAAAAAAGTTCTTGAAGAGCTTATTGAGAAAGGTGCAGCATACGTGTCACAAGAAGAAGTAAAAAAAGAAGGGGATCGTCCAGAAGTGATTCGTTTTAAAAATCCAAAAACCCCCATAACGTTTAAAGACATTATTCGTGGAGAGGTGACTATGGAAACTGAATCACTTGGTGATTTTGTTATTGCAAAAGACATGGAAAGTCCTTTGTATCATTTGGCAGTTGTTGCAGATGATGCAAATCACAATGTAACTCATGTAATCCGTGGAGAAGATGGAATCTCAAATACACCACGTCAAATTTTGATTCAACAAGCATTGGGTTACAAAACCCCCATTTATGCTCATTTACCACTTATTTTGGCACCCGATAAGACTAAGCTTTCAAAGCGACACGGAGCAGTATCTATTATTGAATATAAAAAGATGGGCTACTTAAAAGAGGCTCTCCTTAATTATCTTGTACTCCTCGGATGGCATCCAAAAGGGGAGGAAGAAATCTTGTCTCTTGAGGAGATGATAAAGTTGTTCTCGCTTGAGAGTGTCCAAAAGGGTGGGGCCATATTTGATACAGAGAAACTTAACTGGATAAACCGCCACTACGTTGGAAACCTTAACGAAAGCGAATTTGAAAAATACATACAAAACTATGTTCCAGAAGAGATAATTAATCATTCTAAAAAAGAAGCTATCTACGAACTTTTAAAAGAAAGGATCGATAAAGCATCTGATATTCAAGAACTTCATGAAAACGGAGAACTTTCTTATTACTACAAAGAGCCAGCTCTTGATACAGACTTAATTGGAGGAAACAAAAAAGCACCACCTAAAGAAGAGACTATTCGACACTTAGAAGCCCTCATTGAGGCTCTTAACAATGCCGAATTCACTAAAGAAGATATAAAAAATGCCGTTTGGAGTTACGCAGAAGAACATGGCCGTGGGAATGTATTGTGGCCCATGCGCTACAGCCTTTCGGGCGCCCCAAAAAGCCCAGATCCTTTTACTCTGGCTGAAATACTGGGGAAAGAAGAGACCATAAAGAGACTTACAAAAGCTTGTAATGCGTTACAATAAGAGTATGCGATATCAGGTAGTTTTATTATTCATACTATCTCTTTTATTGGTGCCTGGAAGTGTTATTGATGCTTCCAGAGAGGATGAGCTTCGTTCAAAGATTACAGAAACAGCAAGTGAGGTTCAAAAACTTGAAAAAGAAATTAAAGAGTACGAAGGAAAGGTCCAAGAGACCAAAAAAGAGGCAACAACCCTAAACACCGCAATCAAAGAGCTTCAATATACTGAACAAAAGCTTGAAACAGACATTGTTGTAACAGGAAAAAGGATTGAGAATACGGAACTCAACATTGAGCGCCTTGATATTGAAATAGGCGATACAGGAACTAAAATTGATAGAAATAAAGAAGCGATTAGAGAAACACTCTTGCGTCTTCAAGAGGCAGAATCTACATCACTTGTAGAAGTACTTTTTATTCATGACACCGTGTCTGATTTTTGGGGTGCAGTAAACGATCTTCAAACAATACAAAAAAGTATGACCGTCCAATTAGGAGAGCTTCAAAGAAATAAGTTGGCACTTGAGACCGCTTCAAAAGAGGCAGCAGAATACAGAGGAGAGCTTATTGATTTAAGGGGAGAGTATATAGATAAAAAAGAGGTCACTGAAATCACAAAAGAAGAGAAGGCATTCCTACTTAATCAAACAAAAAATCGCCAAAGTGAGTTTGAGCGACTTTTAGAAGACAGAGTTGCTAAAAAAGAGGCCTTTGAGGAAGAGCTTACCGCTTATGAGCAAGAACTTCGAGATGTACTTGATCGATCACTTCTTCCAACCCCCAGAGCAGGAGTACTCGAATGGCCCCTTAAGAGTTTTATTATCACTCAATACTATGGAAACACTCCTTTTGCGACGGCCAACCCATCGGTTTATTCGGGACGGGGACATAATGGAATTGACCTTGCGGTAGGGATAGGGACAACCGTATACTCCGCACGCCAAGGAAAAGTACTTGGAGTAGGGAACACTGATGCAACATGTCCAAATGCTTCATATGGAAAATGGATTTTAATAGAGCACGATAATGGTCTTACTACACTCTATGCTCACTTATCTCTCATTCGAGTTTCAAGCGGAGAGACGGTAACAAGTGATCAAATTATTGGTTATACCGGTAATTCTGGGTACTCAACAGGTCCGCATCTTCACTTTACCGTGTTTGCTAGTGATTCTGTAAAGATAGGATCTCTTAATAGTCGTTCATGTGCCAATGTAACGTACAGTATTCCTCTTCTAACAAAAACAGGGGGGTATCTTAATCCACTTTCGTACCTGCCAGAGCCATAGTATACTGAACCTATGAATACAGAGCGGGGACTTGTAAAACTTATTATTCTTATTGCAATTGCAATCTTTATTGTGAGCTTGTTTGGTATTAGTTTACGAGATGTAAGCCAAGAGGGGACTGTACAAGATAATTTTAGCTATACCAAGCAAGTACTTGAGACCTTATGGAATGATTACCTAAAGAAGCCCTTCATTTGGATATGGGATACACTCTTTTTTCCGTTTATCATAGAGCCAATTAATAATTGGGTGAATACTGAAAATACGGCCCCGTAGAGCCATTTTACGGTATACTTTTTAGGGTATTGACAAAAGTAAATTTATAGTCTACAATTCTTGCATCACTGGTTTTCGCCGGTGTTTTTTTATTGGCAACGTAGTATGAGGAAATAATAAGCTTGCTTATATATTTCCGAGTCGAGGCGCCAATATAGAAATTATATTGTTAATTGAAAAACAAATATGATCTTTTCGAGAATCATACAGAAGGGAGTACTTACGTCGCTTCTTGCTATGTCACTCGTTATTTCACCAAGTGCATTCTTTGCAAGTGTTGATAGCAACTTAATTGAGATTAAAGATCCATTCTATGGATACCCAACGCTTCGTGCGATTTGTTCATGCGAAAGTAACCTGAATCAGTACAACGATGACGGAAGCGTATTACGTGGGCGAGTTAATCCATTCGACATTGGAATCTGTCAGATCAATAAGCTGTATCACCAAGAGCGAATTGATGCACTCGGAGTAGACATCTACACCGAAGGCGGAAACATTACCTACGCCAAGTATCTCTATGACAAAGAAGGGGATGCCCCGTGGATCTGGAGTAAGCCTTGTTGGGAAAAACGAATCAAGTAAACCCTTATTATCATAAAAAGCACGCCTAAAAACGTGCTTTTTATGTTTCTAGAGAGGCATTGGGCTTATTTCGGTGCTTTTGTGCACAGCTTTACCAACCCAGATAGACTACTCTGGTAGAATAAAACAAGGTCGGATTATATTTAGATAATAAAATTACATTATATGAAAGGAGGACTTCACATGGTCACCTTTATCCTTCTTGTTATTGGAGGATTGAACTGGGGACTAGAACTCTTTGGTGTTGGTGTTGGGCGATTTGTTCCTGAAATAGTTGCTCAAATCATTTACGCACTTGTTGCGCTTTCAGCAATTTACGAAATTGCTACCCACAAAAAAAGCTGTAGGAACTGTGGAAATGGAGGAGGAGCACCTGCTGCACCAGCAGGAAACCCAGGAGGAGGAATGTAATCCAACTCTTATTCCTTACGAATCAAAAACCACTCCATCTTGGGGTGGTTTTTGTGTGGACTAAAAATACTTGCAAATTTTTGAGAGGGGAGTAGATTGAAGAAAAGACATGCTCGGGAACGGGAATGGGGCTTGGGACAAATGCTCACCAAAAACCAGCTTCCACCCTGAACCGGGCGGGGCGCACGCTTTTCGGGGGGAGAGCGTGCGCCCCTTTTTCTTTTTTTATTAAGGACGTTACAATAAAAGTGTCCGGCAAGCTCCCATTCACACTCCTCGTGTGGAAAGTGTTGAGCGTTTGAGTCGGGAAGTGTCTGGCGCGCTTGTGCGTGTCCAGAGGCGAGGGCGTGGGTTCGGGTTCTCCCGTGCGGCGGCCCATCGGTCGTCGCCCCCCCAAGGAGAATCTGGCCCACGTCCTTCTCCTTGCTTTTTTATACTGACACTTTACAATCTTTTTTTAGAAACTGTTTTTCCTCAAAAGGAGGGGGAGTCATGGACCCCATCAAACTTACACGCGAAGGTGACCGTCTTGTACAAGGAGATCATCTTCGTTGGCAGAGACTGCACGAACGATCAATCCTTCCCGAAGATTCTCCGATCGGAGTGCATCAGACGGACGGCGCGGAATCGTGCAACGGAGACCTGATTCGCTTCCTAGACGAGGAAGGTCTCCAGATCGTCTGCAAGCGATGTGCCTTCACGATCGATCTTCCGGGTGGAGTTTCCTCCTACAGGTCTCTCCGCCAGGATCGAGAGCAAGCGGTGGGGAAGTAAGACCCCACAAAAAGAGCCCCTAAGAGAGTCTTGGGGGCTTTTTTGTATCTTTATATTTAGTTTGTTATACACACGTTTCATTAGACATATATTTGTATAAAAAAATAAAAAGCGTATAGTAAAAACGAGGCCACGGCCTGGTTGCGAAAGCTTCATGGGCCGATGGTCATTCACTCCTCAGGATTCAGGATTCCAGGGCACCCGGGGCCCCCGACGGTTGGTCAAGCAACCAGAGGGGGTCCCTTATTTTTGTATAGGTATTCTAAGCTTAACGTCGCAAAAGATATATTGTGCGACGTTATTATATTTTAATACTTATACTCAAACCTTTCCTTCCCTCGCAAAGGAAAAGCGAGGACCGTAGTCCTCGCTAGTGAAGCTTTTCTCTCTCCTCCTGTGTTTCTTCTTCGCACTCTTCAGAAAGAGATTGGATGAGCCTGTCGTAGACGGGCATGTCCTGGACCGGGTGCGCGTTTTGAGTTACATAGGCAGTTACCTCCCCCATGATGGACTGTCTCTGCCTGTGTGTGAATCCGAGCTCCCGCAGCGATCGCTCGATCTCTGTGATCGACCCAACCGTGCGACATGCTTCGCGCGTGATCCTCTGGTCATCCTCCCGTCTTGTTCTGCGTGCATGGCGTACTCGCATTCTTTGCCGTGAAGGGCTCTTTGAGACCCTTCTTCTCCCGCGTGCCATGTCTCACCTCCGGATTGTCTACCGTTAGTATAGTCTTGTAACAAAAGAGTGCAATGTCACAATCCCCTAACGCGCAAAAAAGGTATACGAGATATTTTCGAGGGGGAGGTCTTTAGTGAAATCAAAAATGTCATCACCATCATCATTGTGTAAGAGTACATAGTATCTATTTCCCGCCTCTGTTCCTCTCAAAAGAGTTACTATTTGATCGTTATGGCTCCCCTCTTGTAGTCGTCTTGCTCCTAGGATATTTCCCTTATCACCATCGCGTTCTTCGTACACTACTACCCACAAACGATCGGAAAGAGTTAACTCTTTTACTAAAACTGATTCTCCTGCCACCTGACTCTCTACCGTAACCGAATTACTATTAGAGACACTTCCTGTGTCTCCGGCGCCAGGAGCACTTGCCTGGTTTTTAACTAAAACCGTTACCCCTACCAATATCAAAATAATAAGTATTGTTCCAAGAACATACTTTTGTGTCTCTGTTAGGTTTTTATGTTCAAACATCATGGTCGTATAATCGGAGTATATCACAAACCAGGGCAATTCCCGGCGGGGCTATAACCTCGATTTTTGGCCTCTTCTATTGAAGCAAACCATATCTTATTTCCCTCTTTTATACGTTGGGCTCCCCCACACCAAGGGTAATGATATTTTGATCCATTAACTGAACCCACAAGGAGGCCTGATCGAGCAAAATCTGAGCTATTTTGAGCGGTAATACTGGTGTCTCCTTGATATACCTGAACAGGCTCTCTATCGTCTAAAATAAGGCTCATTTGAGCTATTCCATAGAGAAATAAGGGTAGTAAAATGGCCAAAATCACCCAGAAAAGCTCTGTTTCCCTATCCCTTATAAAAACCTTGATTTTTCGGGCTCTTTCTCCTATACTATCCATCACGTAATTAAGTATACCAATAAGCGAGTATGTCAAAAACGAAGGCCGGCGGGTCAACAAAAAACCTACGCGATTCAAAGCCAAAGTATCTTGGAACCAAGCTCTATGATGGCGAAAAGGCCCAAATCGGGAGCGTTTTAGTACGACAAAGAGGTACTAAGATTTTGCCTGGTAAAAATACTCGTGCCGGCAAAGACCACACTATTTTTGCAACCAAAGAAGGGACCGTAAAATATACCGAAAAAAGAAAGACCGGATTCAATAGTCAAACCAGACGTTTTAAAGTAGCAAACGTCGAGTAAACTACTTACTCTTCTAAAGGAGTGATTGAGAGGGTGACACTACCCTCTTTTTCGTTTATACGAATAGGAACAACATGCTCTCCTACCGTTTTAATTGGCTTTTCGAGCCCAATTACTTCTTCGCTAAACGTAACTCGTTTTTGTTCTTCTAAAATTCCAACGATTTCTTTCTTTCCAATTCCACGAAAAAGGTGTCCCTCAGCATTTGCCTTCTCGTGAACCGATAGCACGGTGTCTTTAAGAGACTCTAAGCTCTTTTCTAAAAGTTCTGCATTAAGAGCTTTTTCTTTGTCTCCTTTTTCTTTAAGTGCTTCATATCGTTTTAAATTCTCTTTTGTTGCGGGTACTGCCTTGTTGTGCGGGAAAAGCATGTTTCGTGCAAACCCAGGTTTTACTTCTCGTGTTTCAAATCGCTTCCCTATCTTTCCCACATCTTCAAGTAAAATAATTTTCATACTAGTTAAATAAATCTAATGCTTTTTGTAATTGAATCGATCCATCGTCTTCTCGTTCAATAGGAACATCAATTTTTACACCATTTTCTTCAATTGAACGTCCATCTGGAGTAAGCCACCTGGCAATCGTAATTTTAACAAAGGTGTCACGAGTTAACGGGACAAGTTCTTGAACAGATCCTTTTCCAAACGTTCTCTCTCCTACAACGGTCGCCAAGCCGTGCTCTTGGAGAGCCGCTGCTAAAATTTCTGATGCCGATGCGCTCCCTCCGTCTACCAGAATAATGATTTCTGGGGTTCTGTCAAAAAAGTCATAGCCTTTGCTTCTATGAACAACTTCTTCTCTCCCCTCGCCCATGTCCTCCCGAACAATTACTTTTCCTTCTGACAAAAAGAGGCTTGCCATTTCAATTGATGCTTCAAGAAATCCTCCCGGGTTACCCCGAAGATCAATAAGCAGATTATCCAAACCGCTCTTTTTAAAATCATTAAGTGCTCCTTCAAAAAGAGTCGGAGATTGTGCACCGAAGTTATAAAGCTCTACAACATATGCCTCCCCACTTTGGTAGAAGTTAATGGTTGGGATCTCAATGTTTCCACGAGTAATCGTTACCTCAAATGTCTCTCCAATTTCAGCAATGTCTTCTGCTTCGCGGAAAACAGTAAGTGTCACATTAGTACCAATTTCTCCACGGATACGGGATGCCGCTTGATCTACATTGAGCCCCGAAGTTGTTTCTCCATCAACCTCAATAATGGCATCTCCTGGTTGGAGACCTGCGCTCTCTCCTGGTGAGCCCTTGAGAGGAGCTACCACTGTTAAAACTCCCCCACGTGTAGAGATCTCTATCCCTACCCCACCAAAGTTTCCATTAATATCTTCCTCAAAAACAGACGCTTCTTCAGGCGGCAAAAAGCCTGTGTAAGGGTCTGGAACACTTCCTACAAGACCACTAATTGCACCCAAAAGTCTTGTTTGATTGTCTGGCTTGTCGGGGAATACATATTTTTCATCAATAAGGTCCCATGCTTCCCACAATGGTGTTAAGTCAATATCAGGAGCTTGGACAGCTCTCTCACCAAACACTTGAGAGATTGTGTCTGCATGGATTCGTTTTGCATATCCCCACGTCACGCCAAACGAAAACGCTCCTGCCCCAATAAGAATGGCAAGAACAATCAATACAATAAGTGTTCTCCTCGAGAGCTCTTTCATGTCATAGCATTATCGCAAACTATCCACTTGTGGTCAAACAAGCTAAAAAGCTATACTTTTAAATAACGCGCATACTTTATTATGGTAAAAAATTTTGCATACAAAGACATTAAATGGGTAGATCTTGAAAATCCTAAGATCGATGAAATTGAAGACCTTATAGAAGAATTCGAACTTCAAGTAACCGCAAGTGAAATATCTGAACCTGCGGTTCGACCCAAGGTGGATCTTTACGACAACCATATTTTTTTGATACTCAACTTCCCTATTCTTGATCCTCGCAGTGGCAAAATTACCTCAAGAGAAATTGATTTTATTATTGGAAAATACTTTTTAATTACTACTCACTATAAAAATGTTCCCGCGCTTCATAACCTTCAAGAAATCTTTAAATATGAGTCTCTTTTAACGTCCACCAAAAAGAAGCTTCATGCAGGATACTTGTTCTTCCTTATTATGCGTCATTTGTATGCATCGCTTGAGGATGAGATTGACTACCTAACACAGCATTTGGAAAAAATAGAAGACTCTATTTTTCGTGGCAAGCAGCACGAAATGGTTACTCACCTTTCGGTTTTAGGACGACAAATTATTGACCTTCGTCGTGCTATTAAAAATCATAGCCAAATCCTAAACTCCTTCCAAACTGCAGCAATTGAATTTTATGGAAAAGAATTTTACCACTACACTTCTTCCATCTTAGGAGAGTTCAATAAAATGTGGGACACTACCGAGCTCTTAAAAGACTCTTTAATTGAGCTTCGTGTTACTAACGACTCACTACTGACAACACGCACCAACGACATTATGAAGTTTTTAACGATTATGGCGTTTGTTACCTTCCCTCTTTCTTTGATTGCAGGAATCTTTGGAATGAATACCATAAACACACCGATTGTTGGTCAGCCTCTCGATTTTTGGATGATTATAGGAATTATGTTTACCCTGACTCTTGTTTTCTTCCTCTTCTTTAAATACAAAAAATGGCTATAGATCTAAAACTCTATAACTCTCTTTCTAACAAAAAAGAGGTTTTTAGACCCTTACAAAAAGGCTCTGCGTCGGTGTACACTTGTGGCCCTACCGTCTACGACAGGGCTCATTTAGGGAATTTCAGGTCATATATCTTTTCAGATATCTTGATAAGGGCTCTCCACTTTAACGGGTTTACTACAAAACACATTATAAATATTACTGATGTTGGGCACTTAACTGATGATGCCGATCAAGGAGAAGATAAGTTAGAGCGCCGAGCCAAAAAAGACAATAAAAAAGCACAAGATATCAGCAAAGAATACACTGATTTTTTTATAGAAGATTCAAAAAAACTAAACCTTCTCCCCCCTAACAAATATCCACGAGCAACTGATCATATTGACGAGCAAATTGTTATGATCCAAAAGCTCGAGGGTGCCGGTTTTACCTACAAAACAAGTAACGGAATTTATTTTGACACAAGCAAACTAAAAGATTATGGAAAACTCGCTAATCTTAATCTTGAATCCTTAAAAGAAGGCGCACGTGTCGAAAAAAATCTAGAGAAAAAGAATCCAACTGATTTTGCTCTGTGGAAGTTTTCAAAAAAAGAAGAGAATCGCCACATGGAGTGGGACTCGCCTTGGGGTACCGGCTTCCCTGGATGGCACATTGAATGTAGTGCCATGAGTAAAAAATATTTAGGATTCCCTTTTGATATTCATACAGGAGGAATTGATCATAAGCCCGTACACCATACAAACGAAATTGCACAAAACGAAGCGCTTGTTGGAAGAGAAACAGTAAATTACTGGCTCCACAATGGTTTTATGACCATAGATGAAGAAAGAATGGCAAAATCACTGGGAAACATGTTCACGGTCAGAGATTTGGAAGATAGAGGCACCACACCCATTGCCTTCCGATATTTTATGTTGGGAGCACACTACCGGTCACCCATTAACTTTACGTGGCAAGCACTTAAAGGAGCGGAGCAAGCATACACAAACCTTATTTTAGAGATCCGGAGGCTTACAGCACAAGTTCATACTGGAACTGTTTTTGATCAGATTAAAAACTTTTTTATCACCACCCCACCAAAACCAGATTGGAAAAAACGTTTTACGCTTGCGATAAACGATGACCTCAACACTCCTGCAGCGCTTGCTGTATTGTGGGACACTCTAAAAGATAAAGATCTTACCCCAAAAGAAAAGCTTTCTCTTTTAATAACCTATGACACTATTTTTGGACTAAACCTAAAAGAAGAGACTCGGCCTGTTTCTGTCCCCTCTTCAATCAAGGAACTTGTAAAAAAACGGGAAGAATTTAGGAATGACGGAAACTGGAATGGCGCAGATCACTTGCGTGATGAAATAAACGAAAAGGGCTTTATTGTTGAAGATGGAGAGAAAGGCCCTATCGTTTTCAAGAGCCTCTAGACTGTTCTATTACCGTCATATCTAAAATATTGACAAATAACCTATCTTGTGGTAGACTATTTATGGTTGTGGTGAAATGTAAGTAACCACACAAAACTAGCAGCGCGTCTTTTTTAGGGCATGTTGCAAGGAGTTCTTCACAGATGTCAGACGAATTCGGCAAAGACTTCGGTCTCGTTCATCAGGCGGTCATGATGGGTCGCCGAGCGGGAGCAGAACGCTCCTTCTGGGTTGCTCTCGCGACCAATGAGAACCTCTTCAAGACGCTCATCGAGCTCGTGGAAGAGGAGGTGCGTCCCAACGCCTCCGACAAGGAGGATGTGGGAGCATGGCTCTCGGAGGTTGCCAACGCCGAGTGGCCCTACCCCGAGAACGAGTCGTACTATTCCCGAAGCTCGCATAGCGAGCACAGTCGTTGGCTCTACAGGGTGCAGGACGATGCGTACCTGAAGGATCTCTTCCAGAGGGCTCTCGCCAACGAGAGCGTGCGTGAGATCGCGAGTCAGGTGGAGTGCTACTTCCAGCTCTCCTACGTGTACTCGTCGGTCTACGCCGCGAAGCACCACAGGGACAGGGACTGGTTCCATCCGCCTCTCTGGGGGCTGAACGTCACGTTCGACGATCTCCTGGATGGAGATAGTCGTGTTCCTCGCGGGAACTTCCTTTCACACAGGCAGTTCCTCGAGAACGAGAACGTCCAGATCATGGAGCGTGCTCTTGCGCGACTCGTGGAGCTGGGGGAAGACGGCCCGTCCGAAAAGGATCTCGATGAGATCCTCGACCTGTGCACCCAGGCACGGGAGGGGCAGCACCAGAAGCTCCTCGACCTGTTCAGCGGCATCTAGGTTTACGAGAAGCTACCTTCAAACGCTCCTCACAAAAAGGTCCCGCTCGAGCGCCTTTAAGTCTCGAGCAGCGTGCCCCCTTGTAGAAATACATCGGGGCATTTCTTATTTCTATACAGCTGCATTAGGAATATGCAATCCTCCAAGAAACCACGTTTGGGAGCGTCCGCAGGTGTTTTTGCTTGGTTTAAAAAACACAACAGGCACCTCCCTACCTGTTGTAAGTGGTGCCTGATTAGCGTACCAGAGACTCGTTCAGAGCCTCTTGTGCGCTCACGGAATCTGCGCGCAGTTGCTGAATGAGCTTGTCGAGGTCTTCCTCGCTCCAAATGACTGCCCGGAATCGCTCCTCCTTGGGAATCCCCTCCGGAGAAGTGATCTCGAGAGGATATTTCTCAATCTCACTCAAGAGAGTGTCCCGTTTCTTTTCCAGAGCATCCGCGGAATCGCTTCGATGACTCATCTATTTCCTCCTGAGGGCAAGGTTAGCATACTATCCCCATCTTAGCCACATTTTGCTATTTTTTGCCCAACAAAGGGTCCTTGCCTGCTATGGTAAAATCTATCCATGGCAGAGGAATACTCTAAAAAAACAACACTTCGTCTTCCTCCTCAAGATGTAGAGGCAGAGCAAGCGCTCCTGGGCTCACTCATGCTCAAACCCCAAGGAATGGATGACATTATTGATCACATTAGTGAGGATTCTTTTTATGCAGAAAAACATAAGCTCATCTTCCGCACTATGCTTGAGCTCCACACTAAAAGTGACCCTATTGATCTTTTGTCACTCTCCGCACGTCTTAAAGATAAAAAGCAATTAGAGCAAATTGGTGGTGCAAGTTATTTAAGTTCCCTTGTTGAATTAGTCCCTTCTGCGTCTAACCTCAAGCACTACGGACACATTGTTGAGAGGAAGGCTGCACTCCGACATCTTATAGAATCTGCTGAAGATGTTCTTGAAATGGGTTATGACGGAGAAGATGAGATTGATGAGATTTTTGATAAAGCAGAAAAAAGAATCTTTGGTATTAAAAATGTTTCGTTAAAACAAAAGTTTATTTCACTGAAGGACGGACTCTCTGAGGCATGGGAACGGTTGGATAAACTGCACAAATCAAAAGGAGAAATTAGAGGTGTAGAGACTGGCTACAGTGAACTCGACGCAAAACTTGCAGGGCTCCAAAAATCAGATCTTATTATTTTGGCAGCACGTCCTTCTATGGGTAAAACCTCCCTTGCTCTTGATATTGCCAGGCAAACTGCCACCAAACATGGAAACACCGTGGGGGTCTTCTCTCTTGAAATGAGCTCGCAACAGCTTGTAGACCGTATGCTTGCAGGAGAAGCGCATGTAGACTCATGGAAGCTCCGAACCGGACAAATAAACAATGACAGCGATTTTACACAAATTAGTGAGGCGCTCGACAGACTCTCTCGTGCCCCTATTTTTATTGATGACGAAGCAAGCAACAATATTATTAAAATGCGTGCCATGGCAAGACGCCTTAAGAGTGAACACGACTTAAAACTTATTATTGTCGACTATTTGCAGCTCATGGTTCCCAATAAAAATAGTGACTCTTTGGTGCAGCAAGTGACCGAAATCTCCAGGTCTCTAAAAGGGCTCGCTCGTGAGCTTGATGTACCGGTACTTGCCATCTCACAGCTTTCTCGTGCTGTTGAACAAAGGCGTGGACAACCAAGGCTTTCTGACCTTCGCGACTCTGGATCAATTGAGCAAGATGCCGATGTGGTGATGTTTATTCACCGAGAAGATAAATTTAACGAGGAAGCAGAAAAGAATAATATTGCAAAAATTATTATTGCTAAACACCGTAACGGACCGACCGGAGAAATCGATCTCTACTTTGATGAAAAACGAGCCTCATTTACCAGTATTGAAAAAAATAACCTGAGCGAATTTTAAATGTCAGACGATCAGATTGAGAAATTAACAGAACTCTTTAAAAAGTTCCCTGGAGTTGGCCCTCGCCAAGCCAGGCGTTTTGTGTACTACCTTATTCATAAAGATAACTCGTATCTAAATGATCTTACTGAAAGCATGAAGAACTTGCGTGGTTCTGTGCTCCAATGTAGCGACTGCAAGCGTTTTTATGCGCCACGGCACGAAAACGACAAAAAGGGCACGTGCATGTATTGTATTGACGAGAATAGAGAGGCAACCCTTTTGATTGTTGAAAAAGATGCAGACCTAGAAAATATAGAAAAAACTGACACCTATAAGGGTCACTATTTTGTACTTGGAGGGCTTGTGCCCGTTCTTGAGAAAGAACCTGAAAAGCGCGTGCGTATTAAGCATTTAAAGAGTTTGTTGGGGCGTAAAAAAATGGATGAAGTTATTGTTGCTCTTGCGGCCCACATGGATGGAGACCATACTGCAGAATACTTAAAAAAAGAACTCTCTTCCCTATCAAGTAAAGTAACACTTCTTGGACGAGGACTCTCGACAGGAACAGAACTTGAATACTCAGACTCCGATACTCTCAAAAATGCATTAAAGAATAGAGGATAAAAAAATAACCCCACATCCAGGGGCTATTTTTTTGCTACTTTTTTGGTGGTCTTTTTTGTGGTTGTTTTCTTGGTTGTGGCTTTTTTTGTAGTTGTTTTTGGTTTTGCTTCTTTTCCTCCTGCTACTTTGATTTTAGTAAATGGTTGCCGGTGACCTTTTTTAACTCGGTACCGTACCTTTCGTTTATATTTCAAAACAGTAACTTTTTTGCCTCGTCCCATTTCAGTAACCTCTGCCTCTACCTTTGCTCCTGATACGTAGGGAGCTCCAACTTTTACCGATTTTCCATCTGAGAGCAAAAGCACTTTATCGAAGGTAATTTTACCCCCCTCTTTAGCCTTAGGAAGCTTTTCAACAGATAAAGAAGCACCTGGTGCTACCACGTACTGCTTGCCTCCTGTTTCTATAACAGCAAAATTCATGGCCTCTAATACTACCTAAATACGTGGAAAAATCAAGGGATTTGACTACAAACCCCTGTTTGGCGTATAGTAGGCCTCTATCGAGAGCAGGTGACCCTACTTGTGATCACCAGGACCCGACGTTCGGGGCCTGGATGGAGGGTCCGAGCAGGTATGTAGCAAGTCCGACCCAGCTGCATTTACGGCAATCGATACAAGTCCTTGAACACCCCCTTCGGAGGGAAGAGAGGCAGCCCAGAGGTAGTCGGACTTCCTCTGGGTTTTTTCTATTGAAAGAAAAAGATAACAAGAATATACTAAGAACAGAGCGCGAGGTGGGTTCGTGGTCGCCACACGGAGTGGCGTGCACGTAGGAACCGGGCACTAGGCCACGGACCAAGCCCCAGAGGACGAAGGTAGCCTAGGGAGCGCTGCCGGAGTCCTCTGGGGCCCCTTTTTTTAATTTTTCTTACTTTTATTCCTCGGTGTCGGGGCGCTCTAAAAGCTCTACTTCTATGTCAGAAGATTCTCCTGTGATTTTTAGGACATCTTTATCTACTTTTCCAAGTTCCTTTCTGGAGAAGTTGTATTGGTTTACCGTTGTGGCAAGCGAGTTACCGAGCTTTCTATGATACTCCTCATACTTATCAATATGACGACGGAGCTTTCCAACATTTTTAATAATGTCTTTTGCCTTCTCTTCAATCTCCATGGCATTGAGTCCTTGGAGAACCGTCTGGAGATACGCCAAAAATGAAGTTGGAGAAACAATAATTACCTTATACTCCCGGGCGGCACGTTGCATAATGCTTTCGTCGCCTGCTCCTACTTGATTCGCTAGAAGGTCATAATAAATCCCCTCTGACGGGATAAACATAAAAGCAAAGTCGGTTGTTCCCTCTTCTGGCTTTATATATTTTGAAGTCTCTTGGATTCTTAACTTTAAGTCATTTAAAAAGAGCTTCCGAACCTTTTCCTTTTCTTCTCCATTGGGTAACCCTGCCATTCGGTTATAGTTTTCGAGTGAAAATTTTGAGTCCACAGGAACAATCTTCTCTTTTACAATTACTACTGCATCAACAATGTCTCCATTTTTAAACGGATACTGCATTTTAAAACTTCCTGTTGGAAGAACATTTTGTAACACTGATTCAAGATAATATTCACCCAAAATTCCTCTTTGTTTTGGGTTTTGAAGAACGTCTTGCAGTTTTTGTAACTGATCGGCAAAAGAGACAACCTGTTTATTAGTTTCTTTTATGCTCGTAAGCTCTTCGGTGATGTCCCGAATCATGTTTTTTGATTCGGTAAATTGCCGGTGGGTTGCCTCTTGAATCTTTTTATCTGACTCTCCTAGTTTTGTATCAAGTGTACGTGATAGCTCATTTAATTGTTGCAATAAAAGGCTTCCTTCCTCTTTATTGTCTCCTTTTTGATTTCGTATAAATAAATAGCCGACGGCACCGGCCCCCAAAACTCCCCCTAAAATTCCCGCTAAAACAAAGAAGATTTCTTCCATGAATGACATTGTATCATAAGGAGAGAGGCCCCAGGATCGCTGTCCTGGGGCCCCTGATGCGCCTGGAGACTACTCACCCCCGCGCTGGGTGTAGTTCTGGACGAACTGCTCGGCATTCTCCTCGAGAACCTCGTCGATCTCGTCGACCAGTGCGTCCATCTCCTCCTTGAGTTCTTCGCCGCGCTTGGTGATCGGCTCCTTCCTGCCACTCCCCTCCTTGGGCATTGCCGTTTCCTTGGGCGGTTTGTGCGTTTTAGGGCTGTACACCATGTGATCCCCCGTATTAGTCCTTCTATATAACACTATGCCTCTTTATTGTAGTTTTTCAAGCTTATGGTGTTATTGTCAATATTTTAATTATTTGTTATATTTCCCCCGGAACAAATTCCTCGGGTGGGGTCCGTCGCTACCTCTCGTCATAGGTTACCGTGCTTTCTCGCTCCCCCAGAGCCAGAGCCGAGCCCTTGACACTACGGGCCCCACCCGACCACACTCCAAGCAGCACTACATGTGCTGCTTTTTCTTTTTTAAAATATTTACGTTACAGATTTTTTTTGCTACTATACTAGCGGTACACGGCTGTTTTGAAGGAGTGCCCACACAGCGTCTTGCGCTGTTTTTCTATCGCTCAATTACTGATCACACCGAATGGATTTCGTTAAATTATTTAAAAAAATATTATTTGTTTTGCTCTCACCACTTTATGTGATGGTTGCTATCATTGGCCAAACATGGGATTGGTGGCAAGAGTTGTGGGGGTAAACTTTCTTTAGATAATACGCTATACTCAACTACGTTTAATGGTTTACCCGCTTGCAAGGCGAAGCCATTTGCAACAGGGCCCTATCGTCCCTGTCTGCCGACAGGCAGGTAGCCTGGGGTCTGCATAATTATGTACTGCGTATACCTTATAAAAAGTCTTCGTGAAAATTGGGTGTATGTTGGTTCTACAGGCAACCTGGATAAAAGAGTTACGCAACACAACAAAGGAAAGGTAACTTCGACAAAATTTAGAACTCCCTACAAGTTAATCTATTTTGAAGAATATCCTACCGCAAAAGAAGCACGAGAAAGAGAGAAAGAACTAAAGCTTTCACGAAGCAAGAAGGAAGACATACTAAAAAAATTAGTATAGTCTAAACTAATGGCCCTATCGTCTAGCCTGGTCTAGGACGCAAGGTTCTCATCCTTGAAACCCGGGTTCAAATCCCGGTAGGGTCACAATTTAGAACTTTTTTTACCGCGCGTTGCTTCGCAACGAATTGAGATGGACCCGACGCGCCGAAGCGCGCGGATTTGTCACGAACCGAAGGGTTCGTTCCAATCTTTTTGACGAAGGAGCTGATTTCCTCTAAATCTGCGGATGATGTCAAAAAGTTGGCTTGTTTCGTATCTAAAATCCACTCCCGCAGGGGTTCGACCCAATTATTTCCCTTACATTCAAAGTCTTTCATCTTTTCTTTCAAAGCAAGCTTCTCTCGCATAAGCTCGTCCTTTTTCTTGATGTACAATTGCTTTGGTATATCACCATCAAGATACATTGATACGAGCTTATCCAATTTCTCCTCGCTTGCTTTGTGTTTTTCAGAAAGATTTTGAATGTAACTTTGCGATGAGTGATTTTTCTCTTGCTCAAACTCCTCAACCTTTTTGAGCATATAATCCGTATCCTCATCGCAAAGTGAAATTGATTGAAGACGTTCCTTTATCTGAAAGACAAGAGTGTCCTCTCGCAAATATCCCTGACCACATGTTCCTTTCTTTTTCGTACAGCGATAGTAGCGATACCTGCCACCGCTTTTTCCTGTAGCCCATTGTGCAGTGATCATGCTCTCGCACTCTCCACAGCGAAAAATCCCAGTGAAAGGAAAATTATGACTCGCTTTTGGTTTGCGTGGTCTTTCTCTTGTCGCAAGTACCTTTTGTACGGCTTCAAACAATTTCGGGGAAATAATTGGCGTAAAGCTTCCTTCAAACCATTCTTCTTTATGCTTTACAAAACCCAAGTAAGCTCTATTTGTGAGCATTCGTTTGATGGAAGCTTTGCCAAGTGGCGTACCTTTGGAAGTAGTTACTCCGTGGAGAGCCAAAAAGTCGGCGAGAGATACGAGAGTGTGCGTTCCTTTTGCATACTCTCGATATGCGCGAACAATAATCTTGGAATGAGTGGGATGTGGTTCAATATTACGAGTTTTAGGATTATTCACATACCCAAATGGCGCTTTTGTGAGCCACTCTCCTCGCCGTACTTTTTGGCGCATACCTCGCTTGGTGTTCTCCGCCAAGTTGTCGGAGTAATACTTCGACTGGCCGAACGCCACTTGCAACATAAACAACCCCTGCGGGGTAGGTTCAAACCAAAACGTCGGAAAGCGCAAAGATGTGATTTTCTTCTGATCAACAAGATAAATGATGCGACCACCATCTACGCTATTTCTCGCAAGTCTGTCTGGATGCCATGCGAGAATACCCACATTCTCCATCTCCTCAATCTTCGCCATCATTTTATTAAAAACGCTTCTCCCTGGAGTTTTTGCGCTTTTTGACTCTTGAAATGTCTCAACAATTTCAAGATCTTCTTTGCGAGCAAATTCACGAAGCTCAAAGAGTTGCGCTTCAATACTCATGACTTGCTTATCATCATCCTCGGTACTCTTGCGAGCGTAGAGAAAATATTTTGGTTTGATATTCATATAGCTTTTAGATACGAATCAAGAGACAAATCCGCGCGCTTCGGCGCGTCGGGTCCATCTCAATTCGTTGCGAAGCAACGCGCGGTAAAAAAAGTTCTAAATTGTGACGATATTTTAGCCTTTGCTCGAAACTATTTCGAGGGAAAGACCTCTTAACCGCCTCGCTCCGCTCGGCGGAACGGAGAAGCCCCATCATTTTTTATTTTTGCCTGCCTGTTTGAAAAACAGTAAAGGAGGTGCTTTTCTAGTATACAATAAGTTGCCTCAGGCTTTACAGAATACAACCGAACTATAAACCAAACCCGTCAAACCCCTCTGCTTTTAAACGCTTATCCTCAATTTCGGCAAATCGTTCAGCAAAAACAGTTCCTTTTAGAGCTAAGTAAATACTAATAGGTTCCCGAGTCCTCCCCTTGCTTATGACAAAGTCTTCATGGAATTTTTCTGCCAGGGCTTTTTGCTCATCTTCTGGAGCAGATTCTAGTAATTTCTTTAAATCCTTTGCGTCGATGTCTTCTGTCATAAGTGCCTCACTATATGCTCGCTTGATATACCCATATGCTTTTTCTGGTGAAAACTCACTTGGTTCTTGATCTTTTTCTATAGATTCTTCCTCATTTGAGGAAGGCATTTGTTCAAAATTTGGCATAATTTTAGGTTATTTTGATAATCTAGTCTTTGTTTGTAAACATTTGTTTATCTAAGCGTCAATTCTAAGATCAGATTCATATTTTAGCCCGTTAGTTAGTTCCAGTGTTCCATCCTCATGAATCTTGAAACCTATCTCTTCGCCATATTCCCTTATTAGGGCTTCCGCAAGACTTTTTTTAATCTGTTTCTCACGTTTGTTTGCGGCTTCGTCCATTTCTCTAAATGCATCATATAGTGGCATAGAAGCTTCGATTATTTCAGTCCCGCTACTAAACGTATCATTGTGTATCTGGTCGAGTAATTCTCCTATTTTTCTAACATTACCAACTTGCTCAAATCCTTGTCGTAGGTCATACCAGGTTTTCGCTATTTGGGGACTTTTTTCTAGGTCAGAAGTTTGTTTTTCGTCAGTTTCAACAGATTCTTCCTTGGAGGAATCTCCATGACCCTCTCCACTCTCGCCAAACTTCTCTATACTCATATGTGATCTATTGTTCCACAGCGCTGTTGAATGTCAAGCCAGAAAACGATAGACTTATACAAGATCGCCAACAGAAGGCGGCATTATCAGAACTAAACACAACTTATGAGTAAATTTGAACAGTTTCCAGAACCGGAAGGTAGAAGAGATACAAACATGGAAGAGAAAAGTGTTGAGGAGCTTGAATCCCTTGCTGGGCCGTATCCTTCGGGTCCTGAGTATGCAGAAAAAGAGGAAAAAATGTCTATCGAAGATGTTAAATCACATCCTAATTTTGATGAGATCTTGCAAGAAAAAGCGCTGGAGTATCTTAAAAACAAGGATTCAGATTGGTTTTATTCGCGGTTTTCTGGTGAGGTGTCTTCGGAGGGTTATTTATTAGACAATGATGGAAATGAGACAAATTGGCTACCAAGCCAAAACCTTGGAGGACCTGCTTACGTAGAGGTCATAAAAAAAGTTCGAGACGCACTTGGAAAGAAAGATCATGCAGAAGAAGGTAATACTGAGTAGATTAATAAAAACATAAGTCATGGCTGAAGAAATACCACGTAATAATTTTGAACAAGAAATTTCTGAGATATCAAAGGCTATTGAAGCTCGTCGTGACAATCTTGAAAAAGAAATCGGAATAGTAGAAGAAAAAGAAATAGCTCGTGAGGTCATCAAAGAAAAAATAGAAGAAACCATTCCGTCGTCTAAGTCGTCAATGTTGCGCACCCCTCAGTCAACACCATCAACCGACTCCAGTGAAAGCTACCTGGATACACTAGACGAAACAAATACGCAAAAAGTAGTTTCCTTGGTAGAACAAATGCGTGAAAAAGGTATCAAGAAAGCCGTGGCGGAGGCCCAAGAAAACGATCCATACATTTTAGACGCATTCCATGACGTTCTTGTCGATAAACTTTATGATGAATTGAAAGAACGCGGATATATTTAACGCACTATGCAATTCTTCAAAAAAATATTTTCACGTTCCCTCAACCTAAAGCTATTAGAGATTTCTATCCCGCAGAAAGAAAGGAGCGAAGGGCAGGATATTGCATCCGAAATAAATCTCTCTGAACAGCTCTTTTCGACGCTTGCCTCCCTGGGCGAACCATTTGTGTTTGAAGTTGCTGTACATAATGTAGGGAGTACCATACATTTTTACTCTGCAATTCCTCGGGGAAAAGTAGAGTATGTTACCCAGCAAATTCAAGGCCTCTTCCCAGATGCACACATTGAAGAAGTGAACGACTACACTGTTTTTGCTCCGACAAGTAATACATCTGCAGGGTATGTATCGCCAAAAGAAAGTAGTATCCTTCCCATTCGCACGTATGAAGAAAGTAAGGTAGACACATTCGCACCAATCCTTTCGACACTTTCAAAATTGAATGAAACCGGAGACGGTGCTGCGCTACAAATCTTTGCAAGGCCCGTATCAAGTGATTTTAAGAAAAAAGTGCAATCAACAATTGAACGAGTGCGGAAAGGTGAAAAACTTAATGCTATCCTTAAAGAAAATATACTCACGGAAGTTGGGAAATTTTTGGGTAGCGACACCCCCAAAAAAGAAGAGCTGGGGAAGCAAATCGTTGTTGATGAACAAGCTGTGCAAACATTGGAAAAGAAAATTTCAAAACCGCTTTTTAATATTATCGTGCGTGCAGTAGTTGCGTCAGAAGACCACGATCGTGCAGAAGATCTTTTAATGGGAATCGGGGGTTCCTTTTCACAATTTTCAGCTCCGACACGAAATGAATTGCGCTTTATCAAGCCAAAAAATCAGAAAAATCTTATCTATGAATTTATCTTTAGAAGATTTAGTGATAAGCAGGCATTTGTAGCCAATACCGAAGAGCTGGCGAGTTTTTTTCATCTTCCTACCTTCTCAACAGTTGTTCCTCGAATCAAGTGGCAGAAAACCAAAGAGTCTGCTGCACCAGAAGAATTGCCACAAGAAGGAATTATTCTTGGGGATAGTAACTTTCGAGGAGAACGGAGGCCGGTACGGCTTATGGAAGAGGACCGCAGGCGTCATGTTTACATGGTTGGACAAACCGGCACCGGTAAATCCACCCTTATCAAATACATGGCAGAGCAAGATATTAAGGGTGGAAAGGGGGTATGTATTATTGATCCAAACGGCGATCTCATTGACGATATGTTGTCAGTAGTGCCCACGGAACGAATCAATGACGTAATTGTATTTGACCCGAGCGATTTAGACCGCCCCCTAGGACTGAACATGCTTGAGTATGATTTTGCTAGACCTGAACAAAAAACATTCATTGTGAATGAAATGCAGTCAATTTTTAATCGTCTATTTTCAGAAGAAACCATGGGACCCATGTTTGAGCAGTATATGAGGAATGCCCTGCTTCTTCTTATGGAAGATGCGCAAAATGAACCAGCAACTTTGATTGAAGTACCGCGAGTGTTTACCGATACCGAATACAGGAAAAGAAAATTGGCGCGAATTAAGAACCCTCTTGTTATCGACTTTTGGGAAAAAGAAGCGGCAAAAGCAGGTGGCGATGCATCGCTTGCAAATATTACCCCATACATTACCTCAAAGTTCGGAAACTTCATCTCAAACGATTATATGAGACCCATCATTGGTCAGACCACGTCAGCTATTAACTTTAGAAAAATAATGGACGAAGGAAAAATACTTCTTGTTAAATTACCAAAAGGACGCATCGGTGATATCAATGCAAACTTGCTTGGCATGATCATTACCGGCAGGCTTTTGATGGCTGCTCTTGGTCGTGGAGATATTTCGCAGGAAGACCGTCGAGATTTCTATTTTTATATCGATGAGTTTCAAAACTTTACCACCGATTCGATCTCAACGATTTTGTCCGAAGCAAGAAAGTACCGCTTAAATCTCACTGTTGCACACCAGTTCATTGCTCAATTACGAGAAGAAATTAAAGATGCTGTGTTTGGGAATGTGGGAACACTCGTTAGTTTTCGCATAGGGACTGAAGACGCCGAAGCACTCGAAAGGCATTTTGCTCCAGAATTTGATATGGGCAACCTTATTTCTCTTGAAAACCTGAACGCAGTAATCCGACCGCTTATCAACGGCCATCCGGCACGAGCATTTAATATGAAAATTAGATTTCCTGACAAGGGAAGCCCCGAAGTGAGAGAGAAGCTTGTAGAACTTTCAAAATTAACCTACGGGAAACAGCTTTCTGAAGTTGAAAAATCAATATTACAACGCTTAAGAGTATAGCCAACTAAACCATTTGCATTACCTTCCACCATCAAGCATAATTGATTATACGTTGCAGATTATCAGACTAAATATGTGCACATGTCAATAGAAAAACCGCCCAGTGATCTGGACAAAGGTCAAGAGAGCGAAGAAACAAAAGAGGAGAAAATTGAAAGACTGCAAGAAAAAGCAGACGAATGGATTTCAAAGCACATATCAAACGCTGTTGAGGAGGCGATAAAAATCAGAAACAATAACTAAAGTTAGGGAGAACAGCCCCACCGAAAGGTGGGGCTGTTTGTGCGCGCACGGGGTCTGTGCAACAGACTTGGGTGGGGCAAGCACATACCCAAATGTGCCTCGGGCTATTTCCGCTAGGAGCGTCCAGGGCTAAAGGACGAGCGCCGACCCGAACGAAGTCACAGAACGCCGTAGCGGAAGCGATACCACTCAATCAGAGATGAAAACGAGGAGAGGGGTTGGTGCCGACGGTTGGGCGAGCCCTGCCGAGCCGAGGAGGCGCTGGGGAGAGGATTCCTTCCTCTCCCCAAACTGTGTGTCGCCCGAGCAAGCGCCTCGCAAGGCGCATTTGCGAGGAATAGCGACACTCCCAGGCACCTAGGCGCTCGTAGCCCTAGCGGAAATAGCCCGAGGCGGATGCCGAGGGTGCCTCCCTTTAGCCTCTGGACAACCACTAGCGAAGAAATACTGCACGAGGCACCGAATGGGAGCGAATGACACCAACTTCCTGTCTTAACAGGAAGCCGACCGAGTTCCGTTTCCGCCCATTCAATTTTTAAAAAAATCCCCCCGCCAAAAAGAAAAGGATGGACGAGCGGAAACGGGGCGAGGGCGGAGCGCCGAGCTTGTCGAGGCGCTGGCGGCATGAGCAGAGTCACCAGCGCGTAGGAGCGTACGATTTAGTTCAAAGCCACCACGCGCGCGGCGCGTGCGAAGTCAGTCGCTTCGCGAC
>CESG01139752.1_pt1 | contig 30466 bp, 37 predicted proteins | sample 531121 | NCBI WGS metagenome assembly CESG01 (sample SAMEA2621287, study PRJEB7988) | marine metagenome | biome: marine biome (ENVO:00000447); feature: mesopelagic zone (ENVO:00000213); material: "saline water (ENVO:00002010), including plankton (ENVO:xxxxxxxx)" | depth 800 m
CATGGAAAGGTTGCTTTCTTGGTGCTAACTGACCGAAGTGCATCTGTGCAAGCCGTTGCGTCAAATGACTATAACGAAACAGCACTTCCACAAGCTCAAGCTGTGTCTGATTTTTATGCGGTGGAGGTAACAGGAGAAGTGAAAGAGCGTCCAGAGAAGATGCGGCGAGATGAAGTAAATGGAGAACTTGAATTTGGTATTAAAGAAATTAAAGTTCTCAATAAGTCAGCAGAGCTTCCCTTTGATATGGATGCAGAGCTAAATCTTGATACACACTTGGATAATCTTCCTCTTACGCTTCGTACAGACAAAACAAAAGCTATCTTTAAAGTACAAAGTGAAATCCTAAAAGCATATCGAGCATTTCTAACTCTAAACGGCTTTACAGAATTCCAAGCTCCAAAGCTTGTAGGAGATGATGCAGAGGGAGGAGCAAACACCTTCTCATTCCCATACTTTGGAGATCAAAAAGCACACCTTGCTACCTCTCCACAGCTATATAAGCAGATTATGGTTGGCGTATATGAGCGAGTATTCTCTACAGGAAATGTATTTAGAGCAGAGAAGCACAGTACAAGTCGACACCTCAATGAATACACCTCAATGGACCTTGAGATGGGATTCATTAAGGACTACAAGGATGTAGCAAATCTTGTTGCTGATTTAATGCGAGCAATTGTTGAGCACCTAAAAGCAACATGCGAGGAAGAATTTAAGCTACTTGAGGCAGAACTGCCACTTGCTCCTGCTGAATTTCCAATGATGAAGCTTAAAGAAGCTCAGGAACTTATTAAAAAAGAAACAGGAGAAGATACTGTAGGAGAGCCAGACCTTGAGCCAGAGCACGAGAGGTGGCTATGTACATATGCAAACGAGAATCTTGGATCAGATTTTATTTACATCACACACTACCCAATAGAGAAGCGACCAATGTATACCTTTGAAGATCCAGAAGATCCTGGGTTTACTGGAAGCTTTGACCTTCTCTTTAAGGGAGTTGAGATTATCTCAGGGGGGCAAAGGCGCCATGACTATGACAACCTTATAGAGGGAATTAAAGCTAAGGGACTAGATCCTGAGAAGTTCAGCTACTACCTACAAGCATTTAAGTACGGAATGCCACCACATGGAGGAATCGGAATGGGACTTGAGCGACTCACTGCAAAGTTCTTGAATATTGCGAATGTAAAAGAGGCAACACTCTTCCCGCGAGATATGAACCGTATCGATACATTACTTCATGACAACAATTCCGATTAACGCCTTTCAAGTTAAGACAGAATCTTTTGAAGGACCATTTGACCTACTGGTTTCTCTTATTGAGAAAAGAAAACTACACGTAAGTGATGTGTCTTTGGCACAAGTTGCTGATGACTATATTAAGTATGTAAATGAAAAGGATAATTTCCCTGTAGAAGAAACTGCAAATTTCATCCTCATTGCTGCAACACTCCTTCTTATCAAGTCCAAGAACCTTCTTCCAGTACTAGACCTCACAACAGAAGAAGAGAGTGACGTGGAGGAATTGGAGAATAGGTTGAAGTTGTATAAGAAATATAGACGTATTGCGCTTCTGCTGTGGCCACGCTGGGGAAAGAGAATTTTATATGAGCGATCTTTTGTACCAGAGCAAGAGCCAATTTTTGTACCAGATGAGATTCTTACACAAGAAGTTGTGCAAACTTCACTTGAAGATTTTCTTATAAAAGCCAGAAAGCAATTTAAAGCGCTTCCTAAAGCGAAGGTAAGGGAAGTGGTTTCTCTTGAAGATATGATGGAGAGTTTATCTGCTCGAATTCAAAAATCTCTTTCTATGTCATTTACCGAATTCTCTGGAATAGGGAAGGTAGAGAAGGTGAATGTTGTTGTTTCTTTCCTTGCGATGCTTGAGCTTGTAAAGCAAGGAGCACTAAATGTAGTCCAGCAAGGGAATTTCCAAGAAATTGAACTCTCTGCTTCTGATTTAGCTGCTCCTAAGTACGATTAAAGCCACATCCGGATTGATGTGGCTTACTTCTTTCTTGACCATGAATAGCGCGGCTGCAAGTGCGATTACGAGAATCACCATTGCGAGATTGAGGCGCTTTAACATCCGAGCATCCATCTCAGATGTAGAAATGCCATTTCGCCTGGCTTTCTCGTGTGCAGGACGCCAAATGAAGAAAACTTCAAAGAGTCCGTATAGCGAAGCTGCAATAATTGTGAAGTACACAACGTACATGAGGTCCATAACTTCCTCCGTTACAACTGGATTGATAATAACCAATTTCTTCTATATTTGTAAATGCTATACTCATCTCTATGGAAATGAGCGCTAAGATTGAAGCTGTTCTCTTTGCAAAAGGAGAGCAAGTTGCTATTAAAGAGTTGGCAAAGCTTTTTGAAGTTCCTGAAGCTGAAATCAAGCGAAATCTTACTATTCTTGCTGATGAATTAGAGAAAAGAGGCATTACACTTCTTCGAACTGACTCTCACGTAGAGCTTAGAACTGCAGCAGGAGCATCTGACATTATTGAAAAGATGCACAAAGACGAGCTCTCAGGAGGTATTGGAAAGGCAGGAATCGAAACACTCTCTATCCTTTTCTATAAAGGAGCATCTACTCGAGCTGATATAGAATATATTCGAGGGGTAAATGCAGGAGCAGCTCTCCGCACACTCCTTATGCGTGGACTTGTTACAAGAACAGCAAATCCAAAAGACTCACGAAGCTATTTGTATAAACCAACTACAGAAGCATTGGCACACCTTGGAGTTGGAGCAAAAGAGGAGCTTCCAAACTACGAAGAGCTCTCAAAGGAGCTTGCAGCTCTTGAAGAGACGCTAAAAGAAAAAGATGATGAACGAGAATAATCCAAAAGTACAAAGAGTGGCAACAGTTGGAGGAATCTTACTCCTTTTGATTGGATTGCTTGTTGGAATTTCATATATAGCACCCACAAAAGATCAGGTTGCAACAATGGCTCCAGAGATAAGTCTTCCAGATGCTTTTGAGGGTGTAGAGATTGGAGCTGGGGCAGCTATTGTCTATGACCTAAAGACAGGAGAAGCTCTTTTTGCTGTTGAAGAGGAGACACAGCTTCCACTTGCATCGCTTACCAAACTCCTTACAACACATGTAGCAGCTGAGAAGCTTGGAGAGAATGGATACGTTCGTATAACAGCAGAAGATTTACGTACAGAAGGAGATAGTGGGCTTTTAGTATCTGAGACATGGAAGGTTGGAGACCTTGCTCGCTTTGCACTTATCTCATCGTCAAATGATGGAGCAAATGCTTTAGTACGTGCGGTAAGTAATAGGGAAGGAACTACTCCAGCACTAGCACTCTCTCAAGCTGCAGCAGTACTTTCGCTTCCTCAGACATTTGCTTTAAATGGAACAGGTCTTGATACCAACACCCAAATGTCAGGAGCATATGGATCTGCAAAAGATGTAGCACTCCTTCTCGGAACTATGTATGAAAAGAATAGAGATCTATTGCTTGATAGCTCACAAGAGAGAGCTTCGTTTACTTCAGCTGAAGGATTCGAGCACCATGCAAGCACCACCAATGCTCTAGCTGGCATCTTGCCGCAATTAGTTGGTGCAAAGACAGGATTTACAGACCTTGCAGGAGGAAATCTTGCAGTGCTTATTGAAGTTGCTCCTACTCGCCCTGTTGCCGTTGTTGTACTTGGTTCATCGCGTGATGGAAGGTTTGATGATGTGGAGAAATTAGTAGAGAAAACACTAGAGCATTTCACCTATACGCCCTAGTTTTAGCTGATATAGTGTATAGATATGATTGAAGCCGAGATTCTTAAAGTATTTGTGCCTGCAATTGTAGCCTTCTTGGTAGGTATTGCTGGAGCTCCAATACTTACTCATTTTTTGTATAAACATAAAGCATGGAAGAAAAAAGGAGGGAAGGGAGTTGGTATGGGGGGAGGAAAAACTCCAATCTTTGATGCACTGCATGGAGAGCGAGAGGTAAATACTCCTCGCATGGGAGGAATCCTTATTTGGGGATCAGTAGCTATAACTCTTTTTGGTATTTTCTTATTTGCGCTTCTTGCACCAAACACCATCGCTACAGATTTTGACTTCCTTACTCGAAGTCAGACATGGGTACCTGCAGCACTCTTCTTCTTAGGAGCATTTGTTGGACTTATTGATGACCTTATTGAAGTTACGCGTGGAGGCATGGGATTAAAGCTTCCTGTGCGTCTTCTTGTTGTTGGATCAGCTGCAACACTCGCTGCAGTATGGTTTTACTCAAAGCTTGAAATAACTTCAGTTGGTATTCCATTTATGCAGCCACTTGAGCTTGGTATCTGGATTATTCCTTTCTTTGTTATTGGAACTCTTATTATTTATGCCAGTGGTGTTATTGATGGAATAGATGGACTCTCAGGTGGAGTCTTTTCTATTATCTTTGGAGCATATGCTGTTGTTGCCTTTATGCAGGGGCAGTTTGATATTGCGGCCTTCTCAGCAACTATTGCAGGAGCAACACTTGCATTCCTTTGGTTCAATATTCCTCCTGCACGTTTTTATATGACTGAGACAGGCTCTATGGCACTTACAATGGCGCTTGCCACCATTGCCATAATGACTGATACCTTAGGAGAGGGAATTGGTATTGCTGTGCTTCCTATTATTGCTTTTCCATTAATTGGAACTGTTGGCGCAAATGTACTACAAGTGCTTTCAAAGAAGTTCTTGGGGCGAAAGATATTTAAAATTGCTCCTATTCACCACCACTTTGAAGCTATTGGATGGCCTGCGCATAAAGTTACGATGCGATATTGGATCGTTACCCTCATCTTTGCCATCTTAGGAGTTACTCTTGCGATTGTTGAATAGCAGAAAGGACCGCCGGGGCGGTCCTCTTCAATTGCATGTTATGTAGCTTTTTTCTAAGAGATCTTCTCTCGAAGCATCTTCTTGATTACCTCAAAATATCTTTCACGGTATGCGTGAGGCAGTACTTGCTCGCCGCGTCCCCACCTTGAGACCATTCCTTGAGTCACATTAAATTCTGTTGCAATGTGATCTTGTTTGAACAGGCGATGAAAATACAAAAGATATATAAGGCGCATACACACTTCATCATCTTCCAGATTAAAATCTTCTCTTTCGATAATGCCGAGCAATCGGGTATATATTTCGGTAGGAATTGACTTCAATTCTTCCAAAACACTCGCCTCTGGCCCTTCTTCAACTGAAGCAATGTTAATCATTGTCTCCTCCTTAGTCTGCAGCCACTATCTGCCATAAACCCATGAAAGTCAACAAAAGTAAAAGGTCGAACAATATTAGTTCGACCTTTTTGTTGCCCTAGCGTGTATGCCTGGTCCAGCCTTCCACACCCTCAAAGTGCTCTTCGACACTTTCAAGATTCGGAACCACAAACTCAATGCGCCACATGGGCAGTTTGAAAATAAAAAACTTCGCTTGCTGCACTGCCTTAACCTTCAGCCACAAAGTTCTTTCAAGGCTTATAAGTTCGCCCACTTGCGGGAGCGTTTCCCAGTCTTGAGCTTTCGAAAAGAAAAAGTTTCTTTTCAAAGGGTCATGAACAATCAGGTTAACGTGTGGCATTGCTACCTCTCTGCTGCGTGTCTAAAGACAACTATGTTCTACTTCTTTAGAAGAGTCAATATACGGTATGATGTAGCCTATACATGCCAAATATTCTCAAAAAAGTAGATAAAACGTTCCTCGTTATTGTGGGACTTCTTGTTGCTATTGGGTTTATTACCTTTGCTTCTGCGAGTTTAGGACTTCTTCCGCGAGAAAGTGTCTCAGTTTCTAAATTGTTTGCCACACAGCTCATCCTGGGGCTTTTCCTTGGAAGTTTAGCGTTAGTTATTGCACTCTTTATTCCTCATAAGTTCTATAAGAAGGTAGCGTTCTATGGGTACATTCTTGCTGTTATTGCCACTGCTCTTGTATTTATTCCAGGACTTGGAGTTACAGCAAATGGTGCTACACGCTGGCTTGATCTTGGAGGATTCTCTCTGCAACCTGCAGAGCTTCTAAAGATTGGATTGGTATTGTACTTGGCAACCTATTTATCTGCTGCAAAAGCGAAGATAAAGAAGATGGCAATTGGCCTTATTCCTTTTTCTATTATCCTTGGTATTCCCGTACTTATTCTCTTGCTACAGCCTGATACCGGTACCGCACTAGTGCTTATTGCAACTGCTGTAACGATGTACTTTGCAGCTGGGGCTCCTTGGAGAGATATTGGATTCCTTTCTTTGGGGGGAATAGCAGGACTTGGAGTGCTTGCTGCCTTTAGGCCATATGTACTTGAAAGGTTTCTAACCTTCTTACAACCAGGGAGTGATCCTCTTGGTGCAAGTTATCAGATACAACAGTCCCTTATTGCCATAGGATCAGGAGGAATCTTTGGAAGGGGAATAGGGCAGAGTGTACAGAAGTTTAGTTATCTTCCTGAGCCTGTTGGAGACTCAGTATTTGCCGTATATGCAGAGGAGGTTGGATTTATTGGTGTACTTATCTTACTTGCCTTATTCATCGCTCTCTTTACAAGAGGTATGAATATAGCAACAAGAGCACCTGATCATTTTGCTGCTCTTGTTGTTGTTGGAATTGTTTCTTCTATTACGTACCAGTCTGTATTAAATATTGGAGCGATGCTTGGAGTATTTCCTTTAACTGGTCTTCCTTTGATATTTGTAAGTCATGGAGGTACAGCTCTCTTGGTTGCACTGGCTTCTGTTGGTATCATTCTTCATATATCGGCGTTTACGAAGAAGGGGTAGGTTGCTAAAGAAGTTTTTGGTAAGATAGATTAGAAGAAAGTAACCTTTTATAATATATACCTATTACCAATCTCAATAATTAAAAAATTATGGGCAACACAAACACAGAAAGCTCGAATATACCTTATGTTACTGGATATGGTTATATTGGAAAAATTTTAAAAAAAATTATTGATGCACCAACACCAGCAAGGTTTACTGTAGATTTTCTAACCACAAAATTAGGCGCTAGGAGTAGCTCGGCACGTCCTGTCATTCCTTTTTTAAAAAAGATTGGATTTTTGAACAGTGATGGTACGCCAACAGATTTATATAAGAAATTTAGAACAGAATCAACACGAAGCCTTGCCACAGAAAAAGCAATGCGAAGAGGTTTCTCTGTACTTTATGGCATGAATGAATACGTACATGATGTAAGTGACGCTGTACTAAAAGACCTTGTAATTCAATCGACAGGACTTGCAACAGGATCAAAAACAGTTCAAGTAATTCTTGGGTCTTTCAAAGAGCTTAAAAAGTTTTCTAAATTTGAAGGTGTCGAGGAAGAGATACTTGCTGAGGAAGGCATAGCAGAAGACGTAGATGTTGAAGATGAAGAGGCTGTGGTCCCGCCTAAAACTCCACCTATAAAACAGGGGCATCAAATTAAACTTGGCTATAACATAAACTTGAATTTGCCAGCCACAACAGACTCCGCTGTATACAATGCAATTTTTAAAAGCTTGAAGGATAACCTGTTAGATTAATGAGTAAGGTTCAGCAAATCAAGAGCTTTTTGATGAATAATTCTATTATCGAACACGATTTTGATAATATAGAAACAAAATATGATTTTGATTTAGGTCGCCCAAAAGAAGACATTGCACAGGTTGATCGAGACTACTATCCCCAAATTGAACAAAAAATAAGAAAAGAGGCAGCATTTATGGCTCCGCACTATGAAGTTTTTTATTCTCTTGAAAAAACTATAAAGAAACTGATATCTGAAACTCTATACGAAGCAGAGGGTACAGATTGGTGGGAAAGCACACTTATTAACGATGAGATAAAAGCAAAGGTGGTGGATAGAATACAAAAAGAACTAGATTCCGGACTAACACCAAGATCTGAAGAAGGGATTGATTTTTGCACATTCGGTGAACTTGGTGAGATTATAAAAGAAAACTGGGATTTATTTGGTTTTTTAACAAGTAAAAAAGCTGTGGAAAAAGTTATGGCGAGCCTTAATTCTATACGAGGGCCAATAGCACACTGTGGCGTTTTGGCAGATGACGAAGTACTTAGACTTCACCTATCTGTAAGAGACTGGTTTAGATTAATGGACTAAAAAATGCAAAAACTGATCTACAAATAACTAATAATCCTTCTACAAAACCTGCTATCATAAACAAAATGAAAATCGCACTAACAGGAGGAGGATCAGGAGGTCATTTCTACCCGCTCATAGCAGTAGCGGAGGAAATTCGAGCTATAGAGCGAGAAAAGAAACTTATCCCTCCAAAACTCTTCTATCTTGCACCTACTCCATATAATAAGCAGTTACTTTTCCAAAATGGAATTGAGTTTAAGAGAATACCAGCAGGGAAGATACACAGATACTTTGATATTAAAAACTTTACGGGGCTGTTTGTAACAGGGTGGGGAGTACTTGTAGCACTTTGGACTCTCTTTCGTATCTATCCTGATGTAGTTTTCTCTAAAGGAAGCTTTGCTAGTGTGCCAATAACAATAGCTGCAAAGATATTGCGTATTCCTCTCATTATTCATGATTCAGATGCAAAGCCAGGGAGAGCAAACCTTTTGGCAAGTAAGTGGGCATATCGTATTGGTGTGTCATTCCCAAATACGAGTAAGTACTGGCCAGAGAAAGTACATAACAAGATTGCATATACAGGAACACCAGTTAGACGAGCACTCCATACTCTAAATGGAGAAGGAGCAAGAGAGTATTTGCAGATAAAAGATGATCTCCCTGTTATTTTGGTTGTAACAGGGTCTTTGGGATCTCAGTATGTAAATCAGACGGTTGTAGATGCACTAACAACACTTCTTCCTAAAGCACATGTAATACATCAAACAGGAAAGAACTTAATTGACGGAGTAAAAGCTCGCACAAGTGTAATTCTGCATGAGAAAGACTATGCAGATAGATATCATGTACATCCATACCTTTCAGCTGATGCACTGCAGCAAGCTGCAAGTATTGCAGATGTAATAGTGTCTCGCTCAGGAGCAACAGCACTAGCTGAGTTTGCTCTATGGGGGAAGCCATCAATTCTTATCCCTATTCCAGAGAAGGTATCCCATGATCAGAGAACAAATGCATATGCATACTCTCAAAGTGGTGCAGCTGTTGTATTAGAGCAAGAGAATATGAGTCCAGGTATCCTAGCGTCTCAAGCTCTCTCTATCATTACAGATGCAAACAAGAAGCAGGTAATGGGATCTGCTGCAAAACACTTTGCACGCCCTGATGCAGGGAAGGTAATAGCACAGGAGCTCGTACGTATTGGACTTGAACACGAGAGTAAATAGTGCTTTAGTTCTTTCCAGTAAGCACTTGGAGGAATAGCATGCACGTTCTCTTTTTTGATAAGAGCCAGGAACAGCCTGAGCTGTTTGCTGGCCTTGATCGAGACGGATCCTTGTACGAAGAACTCAAAGAATCTTCAACCTATCTGGGACGTATTGAGATTCCAGAGAACCAAGTTTTTGGAAAAATGCTTGGAATGATAGAGGTGGGGGGAAATCTTGAAACAGGTTTTCTGGCACTTGCTGCTGAAATATTCGAAATGGCTCGATTAAGTGGTTCTCGATCAATCTAGCCGAACTAAGGCGCTCGCTACTATGCGGGCGTTTCCTTTTAAACTTGAATACAAAAGTAAATAGTGCTTTAGTGGGATTAGAGGAGGGAAGCACATGGGAAAACAAGTTGAGAGTGTCGTTGTTTTTATAGTGGACTCGAATGAAAAAGGTCTTCTCATTCGATACCATAAGGAGAATCTTGATACATGGGGACTTCCCAAATGTATCTTGAAGCCAGGAGAAAGGCCCTCGCACTGTGCACAGCGTGCAATCAAACACCACGCTCGCCTTACCTTGGATGAAAAAGATTTCTCAATTATGCTTTGTGACGAAAGTATCCATGGGCACAAAATTTACTTTTTTGTTGCCAATGTGGAATCTTTTGGACCATTGCGCGAAACCATGAGCCTATATACTGAGGAAGAGCTTCGTGTACTGGATCGAATTGATTCTGTGCACCGGAAATTTCTCTGGGATACCAAAACAAAGGTTCCCAACCATGAATAAGGGGCGTGCTGGTACAAACCACACGCCCTTTTCATATTTTTAGGTACTGCTATCATTAACTCATATGAAAAACCTTATCATCACAATTATTGTTATCGCGATTATCGGAGCACTCTATTATTTCGTAGGGCCACTCTTTAACGTACAAGAAGTAGATGACGCACTCCCTGAAGTTGCAAGTGGGGTAGAGAAGCTAACTCCTGAGCAGAAAGTAGAGATGGAAAATCTTATGGTAGAAGCAAATGAGGAAGAGAAAGAAGAAATGGTGGAAGAGATTCCTGAAATGCTTGCTATCTCAGAATCATTTCCTGTTATGGGGACATTTGGACACCCAGCTTCTGGAAGCGTAAGGATTGTAGAGAATCTAGAAGAAACAATCATTCGATACGAAGATTTTGAAACAATTAATGGTCCACAACTCCACCTATATCTAAGCAAAGATATTGAAGGAAAAGATTATATAGATCTGGGGCCTATACGAGGTACAAAAGGAAATATTAACTACACTGTTCCTGAAGGAGTAGATCTAAGTGAGTACCGCTATGTAATGTACTGGTGTGTACCATTCTCTGTACTCTTCAATTACGCAGACTTGAATGGTGCCTAAAATAATGCTTTAGTGGCACCAGATTGAAATAGGAGAACGAGATGTCTATTAAAGTCTCTGTGTGCCAAAAACAAAACCCTGAGGAAAGGTATCTGGTTGTACACTTTGGCTCTAAGCCTAGTGACGACCTCCTTCCGCTTACAAGGGTTGTGGACACTTTCACGTTTGAGTACTTTCACTTTCGTTATCTTATGATGGCGATCGAGATTATCGCGGATAAGACCGGTTTCCGCGGCGACATTTCCAAACTTGTAAATGAAGCTTATGCGGCAGGCTCTACCCACACGGCAGACAGGCCGTTTTCTCAAATTTCTCAAAAAGGAGAATATCCTTCTTTTGAAAAAATTGCAGAACTCCTGGGAGAAGAACACACTCTTTTTACAGAGATTTCTGAGCTGGCGAATTCTGTTTTCAAGGCAAGACAGTTAGATGTTCGCAGCAGTGCATAAGCACATTAGCCCGCCACCGCGCGGGCTTTTGCTTTATTAAATGTGCACCTCTGGTATTATCAAACAAATGAAAAAGATCCGAACACGAGTTCCACCATCTCCAACAGGAGTACTCCATATGGGTACAGCACGTACAGTGCTTGTTAACTATCTCTTTGCAAAAAAGCACGGAGGAGATTTTATATTGCGCAGTGAAGATACAGACAAAGAACGATCTACAAAAGAATTTGAAGACAATATACTAGAAGGTCTTAAGTGGCTTGGACTTGATCATGATGAGTTTTATCGTCAGAGCGAAGACGTGGAGCATCACATTGCTGCAATAGAGAAACTCCTTGAGAGTGGAGCAGCGTATGAGAGTGAGGAGGAGAGTAAAAAGGAGGAAGGGAAGAAAGTAACAGTAATAAGACTCAAGAACCCTGGAAAAGAAGTTACCTTTAATGACATTGTCCGTGGAGATGTAACCTTTGACACAACAGAGCTTGGAGATTTTGTTATTGCACGAGCAAAGGATGATCCTCTCTATCACTTGGCCGTTGTGGTAGACGATGAGCGGATGGGAATAACTCACGTAATCCGAGGAGAAGATCATATTTCAAATACACCAAGGCAAATCCTCATCCAAGAAGCACTTGGGTATGAGCGTCCAATCTACGCACACCTTCCACTTATCCTTGGAGCTGATAAATCAAAATTATCAAAGCGGCATGGTGCTACATCTGTAGATGAGTACAGACAGATGGGATACACCAAAGAAGGATTTATAAACTATCTAGCACTCCTTGGGTGGCATCCAGTAGGGGAGCAAGAGATCTTTACACTCGAAGAGTTAATCAAAGAGTTTGATCTTGAGCGAGTACAAAAAGGTGGAGCTATCTTCTCTCTAGAGAAACTTGATTGGGTAAATAAAGAGCATTTGAATAAACTAGAAGACAAAGAGTACCTAGAAGGACTTGATCTCTCCGAAGTAGAGAATCTTCCACAATTCTCATCTGAAAAGATGGAGAAAGTACTTCCAATTGTACGAGAGAGACTGCATAAATTTAGTGATTTTGACAAGGATGAAATTACCTTCTTTTTTGCGATTCCAGAGTATGAGATAGAGAATCTACTCTTTAAAGGCAAAGGAGACCTAAAAGACACTAAAAAGCACCTAGAATACGTAAAAAACACCCTTTCAGAGCTCCAAAATGACGCCTGGAGCGACTTAGAAGCTCTAAAAGCATCCGTGTGGGATTATGCAACAGAGATGGGTAGAGGAGACGTTTTGTGGCCACTTAGATATTGTCTTTCTGGACGTGATAAATCACCTGATCCATTTACCATCCTACCTATCCTTGGAAAGGAAGAATCTCTTGCAAGAATAGATACTGCTCTTGAAAAGATTGGATAGAAGGAGTATATCTATAAAAAGAATTTGGACTTTAGCAGAAAGGATAGTGAGAAGATGACCACATACACACGTGTGCTTCCAGAAATTGCAGGCTGGGAGATTATTCCACAAAAGGAGCCTATAGGGGTTCCAGAAGCACTTTGTTTTTTACCTGCCTCGGACGGATACCATTCCAGGACACCTCATGCAGTTGTAAACGGTTTTCAAACTGCAACGCGATTTTCAAACCTTGGTGAGGCTGAGCATTTTTGGAAGAATCGGGACTTAAGCTCCGACCATGCAGGGCAATTTATATTGTTTCCTGGGGTACCTGTTCGATGCACCGGACACATTCCAGAGGCATGTGTCTCGGGTGACAAAGGTTTTCTTGCCATGATCTATGGAGAAGACCGCTGTTGGAGTGTGAAAGCAATTCCCAGCATGGATGATCTCTCAGAACATGCGCGCGGAGCGACTATTCGCATTGCAGTTCTCCAACAATAAAGACGCGCCCCGCATACACATGTATGCGGGGCTTTTGGTATACTAATCGAGATGAAATACTTGCTTGCCGTCGCAATATTCTTTTTGTTTGCAATTCCTACACTTGCAGCAAGTATTGATGATCTTAAAAATCAAATCTCAAGTCGAAATAGCCAAATTGCAGAGATTGAAAGACAAATTGCAGAGTACCAGCAACAGCTTCAGGTTGTTGGAGCAGAGAAAAGTAGTCTCCAAAGCGCTATTAGAGAATTAGATCTATCTCGGAACAAACTCTCTGCTGACATTCGCGTAACAGAGAATCGAATCGCAAATGCAAACCTAACGCTCCAAGAGCTTTCATTTGAAATTGCAAAGAATGAAGATGTTATCGAAGGGCATGAAAGTGCTATTGCAAAATCTCTTCGAGAAATTCATAAGGCAAGTGCACAGACCTTAATTGAACAACTTCTCTCAGAAGAGAAAGTATCTGATGTATGGAATGAGACAGGAATCCTTCTACAATTCCAAGGAGCACTTCAGGCAAGTGTTGCCTCTATTACGCAAGTACAGGTAGCGCTTGCAGGAGACAAAGACCTTGCAGAGCGAAAAAGGAAAGAGCTTGCAGCTCTAAAGACTGACCTTTCATCTGAGAAGTATGGACTTGATGTAGCAAAGAGGGAAAAGGATCAGCTTTTAGATCAAACAGAGAGTAAAGAGAGTGCATATCAGAAACTTATTCGGGAAAAAGAAGAGGCGAGGGAAGAGTTTGAAAAAGATCTCCAGGCACTTGAAGCAGAACTTCAAATTGCCATTGATCCTAGCAGCATTCCAAAGGTGGGATCAGGGACACTCAAGTGGCCATTCTCTGCTGACTTTATGCGTCGATGTGGCGACAGAGAAAGTTGGTATGGAAATATCTTCTGTATAACTCAGTACTTTGGAAATACTCCTTTTGCTACAGCAAATGCTCAGGTGTATAGCGGACGAGGGCACAATGGAGTTGATTTCGGAGCATCTACCGGGACACCACTTGAAGCAGCCTTGGCTGGAGTTGTGAAAGGGACGGGAAATACAGATCAATATCCTGGATGTTATTCATACGGGAAGTGGGTATTGCTTGAGCACGCAAATGGGCTCTCTACGCTCTATGCTCACATGTCTGACATTTCAGTTTCTTCAGGACAAAGGGTAAGTACTGGAGATGTTATTGGCTATTCAGGAAACACTGGCTTCAGTACAGGACCTCATTTGCACTTTGCAGTCTTCGCTAGCCAAGGAGTACAGATTGTTCGCTTTGGAGATATTAAAGCTTCAACCAATTGTCCAAATGCACATATCCCCGTTGCCCCTCGCGAAGCGTACCTAAATCCGTTATCATATCTATAATATGTCGCACATAATAAAATTAATTCTTTTAGTAATCGTAGCCCTTCTTGTTTTGAGTTTCTTTGGAATCTCTCTACAAGGAATTATTGAGTCACCAGCAGGGCAAGCAAATATAGGTTTTGTATGGGGGTATGTTCTTATCGCCTGGGACTGGCTTATCAACTTCCTTGTTGATCTTGTCGACGCACTAATCTTCTGGAACTAATATGGAAGAGAAAAAACAAGTTAATATCACGGTACCAGCTGAGGCAAAACCGTCATTTTCAAATGCTACACAGATAACTGTAAATAATGATTCGGTAACGCTACAGTTTGCCTATGTGCGACCCAATACAGAGCAAGGACAGCTTATGTCTGAGATTGTACTTACTCCAAAGCATGCAATTGATTTTCAAAATGCACTTGATGCAACTCTCAAGAAGCATTTCACAAAGCATCTAGACAATGAATAAATTAGGAACACTCTTTCTTGGACTCCTTTTATTGCCAAGTCTGGCTCTCGCCCAGGAGCCGGAGCAATTTCGCGTACAAGTACTTGAGGCGACAGGGCCACGAACGGAAATCCTTCCTGGATTTACTCAAGAGACAACTATTCAAGACCTTGAGGTAGAGATACTCACTGGTCCCAATACAGGAGAAGTTATTACTCTTGAAAATGATTACTTTACAAGCAAGGTGGGGGACACATTCTTTGTTTCTTCAATCCAATCATTTAGTGGAGAAATGGTGTATTCAGTTGGGGAGCCTGACAGAAGGGGAGCCCTTCTCTTTATTACACTCCTTGCCATTGGAGCAGTGGTAGTGCTTGGTGGATTTGCAGGATTTAGAGCAATAGCAGCGCTTGTGGCAAGTATTAGCCTTATTGTTTTTGTATTGGTGCCACTATTGCTCGCTGGGTACCCACCACTGCTTGTTGGAAGTTCTGTTGCTATAGGTATTTTGGCTATTGTTATGGCCCTCACCCATGGAATCTCCAAAACAACCTTTGCAGCATTTATTGGAACTTCAATTGCTGTTGTTGTAGCAGCATTGTTAGCCCTTGCCGTTACGTACTTTGCAAAAATTTCAGGCTTTGCAGCTGAATCAACAGTATTTCTTAACACTCTTACCGATGGAGCACTCAATCTCTCTGGAATCTTCCTCAGTGCCATTATTATCGGAATGGTTGGAGTGCTCGATGATGTTGCGGTAACGCAAGCATCTGCAGTGCGAGAATTGCTTGCAAGTGGTGTAAGGAAGCAGGAGGCACTTGTTCGTTCAATGAGAATAGGGAAGGAGCATGTTGGAGCACTCGTGAACACCCTAGCACTTGCATACGCTGGAGCATCTCTTCCTTTGCTTCTTGTGTTCGCTCACTCAACAACAGAACTCTCACTTATTTTAAATAGAGAGTTATTTGCAGCTGAGATTATTAGAACTGCAGTTGGAACTATTGGTATTGTACTTGCCGTACCACTTACTACCTTTATTGCCATCTTATTCCTTACAGGAAAAGAGAAAGGGGGGCATACGCATAGTCATTAAATTAGAGTGTCAACGGTGTAAAATAGTTTTCCACAGTTATGTGATTAGGAGAGGGGAGTGGTGCTATAATCCTAGTATATGCACGTAACACAAGCACAATTACTGACACTTATTAGAAGTAAAGCCAAGATCGGAAACCTAAGTTTGCGACAAATTGCCAAATTAATTGACCAAGAAGGAAAGCCTCAGGTTGTGAAATACCACCTAGGACAATTAGAAAAAGCTGGCCTTATTCAGATTGATCTATCCAAAGGTCTTATAAAGCCTGTTAAGAGAGGATTTGCTACTGGAGTGAAGAGTTTGTTCTATTCAATTCCTATTGTAGGAGCTGCCAACTGTGGACCTGCCACAATCTTTGCTGAGGAGCGTACAGAAGGGTATGTGAAAGTATCTTCAAGTTTGCTTCCAAAGCGTCGTCAGGACCTCTATGCACTTGTTACAAGTGGGCCTTCTATGAATAAGGCTGTTGTACGTGGAAATCTAACTATTGAGGATGGAGACTTTGTAATTGTAGATAAATCTCAAGTTGTTCCTAAAGACGGAGATATTATCGTTGCTGTGATCGATGGTATGGCTACTATCAAGCGATACAAGCTCGATAAAGAGAATGAAAGAATCATGCTTGAGGCAGACTCTACAGAGGAATACTCTCCAATAATGATTCACCCTGAGGATGACTTCCAGATTAGTGGGAAGGTGATTGATATTATTAAGAAAAGTTAGGTATTGCAAAAGATCTCCTTTTTGCGTAAGTTTTAGTAAGAAGAAACTTCAAATAGAGGAGATTTTCTAATGAATCAATTAAGTACTGTTTATGACCTGAGAGGGAACATAATCACCGCTTATGATTTACCTGAACTTTTGGGTGAAAATCGTTGGACCAGAAACCGTAAATACATCCTCATGAAAGCTGTTGAGGCAGGTCTTCTTTCTGAAGAAGACGCTCTTCATCAGTATCATTTGGGTGAAGACGAGGCCAAGAGATTGCAATCTCAGTTTGCCATGCATGGTGAAGATGGTTTGAAACAAACTAGGAGAACTCCTTTCTCCAAAATCGATGCGCCTGATGGCATTTATGTCTTTGGAGGAGTTTTTAGGCTCACTGCCCTTACAAGGCATGAGAGCTGCCCTGTCTCTGTGGAAATTTTCGTCAATGACTACAGGATCAGACTCACTCCTATAGAAACTTCTATCCTCCACTTTCTTGCTTCTAAAGCAGGGGAGGTGGTGTCTCAGGATCTTTTCTTAGACCTTCTCTATAGCAGGAAGAACTTTGAACCTGATATGAAAATTATTGATGTCTACGTCTACAAAATCCGCAAAAAGCTCAATACGGCTTGTCCTGGACTTGGACAAATGATTGAGACGGTCTGGGGACGTGGATGGATAATCAAGAAAGGCTTTGTCCTTGGAGCTGCACAGAAGGCTGCCTAGGACTCATACAAGGACCTGCGCATACATATGCTCGGGTCCTTTATATATAAGATGGTTTATACTATTGTCGTAAAAGATATATTGTGCGACACGTATAGTATTTAAGCCACCAATACTTTAAATACAACTATCCACTTCTAAACCTCTACCTCCCTCCTGTATACTTGGATAAGATTATTTAATCGGTATTTATTAATAATTAATTAAAAAATAATTATGTTGAAGCCATATACAAATCGCAGCTACGAACTCTGGGCTCCGGTATTAGGACGTATTTTAATTGCTTCCCTCTTTATCATGGGTGGTATTGGAAAGCTCATGGACTTTGCAGGTTCTGTAGCATACGCACAGGCCTTCTCAGTTCCATTTCCTGAGGCAGCTATCGTGATTGCGATCCTTGTAGAGCTTGGTGGAGGACTCATGCTTTTGTTTGGATTCTGGTCACGTCTTGTATCATTTACGATTGCAGGATTCCTTGTCGTTGTAACTTTGATTTTCCACAGCAACTTTAGTGACCCAATGGAAATGATCCAGTTCCTAAAGAATATGGCAATCATTGGAGGACTTCTGTATGTGAGTGTACATGGAGCACGAAAGGCAGCAGTACAAAAGTGCGAGCTACCAAAAGAGACAACCTAGTCTTTAGTGTCGCAAAACAAAAAAGCCCCTCAAGGGGCTTTTTTGTTAACACTTAACGTTTGCTACTGCGTATTCATACGCTTCATCTACTGTGTCTACGAGGTGATAGAGCTTCATATCCCCTTCACTAATTGTTTTAAACTTATCTGCAAACTGTGTCTCAATTAAATCAAGAATTGGTTGCCAGTACTCCTTCCCAACCAAAACGATAGGCACAGGTTTAATTTTCTTTGTCTGTACAAGAGTTAGAATTTCAAAGAATTCATCCATTGTTCCAAATCCTCCTGGGTAATAGATATAAACCTCAGAAGCAAAGGTAAGCATCACCTTTCGAGAGAAGAAGTGATCAAACTCTACAGAATCTGTTAGATAGGGATTAGATGTCTGTTCATTAGGAAGTTCAATATTCATCCCTACAGACTGTCCTCCGGCCTCATACGCTCCTTTATTGGCAGCTTCCATGATTCCATGGCTTCCACCTGTAATGATGGTAAACCCACGAGTAGCAAGCTTTCCTGCAAGCTCCTCAGCACTCGTATAGATATCGTCTCCCATGGAGCATCGTGCGCTTCCAAAAAATGTAGCAGCGAGACCATACTTCTGAAGTGTCTCAAATCCATCAGCAAACTCACTCATGATCTGGAACACTCTCCATGGCTCAATATCTACCGGCTTACACACTAGCGGCTCTGCTCCTTCTGGTTTTTCTACCTTATGTTCTTTCTTTACTTGTTCAATGAATTCTCGCATATAGGCTCTAATTTAACACACCCCTACTATTTCGTTTTCCACGGAATATCGAACTGTTCAAACTCTGGGAGTAACTTCTTGTCATAAAGAAGTCTTGCAATAACTTCTGCGTGACTCATGGCTCCTGTTAGAGCATTGTGCGGCTCTGGCTCATCTGGAATTCCACAATAGTTAAGTACTGCATCTAGATTTAGAGCTGATCGATGGTTTGCATATGGAGGGGTAATGCCATTTTGAACCATGTGCATATGAGCTAGGGTGTGCGTATCAATACTTCGAACAGCAAAAGGATAATCTAACCCTCCCCGCTCTGCAGCATGCTTGATAAAGTCTCGATCGAAAGAAACGTTTTGTCCCGCAAGCGTTCGATCTCCTTCTATTGCTGTTGCCCACGCAATAAATGCTTTTGTTATTTCAGCTTCTGTCTTTTTTGAAGGGTCTGTTATTTCTTCTTCTGTAAATCCATTTACCTCGAGTGCTTCTGGATCTATATGCGCCCCATCCCAGACCTTACACTCATCATAAAATTGATTATTGGGATTTTCTATATCTATCGCCCCAATAGAAACAATAGAATGCTTCTCTGCATTTACTCCTGATGCTTCAATATCTAGTACTATCATTCCCCTATTTTCTCATATATTGAAGGGTTTCCTAGTGGGTTGACAAATATTTATATAGTGTTAGTATACTCTAGCCTCATCGGTGGCAGGGATCTGGGCATGAGCAACCATCCTGCAACAGACGCATCGTTGTCTGTAGATGAGTATAGATGAGGTGTCACACTCTACCTGCTGGCCTAGCCCAGAAAGTTGCAGCAGGACGAGAGAGATTCACCATTTAGAGATGAGAATACCGGGAGGGGTCTTGGTGACGACCAGAACCCTTCCCACCTCACCCGCACGACCTACACAGTCGTGTTTTTTAATGCCTAGACAACAACTTCAGAACTCTGCAATTCTTTGTAGATTTTTATTGTTGCCAAAATAACAATAGAACTTGAGGCTAGCACTCCGACTCCCAGAACAACAAGTCCTGCAAGTCCAATTAACATACTTAGAAACATAAATCCAAAAAGCTTCCATCTATTCCCTTTTGTCATTTCAGAGCTGGCACGGAGAGCTTCCATCGGCCTCATTCCTTTTTCAATAACAAGATACTCTGCAAACATCCACTTAACGATAAGATAGATTCCAGGAACAATAAATAGAGCAAGTCCAATAAGAATGAAGATAAATTTAATCATTCCAAGGAATACAAAAGAGATCCATCTACTATCTAGCGAGAAGAGGTCATCAAAGATGATGCGCTCTCCAGCAAGATGTCGCATCATAATTGCAATATATCCTCCGAAGATAATATATCCAAGTGCAGTAAATGCAGCGTCTGATGTTCCTAATATAAAAAGTACCCATACAGACAGCGCAAGCCCCATTAGATACCATGGCCGTGACCAAAAACTCCCCCACCCTTCTTTAATAGCTCCTAGTACTGAAATTGTTTTCATATGCGATGATTATAGCAATAAAATAACTATAGTCCTTCACAATTCCCTGCTGGAGAATATCCTGCAAGCTCTGCATCTTCTCTTGTTGCAAAATAGACTTTATTTTCTTCTTTTATACGCTTTGCAGAAGAACAGCTGGGAAGATGGTATTTAGTACCTGAGATAGACCCCACAAACCTCTTATTCTCCTCCCCCACTTCGGCATTGTATACAGCAGCACTTGTGTCTATAAAAACCTCTTGTTTTACGGCGTCTTTCCCTGCCAAATAGCCAAAAGAGAAGCTGATTCCAGAGGTTAGAACAAGGGTCATGAGAATAATGAAGTCTTTACTTAATAACCCCTTGAGTTTTTGCAGTCTCTCTGGTATATTCATGCCACTAAGTATATAGCATATGGCACATAGAAAAGCCGGTGGATCAGCAAAAAACCTACGAGACAGTAATCCTAAATATCTAGGAACTAAGCTCGCAGATGGACAGGCCGCGAAAGCAGGTGCTGTTATCGTGCGTCAGCGTGGAACTAAGATTGAGGCTGGAGAGAATGTAAAAGTGGGACGAGATCATACCCTATACGCAGTAACTGACGGAACAGTATCTTTCAAAAATAAGCGAAAAACTCGTTTTGATGGAAGCGTAGTGAACAAGAAGGTTGCTCACGTTAGCTAAATACAAAATCTCCTACTAAAAAAGCCCCTTGAAGGGGCTTTTTTAGTATCTACTGAGTTAACTACGTAGTTAATTACGTAGTTTCAGGAATAATAGAGATTGTCACTTTAGCGCTTACCTCAGCGTTAGAAACTGTAACCTTATGCTCTCCTGCAGCCTCAAGTGATGCCTCAAGTGCAATAGCATCCTCTGGAAGCTCTACATTCTTCTCTGCTGCAATTTTTGCAACAATTTCCTTTGCATCTACCTTGTCGTAAAGTCCTCCTTGCTCGTTTACCTTCTTTTCAAATGAAAGAGTTTCTCCATCAAGACCCTTGATGGTCTCATTTAGAAGCTCGTGCTGAACTTCCTTCCGATCAGCTGCCTCTCCCTGCTTTTGCATTGTTACCTTTGCAATAGAGCTCTTCTCTGGAACTGCAAATCCTTTTGGAATAAGAAAGTTGAGAGCGTATCCATCTTTCTGCTCAACTGTATCTCCCTTACTTCCAATACCCTTCACATCTTTCGTTAGTACAACTTTCATATTTTCTACTTTAGCAATAAATCAACTGCAGCTTCTAGCTGTTCGTCTTCTGTAGTATCAGGATCATACTCCACTTCTATATCTGGAATCAACCCTTCTTTTGAAATTGAAATACCATTAGGTGTTAGCCACCTCGCAACAGTAACTTTAAGTGATGTATCGTTCGTAATATTTACAAGCTCCTGTACTGAACCTTTTCCAAATGAAGTCGCTCCCACGATGGTTGCCACACCATGATCTTTAAGTGCACCAGCTAGAATCTCAGATGCTGAGGCACTTCCCCCATCGATAAGGACCGCAAGCTGTAACTGCTCATTAAATGCATCATATCCTCGTGAGCGTTGCACCTTTTCTTTCTTCCCTTCTCCTAAGTCCTCACGAACAATAACGGCACCATCTGGAAGGAACCAGCTTCCCATATCAACTGCAGCTTCAAGGAAACCTCCAGGATTTCCTCGTAAATCAATAACAAGGTATGGAGTTTGTGCTTCTACAAACTCATCGAGCGCTTCACGGAAAAGCTGTGGGGATGTTGCTCCAAAGTTATACAGCTCAATAACAAACACATTGTCGTCTCGAAGCTCTGTATTGATAGTTGGAATCTCAATATTTGCCCGAACCACCTCAATTTCAAGAATCTCATCATCCCCTCGAAGAATGGTGAATACCACTGGTGTTCCTGCCTCTCCCCGAATAAAGGTAACTGCAACGTCAGAGCCTACTCCATCAGTACTCTCTCCATCAATTCCAATGATCTTGTCTCCACTTAAGAGTCCTGCAGCTTCAGCTGGTGTTCCTTTTAGAGGGGCAACAACAGTTAGAACTCCGTCTCTAACACCAATCTCCATTCCAACTCCTGAAAAGTTTCCACTGATATCTTCTGCAAAAATTTCAGCTTCCTGTGGAGGCAAGAAAATTGTGTAAGGGTCTCCATACGCATTTGCAATACCCTGCGCTGCTCCATAGATGAGCTCTTCTGCAGTTAGAGGTGTCGTACTTGCATTACGCACAAACTTTGCATCAAGCGTATTCCATACTTTCCAAAAGGTTGAGAGATCCACATCTTCTTGCGGAGTTGCATCAGGACCAAAAAATGGAAGAGAGAATGCCCTAAGGCTTTTCCCTCCTCCCAACAGGACTCCTGAACCAAATCCAACCGCAAAAACGAGTGCACCGATTATGGCAAATCGAAGAAGTGGAGTTGGCTTCTGTGGAGTGTCTTCCATTATCAAGAAGTATCGCAAGTAAGCGTAAACTCGTCAAAGGGAGATGGTATAATTGCGCCATGATAAAGCGCCAGGAGCTTGATGGTATTTCGTGGGTAGACCTTGAATCCCCTGATATTGAAGAGTTAGAGCAAATTGCTAAGGAATTTTCTATTGACCCTTTCATTGTGGAAGAGCTTCAGGCGCCAACTCTTAAACCCTCTGTTATTTCGGGAGATGATTACCTCTACCTCATCCTTCACTTCCCTGCTGAGCGCCACTCACACACACGAAGCGCATCCCAAGAAGTTGATTTTATTCTTGGAGAGAAATATATGATTACCGTTCGCTATGATGCAATCGACCCGATTCATAAATTCCACAAAATACTTGAGACCGAAACTATTATTGATAATGAGCCAGCGCTGCACCATGCTGGAGAGCTTCTCTACAAAATCATTATGAAGCTCTACGCTGGAGTATTTCATGAGCTTGATTATCAGCGAGACATGATTAAGCGTATTGAGGACGAGATGTTTAAAGGAAAGGAAAAAGAGATGGTATTTGAAATTTCAAAGGTAAGCACCATCCTTCGAAACTTTAATATTCTTCTTGAGACACATAAGGCAGTGCTTGAATCATTTGACCGACAAGCAGAGGGAGTGTTTGGAAAAAAATTTGCTATGTACCCTAAAGCGCTTATTGGAGAGCACCTTCGTACACAAACAACAACAAGCTCATACCTCCAAATGGCATCAGGTCTCCGAGAAACAAATAACTCACTCCTTACTACAAAGCAGAATGAGGTAATGAAAGTACTTACCATTATGGCCTTTGTTACTTTCCCGCTTTCTCTTATTGCTGGAATATTTGGTATGAATACCGCATATATTCCAATTGTAGGAATGGAGGGAGACTTCTGGATTATCATTGGCATTATGTTTGCCTTTACAACCCTATTCTTTGGATACTTTATGTATAAAAAGTGGCTATAGATATGTTTTTAAATTGGCGATTCCTACAACCTAAAGCTCGTGGCGTACACTTGTACAACACGAAGTCTAAGAAAAAAGAGATTTTAAAACCTCTTAAAGCTCCCCATGTTTCTATCTACAGTTGTGGACCAACAGTGTATGGGCCAGTGCATGTTGGAAACCTTCGAGCATATGTTTTTGCAGACACACTACACCGCACCCTTACCCTTGCAGGATATAAACCAAAACATGTCATCAACATAACTGACGTAGGTCACATAGTTGATGATGCAGATCTTGGAGATGACAAGATCGAAAAAGAAGCCGCAAAACAAAAACGAAGTGCGAAGGAAATTACCGAGGAGTACACGCAGGCATTCATGGATGATCTTGATGCTCTTAATATTGTGAGGGGCCGATATCATTTTCCTAAAGCAACAGATCACATAACAGAACAGATTGAAATAATCGAAGCACTTGAAGAAAAAGGCCACACGTACAAAACAAAAGATGGAGTTTATTTTGATACAGACACCTTCCCTACCTATGGAGAGCTTGGGGGTGTAAATCTTGCACAGCTCCAAGAAGGTGCTCGTGTTGATGTTGGAGAAAAGAAAAATGCAGCAGACTTTGCCCTCTGGAAGCTCTCAGGAGGAGCAAAGCGTCTACAAGAATGGGATTCGCCATGGGGTATTGGCTTCCCTGGATGGCACCTAGAGTGTTCTGCTATGGCAATAAGTCATTTGGGAGAGCAGATTGATATCCATACTGGAGGTGAAGATCACATCTACACACATCACAACAATGAAATAGCACAGAGTGAGTCTGCAACAGGAAAAACGTTTGCTTCTGTTTGGATGCACAATGCATTTCTTAACTTTGGAGGAGAAAAGATTTCAAAGTCTCTTGGAAATACCACCCTTCTAAAAGAGTTAGATCATCCAATGGCACTGCGGTACCTCTTCCTTGAAGCACACTATCGAACTCCTCAGTCATTTACCAAAGAATCCCTGGCAGGCGCTGAGCGTGCTCTTGGACGATTGCATCTATTTGCTGACTCTCTCAAAGATGTGAAAGAAACGTATGTTGTAAATGAATACTTAAATAAATTTAAAGAAGCAATCTTTGATGATTTAAATACTCCAAAAGCTCTTGCTCTTATGTGGGAGATGATTCGAGATGCTGACGTATCAAAAGGAGCAAAGAAAAAAACTCTTTCTCGAATGGACAGAGTTCTTGGACTTGAGATCTTTGGACATCGTTTGAAAATAAAGATTCCTCATGAAGTACAAACTCTTGCAGAGAAACGTGAGGAGTACAGGAAGAATAAAGATTTTAAGAAAGCTGATGAACTTCGTGACCTTATTAAAGAGAAAGGATTTGTTGTGAAGGACTCAGATGAGGGGTTTGTAGTTGAAAAACTTAACTAATTCCCTATCCCCACCGTATCCCCTCTGTCCACATTACACACCTTGTGTGCAATTTTGATACAATAGTTTCCATATGGCGGAGAATGACTTTAGCAGAATTCCTCCACAGTCTCTCGAGAGTGAGCAGGCTCTTTTAGGTTCAGTAATGGTTCGTCCTGAATCACTACACGACATCACAGATACTATTAAAGGAGATTGTTTCTATGCAGAAAAACATAAGACTATTTTCAATGCGATGGTTCAACTGCTTGAAAAGAGTGAGCCCATTGACCTTCTCTCTCTTACTCAGAAACTAAAGGACAAGGGACACCTTGAACAAATTGGAGGGCGCGCATACCTTGCAGAACTTATCGAGAAAACTCCATCTGCAGGAAACATCGCTCACTACGCACAGATTGTTTCGCAAAAGTACATTATGCGATCCCTTATTTCTGCAGCTTATGACATTACAGAGAAAGCACACGATGAATCAAAAGATACTGCAGAGATGCTTGATAGTGCTGAGAAAAATATTATGCGTATTGGAAACGCATTTGCCTCTCACAAGTTTATCGCCATCAAAGAAACTCTTACCGCTGCATGGGATCACATCGAAAAGCTTTCAAAGAGCAAGGATAATGTTCGTGGAGTTAAGAGTGGATTTAAGGGACTAGATAATCTCCTATCAGGGTTCCAACCATCAGACCTTGTGATTCTTGCTGCTCGTCCTTCTATGGGAAAGACATCTCTAGCCCTTGATATCGCTCGTAATGCAGCAGTTAAGCACAATGTACCTGTGGGTATTTTCTCCCTTGAGATGAGCTCACAGCAGCTTGTAGAGCGTATGCTGGCCTCTGAGAGTTACGTTAACTCATGGAAGCTTCGTACCGGGTCTATTAGCAGCGAAGATGACTTCTCAAAGGTTCGAGATGCTCTTGAGACACTTTCAAATGCTCCAATCTTTATCGATGATAAGCCTGGAAACAATATCCTTGCCATGCGTGCTACTGCACGAAGACTAAAGCGTGAACACGGTATTGGACTTATTATTGTCGACTACCTTCAGCTCATGTCTCCTACAGACACTAAGGCTAGTGACTCAATGGTGCAGCAAGTTACAGAAATTTCCAGGTCTCTAAAGAGCTTGGCTCGTGAGCTTGATGTACCTGTTATTGCCCTATCACAGCTATCTCGAGCAGTTGAGCAGCGCGGAGGACGCCCAAGGCTTTCTGACCTTCGAGACTCTGGATCTATTGAACAGGATGCCGATGTTGTTATGTTCATCCATCGAGAAGACAAGATGAATCAAGCAGCAGATAAGAATAATATTGCAGAGATTTGTGTAGAAAAGCATCGAAACGGTCCTGTTGGAGTTGCAGAGCTATACTTTGATGAGAAGCGAGTTACCTTTATGGATCTTGAGACGAGTGAATTTGATGCTCTTGCAGGAGCACCCATAGAAGATCATGCAGAATAGTTTAGAAAAGCTCATATATCACTTTGAGCAATTATCAGGTATTGGACCGCGACAAGCGCGGCGTCTTGTTTATAGTCTCTTAAAGCGATCGGGAAGCGATTTGCGAGAGTTTGGAAATCTTATTGCTACTGTTAAAAGCACGGTACACACGTGCCCTAGCTGCGGTCTTTTTCATACTGACGCAAAACCTGAGTGCGTGTACTGCTCTGATCAAAATAGAGATCATTCTGCTCTTATGATTGTAGAGAAAGATGCAGATCTTATTGCAGTTGAGAAAAGCGGACTCTTTGCTGGATACTACGTGATTCTTGGAGGAACAGTTCCTATTACTGGAAGGAATCCTGTGCGCGATGACCTTCTTAAAAAGGCTGTTGGAATGCGAGCAGATCAAGGACTTTCTGAAATTATCCTTGGACTTTCTGCAACGGCAGAGGGAGAGCAAACAAAAGACCATGTGCTTGATGTAATTGACCCACTACTAACTCCTGATATAAAAATCTCACTCCTTGGAAGAGGGCTTGCAACAGGAACAGAGCTTGAGTACTCGGATCAAGAGACGTTGCGGAATGCACTCTCAAATAGAAAATAGAGCCTCTCGGCTCTATTTTTGTTTACCCAACCTTCTCTACTTTCACCTTCAGGAAATGCTGTCGGTGTCCTTTTTTAGTATGCTGTCGAGTCTTATTCTTAAATCGCTCTACGATAACTTTCTTTCCCTTCCCTGCCTCTAGCACAGTTCCAGATACTGTTGCTTTTACTGTTGGAGTTCCAAGCTGTACCTTTGCACCATCATCCATAAGAAGAACCTCATCAAATGAGATAGCATCTCCTGTCTGATAGTCTTTATCTGACCGCTTTTCAATAGAAATAGTGCTGCCTTCCTCGACAACATATTGCTTTCCTCCGGTCTTAATTACAGCCGTATTCATAGTTGCAGTACTATAGCGAATTTACTCTAAAAAGCAAGTGTTTTAGTCTTCTAATTGGGGCTTTGGAAGCTCTTCTGGCTCTATATCGGTACTAAATTCAGAAATACGATAAATATCCTTATCTACCTTCTTTAACTCCTTATATCCATTGTTATAGTGCGAAACAGTAGTTGAAAGGGTTCCTCCAAGCTTTTGATAGTATTCATCGTACTTTTTAAGGTGTCTTCCGAGCTTTTCAACACCCTTTTGAATCTCTACAGCCTTTTGCTCAATTTGAAGCGCATTAAGTCCCTGAAGCACTGTCTGAAGGTATGCAAGGAATGATGTAGGAGAAACGATGATCACCTTATGTTTTGCAGCTGCCATTTGGATTAGGTTCTCATCTTCTCTTCCCCCGACAGTATTTACGAGCAAATCATAGTAGATTCCTTCAGATGGAATAAACATGAAAGCAAAATCCATGGTCCCCTCCTCTGGGCGAATGTATTTTGATGTCTCAACAATACGAAGCTTTAAATCATTAATAAATGCTTTCTCATGTGCCGGCTTGTCCTGCTCTGCTGCATTTACAAGACGGTTGTAGTTCTCAAGCGAGAACTTTGAATCAATAGGTACGATCTTCTCTTTAATAAACACAACAGCATCCACTGCTTCTTTATTCTTAAACATGTACTGCATTTGATACATGCCTGGCGCCAATACATTCTTTAAAACAGTCTCGAGATAATACTCGCCAAGTACTCCTCGCTGCTTTGGGTTCTTTAGTACATCTTGCAGAGATTTCAGTTGCTCTGCAAATCCTGCAGTCTGCCTCCCAAGCTCCTTAACTGAGGTTATTTCTTGGGTAATATCTTTGATGAGTTTTTGAGAGTCATTTGCCTGCTTGTAGATAGAGTCATTTACATCCTTCCCCATCTTGTGAACCTTGTCATCTACCATTCTTCCAAGCTCATTTAGCTGCTGCTGCAGCATCACAAAAGAATCCTGCTTCTCCCCTCCCTTGAGCATGCGAAAGAGCATATATCCTTGAATGAGGATTACAGCTCCAAGCAAAACTATCAGTATGATTTCCATTTCTCCTATTCTATCACGCAGTCTTTTCTGACCTAAATAGTACCCATTTTGAGAACTCAATAGCCAAAACATTAAGAAGTCCAAGAAGCGCTAGCAATATAAGTTCAAAGTTTGTAAGTGGCACCACAGAGAGAAGCAGTGCAAGCGGCGGGAATGCAAGCGCAGCAAGAAGAGCTGCAACTGATACGAAGAACGCAAAAATTAGATACTTGTTTGAGAATAGATTTATTTGCCATATTGGCTTACTGAAACTCTTTACTGCAAATGCAAAGAAGAATGCATCAAATGAGATCCCAACAAATAGCATTGTTCGTATCTCTTCGATTGGTGTTCCAATTGAAGTTAGATAGAAGTACAAAATAAGAAGAAGTCCTGCGGTAATAAGACCTGCCAGGAAAATAAACTTTAATACATTTGGAGAAAGGATCTCTGATATTTCTTTATCCTTTGGATTCCTGTGCATTGTCTTTTCATCTGCTGGCTCAAAAGCAAAAGCAAAGTTCATGAACCCCCCACCCACAATATTTGCCCAAAGAATTTGAGTGGGAAGAATTGGTAGAGGGAAACCTGCAACCAAAGCTACGGTAACAAGCAAAATTTCACTAAAGTTTGTCGCCAAAAGGAACGTCACAACCTTCTTTATGTTGTCACGTAGCCTTCTTCCCTCCTCAATTGTTTTTACAATGATAGAGAAGCTGTCATTGAGCAAAATAAGGTCCGCGGCTTCTTTGGCAACATCTGTTCCACTTCCTACAGCAATACCAACTGATGCAGCCTGGAGTGCTGGCGCATCATTTATTCCATCTCCTGTCATGGCAACTACTTCATTGTCTCCTCGCAATACTCGAGCAATACGCAGCTTCTGTGCCGGCAATACTCGTGCAAATACTGAATGTGTTCGAAGTGCTTTCAAAAGCTCCTTATCACTCATCTGCTCAGTTTCAGCACCGGTTATGACACTTTCATGATCTGCACAGAACCCAACCTCCTTTGCTACATACAGTGCAGTATTTGGATTGTCTCCTGTTACAACAACTGCACGAGCTCCCGCCTCTTTAATGCGAGCCAGTGACTCTTCTACATCTTCTCGAATTTGATCAGCAAATACTAAGAGTCCCATGAAGGTAAAGTTATGGGCCTGCTGATCTACATTCTTTTGAATCTTTTCCTTCCCTCCATCTTCAAGCACCTTCTTCGCCACGGCAATCACACGAAGGCCTTGTTTTGTATATTCTTCAAGGTATCGATTGAAAACTGCAGTATCTGCAGCTGTCATATTACGCTCAGTTACTCCATCAAAAATTGCTGTACTTTTTTCGAGCAAAGACTCTGGTGCACCAGAGACAAAGAACGTCTCCCCTTCTTCAACCTCTACCACAGCACCTCCAAAACGCCTGTCGGAGCTAAATGGAATAGAGACTAGCTGCTTGTCTCCTATTGGTGCAATACCAGCGTGTACAGAAGAGAGTAGAATTGCTCGCTCTATTGGTCTTCCATGTACAGCATTTCCATCTTCTCCCTGCTCTTCATCAAGTACCGCATCAGATGCATATGCACCAGCTCTAAGGAGCGCTTGCGTGTGTGCTGCACCAGCATCTTTTACACGCTCATGTAGAAGCGAATACTCAATGAGTGCCATTCTTCCCTTTGTGAGCGTTCCTGTTTTATCAGTTAATACGTATGTTGTTGTTCCTAGAATCTCAGCAGCCAAAAGGTTTTTTACAAGCCCTCCAAACTTTAAGATTCGCTCCATTCCAATAGCAAGAGAAGCTGTTACTGCAGCTGGAAGACCTTCAGGAATAGCAGACACCGCAATAGCAATAGCAATCAAAAGCATCTCACTTAGTGGCTCTCCTCGCAAAATGCCAAGCATGGTAATAAATGCAGCAGTAACCATCACAAGGAAAAGAATAAATCGAGCTATTCCCTCCATGTTCCTTTCTAGAGGAGTCTTTACACGCATGTCGGTCTG
>CESG01071403.1_pt1 | contig 29882 bp, 31 predicted proteins | sample 531121 | NCBI WGS metagenome assembly CESG01 (sample SAMEA2621287, study PRJEB7988) | marine metagenome | biome: marine biome (ENVO:00000447); feature: mesopelagic zone (ENVO:00000213); material: "saline water (ENVO:00002010), including plankton (ENVO:xxxxxxxx)" | depth 800 m
AGAGTCCTTCGCAAGCTTTTTAGCGGTGAAGAAAATTATAAGAACGCTTGCGCCTGGTATTCTGCTAAAGAAATTTCTCTGAAAGATAGCGTTATGAGCCGAACGTCTGTTCTGCGCTACCTGTCTCCACAAGCCGACAGTCCGCGGTCGGCCCCTTAGGGGTTATACCGCCCGTTTAACGGCATACGCGAGCACTGACAGAGATGGGTAACCCTTAACGCCTAGTGAGATAGTGCAAGACCATACCTGTATATGTTTTAATAAGGGCTTCATCCGAGGGCCGCAAATCATCCTTGGTCGCCGCACCCGGAAGCACGATGCGATCGAGAAACGCGATGTTGACGAAATAGCTCACCATTCGCGCAGCTTCGTGCAAGTCGTCGTGGACGATCTCGTCGCGGTGTCTGATCAGTTCTGCGGCCAGTAGTTCGATTGCGTCATGGCCAAGCTTGGAGACCAGCGGAACTTCGACATCGGGGTTGAGCCGTCGATACGTCAACAGCGCCCGGCGCAGTCCCAGCGTCTCGGTCACCTGCCGATGCGCCCCGCGGATCGATTGTTCGATCATTTCGCGCAGGTCGGGCGTGTCGCCGGGCTCGTATTTCTCGCCGTCAATAGTGCCATGCTCGACGAACTCGGCCACGCGTGCGTCGATACGCTCGACATAGCGATCAAACAGCGCTGGAAGCAGCGCCTCTTTGTCCTCGAAATGGCTGTAGATCGATCCGACCGCCACCTCACCCTGGCGTGCGATATCGGCGATGCTGATCGCTTCGAATTCCTTGCTTTCGAGCAGCTGTTCGAGCGCAGCGAGGATCTTTTCCCGGGTTCTCGCCGCGCGCTTCTGCTTAACTTTCGCCATCGCACCGCTCCTTTCGCATCGGCACGCATCCCGCAAGCCTCAATTCGATATTGAATTTGAATTCATATTCAGTATTAGGCGGGAGAACCCATTGCAAGACTGATTCGAAAGGACCCTCCATGACCATGACCACCCCCTGGACGGCTAACGTGGTTGGCCCCGCGCAGCCCACCCAACGCCGCACCCCCGTTCCCGCTTGGGCCGAAATCCTGCTGGTGATCGCCACCTTCTGCATCGTGCGCGAAATCCCCGGGATCGAATATACCGGTCCGGTGGCGCTGATCGCATCGGTGCTGGTCATCACCGTCCTTCTCCGGCTGCGTGGGACGGGATGGAGCTCGCTGGGCTTACGCGGGCCGCAAAGCGCACGCGACGTGCTCAAGGGAGCGGGCATGGTGGTTCTGGTCTTTCTCGGCGCGGCGCTGACCAATGCGATCTCGATGGTCGTGCTTGGCTCGCTGCTCGGCGCGGAGGCCGAACGCGAATTTATGGATGTCTCCACCTTTCCAAAATATCTCATGATGATGGGGATCGTATGGACCACCGCTTCCTTCTGCGAGGAAATGGTCTTCCGCGGTTTCCTGATGCACCGTGCAGTGGAAATGCTCGAATCCAGCCGCTTCGCCTGGATCCTCGCCGCAATCTTCCAGGCCGTGCTGTTTGGGCTCGTCCACGCCTATCAGGGGATCGGCGGGATCCTGACCACCGGCCTCATCGGCCTCACTTTCGGGCTGCTTTATCTCGTCGCGCGGCGCAATCTCTGGCCAACGATCATCGGCCACGGGCTGGTCAACACTTTCGGAATCACCGTGCTGCACCTGCAGGCGACCGGCGCGATCAACACCAGCGGCCTCGGCTGAACCAGCCCGCATCAAATACGAAGGATACCCCACTATGAACTGGAAGAAGCCCACTCTTATCGCCCTCTGGTCGCTCGTCGCGCTTGCCTGGCTCGGCGTGGTCGGGATCTATTTCACAGATCCGTCGAAGGCGCTCTGGGTTGGCACCGTCGCCGGTGCGGCCGTCATTTCCGAAATCGCCGTCTGGACCACTGCCGCCATCCTTGGCTTGAGCGTGATTGAAAGCCGTAAGCGCATCTGGGCTCGCATTCGAGCGCCATTTGGGGACCGGTAACAGCCAAGATTTGAGAGGGTCGTCCTCTGTTGAATAGCGACCCTTTCTCCGCTCCGTCGCTCACAGTTGGGTGCCCCGCCGTCATGCCTAGGCGAATGACTGCATACGCGTAATTTCTTCCAAATGCGGACGGTCCGTAATCGGCCCAAAAGCCGTCCGGCAACTGTTGGCGAAAGCTGCCGGACGGCTTTGCGCCCTCATTTCGGTCATTAGACCAACCGCCCACGGCACCCGAAAGCGGGCGTAGCCAGCGGACATTGAGTGATTTCAGCTTTTGGTGCCTCCCCTCCGGCCTCTGGGTGTGCAATGGGGTAGAAAACTGAGGTTAGTCGAATACGACGCTATCCCGCCGCTTACCTCTTTACCCCGACATCATGAACGCGGATTATGATTTCCGGTGTCCACCTGAGAAGGCGCATTCAATCTGTAAACCAACCAACTCTGCTGTCGATATTACCGAGGGAAGCAAACTCAGTGTAAACCGCGTTCAGTAACATCGAGTTCGTTTTTGGACTTTAGCTTTGGCCTGTGCTTTGATGCTTTCGCTAATTAACTCTGCAGTCGCGACGCTTTGATAATTGCGCGCAGGGATATTGATCGGTGGAGGATGGAGGTCGCAACACATGCTCAAACTCAATCAACCAAATGCACTTATCAAGGCACAGACCTTGTTGAGCATGGCGTTGGCTTTTGGCGTATCAGAATGTGTCAGCCACGAAGGATCGCATTCCGATGAATATGATGCGGGTTTCGCACATGGCTATGCAGATGGAAGATCTGATTACGAAGCTAAGATCGTCGCAGCGGAAAAAGCGCTGAAAGTAGCAGGCATAGATGTGACGATCCCACGACCACCAGCGACGAAGAAATCAATCCAGCACGTCCATGTTGCTCACGCTGGCCAAGTCGACTGTTCAAAAGCACTGCCGATTGCCTGGCATGGCGAGTAGAGCTTCGCCTCTCACGATCAGGAATGCATCCATATTGATGCAGCCGCCATGCTTCGATTCTAGCAGTTAGATATGGCCAAGAGATAATCCACCATGTTTATTCGTCATCCGAGCAAGGACCAGCTCCTACCAGACGATGTCGAACTAGAAGCCGGTTGGATCAGGCACGATGGGTCACAACGCGTAACATCGGAGAGCGACCATCCATTAATACTATTGCGTGACGGCACGATCTTCAGGCCGATTTCTCAACTTCCGAACAAATGGATGGCTTTTTACAGAATGTGTCGGTGGGAGTGGCAAGGTCGAGATCCAAACGCTTTCGACGTGATAGCTTATCAAATATTCGAATAACCTTACAGAAAAGCAGTCGCCAATGCCGATCACGGAGCTCGGAATTACCAATATCTGCAATTCCAAGAACTCAGTGGCAAACCGAAGGTCAGGTGCAAAGTTGGCGGTCCGGCCTTAGGCAATTTAATTCGAGCAGCGAATGACCGCGAATAGGGTGGAAAGCAGACCCTCAATTGCGCTCTAGAGCCACGGTCAATTCGGCCTTCGCGAAGCAAATGATTGAGTCTAACAACCCTGAGGGATACGTAACGACGCCGGCAAACTAGACAGAGGCGACACATCGAAACGCCTCATTTTTCTTCGATCACTCGCTCCACTGCAAGACCTGCGGTCAGACCATGAACCAAGGTCGAAACGACGATCGTAAAGGCAATGGTCGCCCACAGCGCTCCCTCGTTGACAAGCTCGACATGGTGCCCGGCATAGGCGAGGTAGTAGATGGATCCGATCCCCCGCACGCCGTAGAATGCCATTACCGCGCGTGCGCGCCATCGCAGACCAAGTCCCGAGAGCGCGAACCATGCGGAAACTGGTCTGACGACAAAGATCAAGGCGACCGCGACGATCACCTCCGGCCATCCAAGATATGACCATAGGCTCGGCAGTGCTGCGCCCAGCGCCACGAGTAATAGAGCGGTTAGCGTGTGTTCGATTGATTGGGAGAAATCGTGCAATCGCTGGTGAAAGTCGTTCTCGGATTCTTCCCGCCGTAATACCAGGCCAGCAACAAATGCTGCAATGAAGCCGTATCCCTCGATCAGTTCGGTCAACCCATAGGCAAGGATCACGCCAGCGAAGGCTACGACGCCTGTCTGGGTTTTCGAAAGGGCATTTCCTTCGGGCCAGTCGAACAGCGACTTGCCCAACAGCCAGCCCACAGCAGCACCACCCGCTGCACCGACGATCACGCGATAGAATACGTCCCGCAACGCCCACTCGGTGAACAGACCGACGCTCAACGCGCCCGCGGTTGCGATCAATATCCCCAGATGGACGAATGGGAATGCCAGCCCGTCGTTGAGACCTGCTTCAGTCGTTAGCGCGAATTGAACCTGATGCTCACCGCCTTCTGTCGGGCGACCAACCTGCACTTCACCTGCAAGGACCGGATCGGTGGGCGACAACACTGCTCCGAGCAAAAGCGCCCCTGCCAGGGTCATGCCAGCGGCCTGCCATCCAACCAGTGCGAGTGCCAGGATCGTGAGCGGCATGGCGATCACGAGCAGCCGGAACGTTGGCTTCCACAAATCTCGACCGACAAGCCGGTCAATTCGCAGACCAGTCCCGAACAGACCGAGGATGACGCAAATCTCGGCTGCCTTCTCCCAAATTTGCGGAGACTCCACGGGATTGATGGCGTCAGGCATGCCAGGCACCCATGCGAACGCGGCAAATCCGCCAAGGACGAGAAGAGCCGAAGCGGCAGGTTCGCGGCCAGAAATAAAACGTGGCGACCAGTAGGAGACGATGATCGCCAAGCCAGCCGTGGCGAGCAACACGTGATAGGGATCGAAGCCGAACATGATACCCTCACTTGCTCTGGACGGGTGGAGCACCTCCCCCGTTCAACGGTAATGGGCTTTCCGGAAGGGCAAAGCAAACGAGGGGGTAAAATATTGCGTTAGTGGGGCGTCGCGTTGAACTGATCCAAGGCTTAACGTGCTTCGTTGCCCATGCACTCACCCAGTCGAACGGACCGTTCCGGTTTCCATGTTTCGTTGAAGCGGATGGCGTTCTTCCGAAACAGGGTAATCACTGTCGATCCAAGTAAAAACCGTCCCATCTCCTCGCCCTTCCGCAGGCATATGGATTGGTCGCTGTATGTCCATCTATTTGGCATTCCGGTACGTTTGGGATTGACGATGCCATGCCACACAGTCGCCATGCTGCCGACTATTGTCGCCCCGACCAGCACCATCACAAAAGGCCCGTGCTCTTCGGAGTGAAATTCGCAAATCACCCGTTCATTACGCGCAAAGAGCCCCGGCACGGAACGAGCTGTCGCCGGATTGACGGAAAACAGACTGCCTGGGACGTAAACCATTTGGACCAGAGTGCCGGTGCAAGGCATGTGTATGCGGTGATAATCGCGCGGAGAAAGGTACAGGTTGGCGAAGCTACCGTGGCGAAACTGGTCAGCGAGCACGGCATCGCCGCCTAGCAGCTCCGTTACTGTATATCTGTGACCTTTGGCCTGGATGATGTGGGCATCGTCGATGGCACCGAATTTGCTGATAGCGCCATCGACTGGCGAGACGAAGTCCGCATCTGCCAGTGGTCGGCTCCCGGGCTTCAGTGGCCTGGTGAAGAAGTCGTTGAAGCTTGCATAGCTCGCAACATCCGGGGCCAAGGCCTCCTCCATGTTCACGCCGTATTTCTTGACGAACCATCGGATAAGTCTCGTGGTGTGCGACCCGGCAGTCGCCTGGGCGATGCGACCAGCGAACTCGGTGACGATGCGCTTGGGAATGAGATATTGCATGAATGCATTGTTGCGTTGCGTCATACCAAACCTCGTCTAGCTCTTTAATCATGCGCTGGATGGTCGGACCGCGCAGTGCTGACCACACAATAGTGTCTCATCGAAGCAGGAGTTCCGTGATTGCACAGGGAACGGGCAACGAGGCAGAAACGTTCACTGCTCAAATGCTTGCAGTGAACTTCAGCAATGTTCGCGGCGGACGCGCAAGCGTCGTGGGCGCGATGCCGAAATGCAGGGAACGCGACAGACGCGTTATTACACAGGCTCAGGTCTTATCGCCCCTTAACGCGTTAGTACCCGAAAGACCGTGGTAAGAGATGCCTGTGCTGTCGAAAAATAGCGAACTGGAACTTTGAACCCACTGAAGCAGCGTTAGTCACCCAGCGAATGAGAGAGTATTGGAATGGTTAAACTCAAAGCAATCGCTCTGAATGGGTCGCTCAAGGCCTCTTCGAATGAAGAATCGTCGACCGACGCCCTCATCAACCTCCTTGCCGAAAAATTTTCCGGCCTGGAGATCGAAGTTAGTCCAACGATCCGTCTCGTTGATCATGATATCAAGCCCGGCGTTACCTCTGATGAAGGTAGCGATGATGCCTGGCCGAAAATTCGGGATGAAATCTTGGCGCACGATATCCTCATCTTCGGGACACCAATCTGGATGGGTCAGATGTCAAGTGTGGCGAAACGTGCGCTGGAGCGCATGGATGCTTTCGTTGAGGAATCAGATGATCAGGGGCGCATGCCAAGCTACTCGAAGGTAGCTGTTGTCGCGGTTGTCGGGAACGAGGATGGCGCGCATAGCGTCGCAGCGGCTGCCTTTCAGGCACTTAACGATACCGGTTTCACTATCCCAGCCATTGCGGCTTGTTACTGGGTTGGTGAAGCTATGGGATCTGTCGACTTCAAAGATCTGAAATCCACACCTTCGGAAATCGACGAGACTGCCGCCATGGTAACTTCAAATGCTGCGCATCTCGCACGGTTGCTGAAAGCGGATAACTATCCTGGTTGACCAAAGCCATGCGAGAACACGCAATTGCCACTTTAGTGCATGATCTGGGCAAGCTTTTGCTGCCGGGCCATTTCAAGATCGCGACTGCGGAGAGTTGCACTGGCGGAATGCTTGCATGCGCAATTGTATCAGACATTGATGCAAGCTCCATCCTGGAGCGCGCCTTCGTCGTTTATTCGGTCGATGCAAAGTGTGAAATGCTTGGTCTGGAGCGCGATCGCGTTGAAGAATGCGGAGGCGTTGCAAAGGATGTAGCCATAGCCATGGCAAGATCCGCGTTACAAAAAAGTGGCGCGGATCTTGCCGTCGCCATTACTGGCTTCGCTGGGCCGCGAGAAGGCAATGAAGAGGTTGGGCTGATCCATATTGCTACTGCATATGCGCAAGGGGTCCGCCACAAGGCTCTCCATCTCGGCGACATTGGTCGAAAAGCAGCGTGCGAGCAGGCTGTCGCGGCAGCTCTCGAAATGATGATTGAAGTATCGCACGCCTTCTTCGCGGCACGAACCTCTGCCTAGCGCAACGGTGAACCGCCTAAAATTCCATCCCCATGCTTAATTGCGACCGAACGGGGGGGGCGGCGATCTCGCGGTATCCATTTGCTCTAGCGAGACTGGGAAAGCAGGAGTTCATTACTCACGGTTTGGATCCAGACGAGAGCGACGGACCAACGACCGCGCCTGATCGTGTCAGGGCTTAGCCAGGTGGCGGTGCATCTGGGCAACTAACTCGTCCGGGAGAAGGTCCGCGAACAAATCCTGGATTTTGTTCATGATCCCGCTGACTTCCTGAGTTTCGCCCTTCAGCAGCGCGTTGTACCCATCGCGTGCCACCTTGGCAGGGTCGGCCTTATCTTTCATTTGACCCGCGCGTGTATCCTCCATGCCCGCGCGTTCGAAAAATTGCGTATCGGTGACTCCCGGCATCAGGCAGGTTACCACAACGCTCGTGGATTTGAGCTCGTTGGCTAATCCAACACAAAAGTCGTTTATGAAGGCCTTGGTGGAATTATAGACAAGCTGATACGCTCCAGGCATATCGCCAGCGATCGAGCCGGTCACGAGTATCCGGCCCTTATCGCGCAGCACCATACCGCCACCAATCCTATGAATGAGCGCAACGGTGCCCGTTATATTGGTGTCGATAACATGAGCGATCTCGTCCCACTTCTGGGTAAGAAAGGCTTCCCCCAGACCATGGCCGGCGTTAGCCATTAATCCGTCTACCGCTCGGCTGCCGATCTTTTCGATAACGCGATCGATGCCGTCCACGGTGGCCAGATCGACCTCCAGGGTCTCGACTTCCGTTGCGCCGCATTGCTGAGCAACCCTTTTTGCGTCGCCCAGGTCTCGATCAGCGACCAGAAGCAACGCCGCGCCGTCCTCCGCCGCGAGCTTGGCCAATTCCAAGCCGATGCCGCTCGATGCTCCCGTGACGACGTAAAAACCTGAAAGCTTTTCGACGGAATTTTTGGTCATGCGCCTGCCTGCCTTTCCATGCCGGGCTTAAGGATCACCTTTGTCCATGTGTCCTGTTCTTCGCGGAAGCATTTGTAGCCGTGCGCCGCGTCTTCGAGCGGCAGCCGATGCGAAATCAGGAAGGTCGTATCGAGCGTGCCGTCCTCGATCTTTTCGAGCAGATCCTTGGTGTAGCGCTGGACGTGGGTCTGTCCGCTGCGAACCTGGAGTCCCTTCTCCATCAGCGCACCAAGCGGGAATTTGTCGGTCATCCCCCCATAGACGCCGGGGATCGACACCCGGCCGCTCGGACGCACTGCCAGAATGGCCTGTTTCAAGGCGCTCGCACGATCGGCGCCAATGCCGACCTTCTGTTTGGCGATGTCGATCATGTTATCTATCGCGAAGCCATGCGCTTCCATGCCGACAGCGTCGATCACCGCGTCGCAGCCTATTCCTCCCGACATTTCCATCAGGGCTTCGCGCACGTTGGTCGTGCGGAAATCGATGACTTCTGCGCCCAATTGCTTCGCCAGTTCGAGCCGGTGAGGGTAATGATCTATCGCGATCACCTTGCTTGCCCCCATCACGATCGCAGACTGTATCGCGAATAGGCCGACCGGGCCGCAGCCCCATACAGCCACGGTGTCGTCGTGCTGGATCTCGGCATTTTCTGCCCCCATCCAGCCTGTTGGGAGGATGTCGGAAAGGAACAGGACCTTCTCGTCTTCCAGATGATCGGGTATCACGATCGGCCCGACATCGGAAAATGGCACGCGGACATATTCCGCCTGTCCACCTGAATAGCCGCCGGTCAGATGCGAATAGCCGAACAGCGCGGCCATCGGGTGGCCGTACAGTGTGGCGGACATGTCCTGCTTTTCGGCCGGGTTCGAGTTCTCGCACGCGGAGTATTGCTTGATCTGGCAGTGGAAGCAGCCGCCGCAGCTGATCGTGAAGGGAACGACCACGCGCTGGCCCTTCTTGAGCGTGCTGTCCTTGCCAGTTTCCACGACCTCACCCATGAATTCGTGCCCGAGCACATCGCCCGGCGCCACGCCGGGGATGACGCCATCATACAGGTGCAGGTCCGACCCGCAGATCGCGGTCGAGGTGATTTTGAGGATCGCGTCACGCGGATTGACGATTTCTGGATCGGGCACGCTGTCCACGCGGACGTCGTGCGTTCCGTGCCATGTGAGTGCGCGCATTATGCGTTCTCCTGCTGTTTTGCTTTACGCGTTTCGTTTTTGCGATACGCGGACGTGGCAATCTCGCCGGTTTCCATCAACATCTTGAAACGCTTGAGGTCGTGCCGGGCCTGGACTTCGGGTTCGCGCAAGAAGGCCTTGGCGATTCCACGTCCGATGACGCCGCCCGGTGCACTATATTCTATCCGTAGGGAGACGCGGGTGCCGCGATCGCCGGGTGCTTCGATGAAGGTTACCTCACCGGTGGTCTCGATATCCGAACCCTCGACCGATGCCCAAGCAATCCGTTCGTTCTCGACAGCGTCGGTGATCTCGGTCTTCAGATCCACCATCGTCCCGACGGGCGCTTTGATTGTCCAGGTGGCGCGGTCCTTCGCACCACCCTCCTTCGTGATCTGCTCGACGTTCTCCATGAACTTGGGCAAATTTCCGAAGTCCCGCCAGTAGGCATACAGCTCGGCGGCGGGCCTGCGGATAGTGACCGTGCGACCCACCAGCGCGTGTTCGCCCTGGTTCTTACGGCGGGCCATTTTCGGCGCATTGTCGCTGCCGCCCTTATGCCGACGGGACAGGAAAGCCCCGAAGGCGACAGCGCCTAGCGCAACGCCCGCCGCGGCGACACTTCCCGCAATCCCGATTTCTCGATTGTTTTTCATGTTGGTGTCCTTTCCGCTCAGTCCTGCTTTACGCTTTCGCGGTCCCAGAAACGCAGTTCGCCGCACGTCTCGATGAAGTCGCTTGCCGCGTCCTTCCCGGACGAGACATCTACGAAGCCGTCGTCCATCCAGTTCCACACACCCGCCGTCTCGAAGAGCGGTTTCACTGCCGGTACGTAGGCGACGAACTTCGCATGGGCGAAAGCGTCGTTGACGAAGTCGATGCTTGGCTTATCGGTGTTGTAGCGCTTGGCCGATGCTTCGCTCATGACCACGGCCACAGCGTCGTAGACCACCGAGGGACCGCCATCGATCTTCTGGTCGGCTTCCATCATTCTGCCGTCGGACAGCTTGGCACCGGCCACGTGCGGTGCGACGATTTCGACCATGCCACCAGCGCCAGTCGCGGCGTCTTTCAATGCCTTCACGACATCCGCGTCTGCGCCATCGGCAATATAGATGCCCAGCTTGCGGCCCTTGAAATTACCGGGGCCATTCTTGAGGATCGAAAGCGCGGGACTTTCTGTCAGATCTGTGATCGGGTCGCGCGCCGCCGGTACCTTTCCGGGCAATTCTGGAAGACCGATGCCGTTGGCAACCTCTTGCGCGAGGCCTTCGTCGATATGCCGCAGATGGCCTACCATCCGCTTGCGAATGCTCATTCGGCCGACCTTCGAAAGCTCGAAGGTCAGCGCATTCGCCATATGAGTCTGTTCGACCGGAGTTTGACTGACATAGAACTGGCGTGCCTGACTGTAGTGATCGGCGAAGGTTTCGCTGCGCACGCGCAGCTTGGGGCCTTTGACCGGAGCTTCATAGCTCTGGAACCCCTTCATCGGACATGCGCGTGGGCCGCGCTCCTCCCCGGCACCATCGCCATCGCCCCAGCTATTGGGCTCGTAATTCACGCGGCCCTTGGGATTGGTCATCGCCATGTGGCCGTCCTGCTGGAAGTGGCGCACCGGACACTTGGGCGCGTTGATCGGCAGGTGGGTGAAGTTGGGGCCGCCGAGCCGCTTCAGCTGCGTGTCGAGATAGCTGAAATTGCGGCCCTGCAGCAGCGGATCGTCCGAATGGTCGATCCCCGGCACGAGATTCTGCGTGCAGAATGCAACCTGCTCGGTCTCGGCGAAGAAATTGTCGACATTCGCATCGAGCGTCAGCGTCCCGATGATGTCGACCGGTACCTCTTCCTCGGCAATGATCTTGGTCGCGTCGAGCACGTCAAAATCGAACTTTTCGGCAAATTCCTCGTCAAACACTTGGATGCCCAAATCCCACTGGGGGAAGTCGCCCGCATCGATCGCATCCCACATGTCACGACGATGGAAATCGGGATCCATCCCGTTGACCTTGAGCGCCTCGTTCCAAACTACCGACTGGAGGCCCAGCTTCGGCTTCCAGTGAAACTTGACGAAGTGGCTCTCACCCTTCTCGTTGACCAGCCGGAAAGTATGGACTCCGAAGCCTTCCATGAACCGGAACGAGCGCGGGATCGTGCGGTCGGACATGATCCACATGACCATGTTCATCGATTCCGGGCTGAGGCTGATGAAATCCCAGAAATTGTCATGCGCGGTCTGCGCTTGCGGGAAGCCGCGATCGGGGGCGGGCTTTGCAGCGTGGATCAGATCCGGGAATTTGATCGCGTCCTGGATGAAGAACACCGGGATGTTATTACCAACCAGATCCCAATTGCCTTCCCGAGTGTAGAACTTGGTTGCGAATCCGCGCACGTCACGTGCCAGATCGGGCGAGCCTTTATTGCCTGCCACGGTCGAGAAACGCGTGAAGGTCGGCGTCTTGACGCCCTCTTCGTTGAAGATGGCCGCGCGAGAATACTGCGGTATGGCTTTTGTCAGTTCGAAGTGTCCATGCACGCCGTAGCCGCGCGCATGCACGACGCGTTCTGGAATGCGCTCGTGATCGAAGTGAAAGATTTTCTCTCGCGCAATGTGATCTTCCAGAAGTTGGGGACCACGCTCACCAGCAGTGAGCCAGTTTTGATCATCAGCGATTGGATGACCTTGTGCCGTAGTCATCACATCAGCTTCGGTCTGTGGTTTCTGACGGTTTGCGCCACCATCAGAAAGTTCGAATTCATTTGCCATTGTCCCTACCTTTCACCGTCACTCTCAATTCGAGTACTGGTGAAGCCAATCGGCGATCCGTCACCCAACAAAGGTTAAGCCTATTTATGAAGCATCCTTCCATCGCACTCTAGGCAAAACGGAGATCTTTAAAGCAACTGGTTGAATGCTAGTGGTAATACCTAGTGCTCCGCATTTACCCTCAACTAAGGCACGATTTGCGCCCCATTCTTGACGGGGGCAAAACGACATAAAAAAGGTTAGTTAGGTTCCAGTCCCGCTAGAAATTAGGGCGTTCACGCGCAATCAGACCTGCCATTGGTGGGAGAGATGATAGTCATGTGCCCGGAACTTTATTCAGAGTGCACCTTGCGCGCTGAATTAGGCGCTGAAGTCCTGAGCGCGTTAGAAGAAGCCACGAGTGACGTTGTAACGATAGAGGCTGGGAACGACCTGGTCACGTCAGGTAAGGCAGTGTCGCATATCCATTACCTCCTACGTGGAACTGTTGTGCGTTACAGGGAGGATAAGAAGGGGCATCGACAAGTGGTTGGCATCGGGCTGCATGGCGAGTTTCTCGATGTCGATAGCTTCCAGATACGAGTGCCGAATTACAGTATGCGTTCGCTGGACAAGGCAGAGGTTGCCAAAATTCCACTTGATGGTCTCGCCGCGCTTCTTTGCCGCTTTCCCGATATGGTTCGCATCTTTTGGACCTCCACGGTCAGCGAGGGTATAGCACTTCAATATTGGATTTTCCGTATTGGCAGACTGCGTGGCGAGGGACGCATTGCGCATTTGATATGTGAACTGGCCGAGCGCCTCAGGCAGTACGGACGGTTTGAAGGCGGTCAGCTTAACCTGCCCCTTCGGCAGTGCGATTACGCAGAAGCTTGCGGCATGACGCCTATTCACGCCAATCGATGCTTTGCCTCACTTCGCGAGCGCGGCTTCGTAGATGTAAAGCGGGCTCGATCCATTCACGTTCTCGCCGAGCCAGAGCTACGCAAACTTGCCATGTTTACCGCATTACCGATCAATAGTGTAGAGAACTGATCGCGCAACGCCGAATGACTACAGCCGATATACGAGAGAGATTTGTGCACACCCAGATCTACCCGCGTAAGAGAGCGATTGCGCAGCGAAGTCGCAACAACAGGATGGATACATTGAGATGGCGAGGAATTGTAATAAATAGTCCCGTTAAACGGTATTAAAATTCACAATGAACATAGACCGTATGGGTAACTTTTATAAACCCTGTTGATGTTGCGCGTGTGCAGGTTGAACTTCAAAAAGCAGCGTCTGTTTTTGAAGGGATTCGAAGTAGCCGCTTTCACGTATCAATTTTGCCACTGAAATTTCTCGAGAGGAACGACCAATGCATCAATATTGCCTGGTAACGAGAAATGCGGGTGGCGATCAGGTTTCTGAAATCGAATTCGAGTGCCTGTCGATAGCTGGTGCCTTTGATCAAGCTAAGACCAGATTGCGCGGGAGCAAGGCTGAGCTTTATGAGGATGGGCGGCTGGTCTGCTCAATGGAATTGGTCGCCCATACAGGCGCTTGGCTCATAGGCAGTCCTTAGATTTCTGCGTATTTTTCCAATCTCTGAATGAGCAGTCGTGCTATACGACCTGCAATTACCATGCTGCATCCCGGCAAACCGATCTGCGACTTTCTGGCCCGCTGGTATAGTCCGCGTTAGTTTTTCTTGCGCCAAAACCGGACAGTCTCTTTCCGGCCCAATATTGGTAGTTGTCATCTAGTCCGAGACAATTCCCTCGCCAAGTCGACTAGGAGACGGAAAGCCGCAGGCGGGTTGCGGCGGCTGGGATAGTAAAGACACAGCGGCGAGAGGGGAGGCGTCCAGTCCTCGAGCACGCGGACCAGACGCCCGGCTGCGATATCCTCTCTTACGTCGGTTTCCATGAAGAAGCCGATGCCGACCGATTGCAGGGCCGTCATGCGCGCCAGGCTCGCCTCGTCGAGCGTGATCGGGCCATCGACATCGATCTGGAGTGGCTCTCCGTCGGCTTCGAATCGCCAGCGGAAGATCGATCCGTTCGGCAACCGAGTGCGGATGCACGAATGGCGCAGCAGGTCGGCTGGCACAACGGGCGGTAGATTGCATTCGAAATAGTTCGGAGAACCGACCACAGCGTATTGCCTTGGCGGAGTCAGCGGGATGGCGATCATGTCGCCCGGCACGAGGTTTTCGCTGCGAATGCCGAAGTCGAAGCCCTGCTCGACGATATCGGTCTGATTGCCTTCGGTGACGAGATCGATCCTAACTTCGGGATGGCGGCGGAGAAATTCCAGCACGAGCGGTTCCAGCACCTCTCGCCCTGCGGTGGCGAAGGTGTTTATCCGCAGGGTGCCTGAGGGTGTCGTCTGCTGAGACCGGACGGCATCGAGTGCCTGCCCGATGTCGCGCACGGCAGGGCCGAGCTCATCGACAAACCTGCGCCCGGCTTCGGTTAACGCCACGCTGCGCGTGGTGCGATTAAACAGGCGCACGCCAAGCTGCCCTTCAAATTTGGCAATTGCGCTGCTGAGCGCGCTGGTCGACATCCCCAGATCGAGAGCGGCGGCGCGAAAGGAGCCAAGCTTGCTGACCGCCAGAACTGCGTCGAAATCGCTGAGGGTGTAACGTGCCATTGTCCGGCTTTCTAAAACAACTCATCCCTAACTATCCGGCTTATCGGGATGGAGGCAAGCCGGTAGAAAAGGAACTCCAGATAAAAGGAGCACTATCATGGCTATCGAGCTACCGGCCGCAATCGCGGCCTACTTCGCAGCTGATCAGAAAGGCGATGCGCAGGCGCTGGCTCAATGCTTCGCGCCTAGCGCGATCGTGATTGACGAAGGCAACACCTACGAGGGACGAGAAGCGATCCAGGACTGGATTGCCCATGCCTCCACCGAATACTCGTATACCGTCGAACCCTTCGCGGTGACCGATGAGGACGACCGCACCGTCGTCACCAGCCACTTGTTGGGCAATTTCCCCGGCAGCCCGGTTGACCTGCGATACCGCTTCGTCATCGAGGAAGACCAAATTGCGCAGCTGGAGATCGTGCCATGAGACCCTTCCTCGATCTCGCAGGCAAGCGCGCGCTCGTAACCTCCGGAACGCGGGGCGCGGGCAAGGCCACCGTCGACCTCTTCCGCGAGCTTGGGGCGCGCGTGCTCACCACAGCCCGACACGCACCGTCGGACATGGACGCCGATGGCTTCATTGCCGCCGATCTCTCTCATGCGGAAGGGTGTGACGCCGTCGCAGAAGCGGTTCTCGAAAGGCACGGCGAAGTCGACATTATCGTCCACATGCTCGGCGGATCGTCAGCTCCTGCCGGAGGGTTCGAAGCGCTGGGCGATGCGCAATGGCAGGCCGAGATCGACTTCAACCTCATGCCCGCCGTTCGCCTCGATCGCGCACTGGTTCCGGCAATGGTCGCGCGTGGTTCCGGTGTCGTGATTCATGTTACCTCAATCCAGCGCGAGCTACCTCTACCGGAAGCGACGACTGCATATGCCGCTGCCAAGGCCGCGCTTTCGACCTACAGCAAGAGCCTGTCCAAGCAGGTTTCCCCTGCGGGGGTACGCGTAGTCCGCGTCTCGCCCGGCTGGATCGAAACCGAGGCTTCGGTGGAACTGGCGAAACGCCTTGCAGCCGAACACGGGGGTGACATCGCCGCAGGCAGGGAGATGATCATGCAGTCCCTCGGAGGCGTGCCGATTGGACGGCCTTCACAGCCTGCGGAGGTCGCCAGCCTGATCGCATTCCTCGCTTCCGATCGCGCAAGCACAATCACCGGCACAGAGTATGTTATCGATGGCGGAACGATCCCAACCGCATGAGATGCCCTGAGAATGGCATCATCAAGAGAACGCCCTCGCCCATTTTCTGCCCGCGCCAGGGCAGAATGGCCACTTCGAGGGAAAACTAACCGCAAGCGGACAGTCCGGTAACGGCCCAATTTCTGTCAATTGGCACGAGTTGCCGACCGTAGGTTCCAAGTCCGTCACACTGGATCGACGGTGACTGCTGTTGGGATGGGAATCTGGCGAACTAGCTGCTCAGCGCCATCAATTGTTAGCAAACAAGCTCAGTTCGGCTGGCAGGTGTGCGCTTCGCGAAGTTGGACATACCGCCGCGCTACTTCCTCCCAAAGCTTCCTACCGCCATCATCGCCCCGTTCGACGAAGTGCAGCACCTTTCCGGCGATGAAGTCTTCGGCCTCTTCGCCGTGCTCACGATCGACCCAGAGTGCCATCGCCCAGATTTCCTGTTCGCGGGTGACAGTCATGAAAATAGCCCAATCAGGACGACTACGAACACCGCGACATGCAGCATCAGCAGCACGGAGAATTCGATCAGAGTGCCCCTCTTTGCGCGTCTGTCAGCCATTAGTGCACCATGGTTCTCGGCGACCAGACCATGTTCGTGCAAGCCTTTCGGACACCAATTGGTCCCCTATCGAACGGCCTGACCTGTGCAACGTGGCCAGCGTTCGCCCATACCGATCCCGCCCTGTGCGGACGATCTCGAATTCTCCGGCGTTCAGTAGCTCCACAAGTCTATTCCTGGCGCGCAGCGCCAGTCGTCGCTCAAGCTCGCACCTGCCGTTCAACTCCGGCGTATCGATGTCCGCAATGCGGAGCTTTTCGCCTCCGAGCCAAACCGTATCGCCGTCATGGACGCAATTGTCGCGAGGACCGGGGGCACACACGGCAAGGGCGGCTGCAATGAGAAGCATTGCCGCATCCTAGTCCCATATAGATCATTTTCCTACACGGAACAAATATGGAACAAAGCCAATCATCGAGTCGGAGATAGCCATGATTGTTCTTAGCGCCCCAATGCTCGCTGCGATTGCGAGCATCATCACCTCATGCGCCGCCCTTGTCTGGTCAGTGCGTCGCAAACCATGAGCTCAAAGCGCCTCGATACAATCGCCGATTACACGCGCCATGGCTACGCGCTGCGGGTGGACTGCAAAGCATGTCGCCACACGGCTGTCCTGAACCCTCTGGAGGTTACATTGCTGTGCCAGCGGCGCGGGTGGACGAAGCAAATGGCGGGTGTCGAACGGCGGCTGAAGTGCTCACGCTGCAGCAGTCGTGACATACGCATTGGCCCGGCGTTTGGACCGTAAAGGCCGCTTACGATCTCTTTACGCAGACGCGTTACGTTGGACCGATGCGCAGCCTTCCGGTCTTACTGCTTCTTTCCTTCGCCTTACCCGCCCATGCGGAGGTCGTCAGCGGGCCGGCTTATGCTGTCGATGGCGATACTCTCGTGTTGAACGACAGGCAGGTGCGCCTCGCTGGGATAGACGCACCGGAGCTCGACCAAAGCTGCCAGCGTGATGGCCAAGCCGGGGCATGCGGCGAAGAATCCAAGCGGCAGCTGAATGACATAATCGCAAGCCAAATGGTGTATTGCCAGGAAGAGGGGTAGACCAGTATGGTCGGCTTCTCGGAACATGCTCGGCGAACAGGATGAACCTCAACGCAACCATAGTCGAGTATGGTTGGGCCACGGCTTTTCGGGCCTACAGCGACGACTATCTGGCACAAGAGCATCGCGCACGTTCGGCAAAGGCGGGGATCTGGTGATCGCAGTTCGCCCTGCCCGAGCAACATCGGATAGCGGTGAGAGAAGCCAGCAGACCGGCTGCCACAACTGCACCAGCAGGCAGAACGAAGAGGCCCTCCTCCATATGCGACATCAAGGGGAACCGCAGTAGGCGCGGTGATTGGATTTATCACCTTCCCGGCATGCAGTATTATGAGCAAACAAGACCGGAAGAGATCTTCTGCTCTGAAGCGGACGCGATCGCTGCAGGATATCGGCGGTCGAAGGTTTAAACGGCGAACGATCAATGCACCCTACCCGCATCAAAATAGATCCGGCCCGCGTGGAGATACGTTGCGATCGCTGAGGTTTGATGCCCGAGTTTGAACCGCCCGCCGTAAATGTGTTTCGACCAAAAGCCGCCATTTCGATTGCGGCCCAGAAGTTGCGACTAGAAACATTTCAACCGGTGTTGATGCCCTTTTTTTAGAAGCAGTTGAGAAACGCGCGTTGCGGAGTAGGGCTAGGCAAATGGACGGGATGGAACGGGCGCTGACCCCCGGTGAAATATCGGACTCGGACAATTTTTTGCTCCACGCCGGTGTCCACTCAAGAGTGCCCAAGGTTTTTGCCCCCCCCCCAGCATGTCGGAGAGCGCGCGCATGCTGTTCGCATGCGCGTGAAAACGTCTCGATCTCAGGAAACGTTAGCGCTCTGGAAGGCCTGCTCCGCTTCGCAAGTTCGAGGGCTCACGCTTCGCAGGCCTTCCCTCACTGCCGTCAGTGCACATCAACATCTTATGATCCTTGGTGAAGCCAGAGCGGAGGGCATAGGACGACCAACCCCCGCCAATATGGCCGGGTTGGTCCTCCCCTGATGCGTATCGTATGCTCCTCGGAGCCAGCCGTCGCATTCGGGCGTGACTGGTGCCTGCACAGGCCCACTCACTTGGCAGCTGCTTGCGAAGTTGTACCACTCCGGAGGTCCCCGCTCTGCCTTTCGGACTCGGGATTCCGCTTTGACCTCACCCCATTTGGTAGCGGAAATAGTTGAGGCGCATCCCCAAACGTATCAAACCAAACGAATGCGCCGTCGCGGCCCGCAGGGCCGCAATGCGAATTCGATCAGGAGATGTGCTGTTCGGTCGTGGACCAGTCGCGTTCAGCGCGCTGGATGGCATCGATAGGATAGCGCACCCGGCTACCGATCCGCACATACGTGGGACCAATCCCTTTGTCGCGCCAGCCTTCGAGCGTTCGCGGACTGATCCGCCAGCGTTCAGCGACTTCAGCGCCGGTGAGGAACACCTGCAATTTCGTCAAAGAAACCTCCTTTAGTTAGAGGCTTCCCAACAATGAGATTTCTGCAGATCTTTTGAGGGGTAATTCAGGAAACGATTGTCAGATTGCGCGACCAGGCTTTCGAAAACCGTCCGGTATCTTTGCGTCAGTCCATGAAGATTTGAAGATGTCGTCCCGCACTTCAAAATCCAAAAGTTTGTCTGCTAGGTTCTGTATCTCGACCTTTCCGACCCCTCGCTTAGGTTCAATCACGGCGCAAACCTGTTCGATGAACCACTTGAGGGTTAGGTAGCGATCAGGGCCCGAGCTCTCTGTGATCTCAACGTGAAAGTAGTCTCGGATACGGCTTTGCGCGAAAGAAATATCCTTCGCGTTTTCTATCAGTTCTAACGCTATGGATTGGCGGCTGTGTCCGCCTTTCGGAATTGCCGTCACAGCCCAACGGCCTGAAGCCATATCAACGCGGAACTGCTCCAGCAAAGCGGCCTCCAGTTCTTTCCTACGCAGATAGGCAGGACTTGGCTCTTCCCATATTTGGCGTGGCGTCCCGTCCTCCAAGATCGTCTCAGACTTGGGTTTGGCTGCATGAGCAACCTCATCCAACTCTTCCCATTCTTCTCGACTCAACAGATTATCGCGCGCAAATCGTTCTAGCGAGTGATTGGGGCGGACTTTGAGTCCTGGAGGAGCAATCCTTGTCATCACGCTACTCTACCTAGCGCTACGTCCGGGACAAGCATTCAGCCGCGGGATGATAACGACGATTACTCGAAATCGAATGCCCAGCGGTCACTCGAGAAATTTGGGACCGGTGGGTTTGGTGCGAGCCGTCCTTCGTAGCGGCAGCTCTTGGGCCGCTAGCCGTCGGTCTGCTTTCGGCCCATTCTATCGAAAAGCGGTCATTCCGCTTCCGACCCGATAGCAGTCGTTCAGAATGTTAGTTTGCCGACCTCTTCTCTGATCAAACGAGCTAGCTTTTCAACCCGCGGTGAGCGGGTCTTCCGCTTCAGCGTAATGACGTGAAGTTGGAGGACGCTGGATTGCGGTAAGGACGCGATCGACAGTTTTTCGCGCTGCGGGAAAGCCAGGACTCCGCTGCGCGGCAGGATCGAATAGGCCAACCCTTGCGCAACGGGCGCGGGAATCTGGCTGATCTGGTTGACGAAGCTGCGGACGCGCAGGCTTTCTGTGCCGCGGTATTCGCTGGCGAAATTAGCTCCGAGAACCGCATCGGCATATAGTGCCCCGTCGGGATGCTGGACGAGGCCCAGCGCTTGCAAGTCCTCGAACTCGAGCGGGCGTCCCTCCCATTCAAGCGGCAAAATCAGGTCTAGCGGCTCAGCACCCAAATGCTCGCTCGTCAGACGCGGGTGGCGCGGCACATCCCCCACAATGCCGACATCATAAGTCCCTGCGAGAACACCGGACACGATGCTTTCTTCTGGCGCCGCTGTGAGGCGCGAGGAAATTTCCGGGGCCTCGGCCATCCAAGCAATCAAGCTAGGATAGAGCAGCATCGCGAAACTGCCCGAACAGGCCACGCTGATCACACCTCGATCCTCACCCTCGTCCTCCAAGCTATCGAGAAACTCGCGTTCCTCGCGCCAACGTGCGCGCGCCATCGCAAGGGTCTTCTCGCCGGCATCGGTGAGGACGAAACCCGGCGTATCCCGCTCTATCAGCGATCTACCCAACTGCTGTTCCAGCTTGGCGATGTGCTGGGACATTCCGGGCTGAGTCATGTTGAGCCGCTCGGCTGCGCGCGTGAAGTGGCCCTCTTCACAAAGGACGGTAAAGGATCTCAGCCAATGCGAATTAAGCTCTACCATAACGCAGCGTTATCACACTGCTCTGCCATAACGCAGTGTTATCGCACTTATACCAGATGATAATTTCAAATTCTTGCGCGGAGGGTCGATATCGGCGGGGTCAGACAGTGAAAGGATAATCCATGAACGTATCGCCCAAGACCTTCTCGCATATCGGTCTCTCGGTCCCCGACCTCGAGGCCGCCGTAAAATTCTACACCGAAGTGCTCGGCCTCTACACCATCATGGAGCCGACCGAGGTGTTCGAGGATGACAGCCCGATCGGCGTCATGTGCACCGACGTCTTTGGCCCGAACTGGAAGTCGCTTAAGATCGCCCACCTCGCCACCGCCGATCGCGTTGGCATCGAAATCTTCGAATTCCCTGAAAACTACGCCCCTAAGGACAATCTCGACCACAAGCGCCATGGGACCTTCCACTTCTGCGTGCAGGATCCCGATGTCGAAGGGCTGGTGGAGAAGATCGTGGCGGCAGGTGGCAAGCAGCGCATGCCGATCCGCGAATACTACCCCGGCGAGAAACCCTATCGCATGTGCTACGTCGAAGACCCGTTCGGCATCGTCTTCGAGGTCTACAGCCACAGCTACGAGCTGACCTATTCTGAAGGCGCATATTCCTAAATCCCGGCACTGAGCGGGAGGTGGCCAAGCCTCCCGCTCAGATTGCCATTCGATCTAGTGACGCTCCAACACAGCGCGTGGAGCGACAGGAGCAGACGGGCTCGTCACGCACTGCTTGCCAAACTTTCCATAGTTCGTTGGCGCTGCATTAGCAGACCGGCGAGCTCCACCGAGACGCCGGACTGGCGATTCACTGCGCGGCGGCGAGCGCTTCTAGCAGCTTTTCGGTAGCCGGTTCGCTTGACGGCGGGTTCTGGCCGGTAATCAGCAGGCCATCCTGAACGACATAGGGCTCAAATACGCCGACCTTGGAAAAGTCGCTGCCCTGCTGCTTGAGCACGTCCTCTAGCAGGAAGGGAACGACGCCGGTGAGGCCGACCGCTTCTTCTTCGTCATTGGTAAAGCCGGTGACCTTGCGGCCCTTCACGATCGGTTCGCCTTCCGGCGTGGCGACATTCTTAAGCACAGCAGGCGCGTGGCAGACGAGCGCCACCGGCTTGCCCGCCGCCAGCGCGCCTTCGATAGTCGCCTTAGAATCGGCGCTTTCGGCCAGGTCCCACAGGGGGCCGTGGCCGCCCGGGTAAAACACCCCGTCGAAATCGGAGACGTCGATATCGGCAAGCTTGTGGGTCGATGCGAGGTGGGCCTGCGCGTCCTCGTCACCCTTGAAACGCTTGGTCGCATCGGTCTGCGCATCGGGCTCGTCGGATTTAGGATCGAGCGGTGGCTGCCCGCCGGCCGGGCTCGCCAGCGTGATGTCGTGGCCGGCATCCTTGAGCACATAATGAGGCGCGGCAAATTCCTCGAGCCAGAACCCGGTCTTCTTCCCGGTATCGCCAAGCTTATCGTGGCTGGTGAGAACCATGAGGATTTTCATGCGCGTAGTCCTTTTTTCAAGAGAAGATCGCCCGTCGCCGTGGGGCCGGGCTTCGTGAGGAGAACACGCCAGCGTCAGTTCGGTTTCGAAATGCAATTTTCCGTCTCCTCGGAACCGTTCGCGAGACGAGGTTTATCCATGGAAAACGGGTCGCTCCGTGCGGTAAGCAGCCGGACCCAGGTCGATTTATTCAACAGGCATTGAATAATAGGTCGCCGGTCCTTATGTTGCAGCGCACAAGGAGCGGTGAATGGCCGAGCGACGCGGGCGGGGACGCCCTAAAGATACCGATACCGACACCAGTGCGACGATATCTCGCGCCGCGCTGCAGCGCTTTGCCGCGCAGGGTTTCGAAGCCACCTCGCTGCGCGAGATCGCGGGCGATGCCGGGGTCGATGTCGCGCTGATTTCCTATCGCTTCGGCGGCAAGCAGGGCTTGTGGAAGGATATCATCTCGCAGGCCGGAGCCGACCTGCGCGAGGCTCTCGAACAGGCTCGCGGCAACAGCGAAGAGGCAAGCGCGCAGCAGCGGCTCGGCCATTCGGCCCGCGCCTTCCTCGCCTACCTCCTTGACCGGCCCGAGGTCCCGCGCCTGCTCCTGCGCGATATCACAATCGACAGCGACCGCTCGCAATGGCTGCTCGAAACGCTTTCGCTGCCGCTGCACCGGCATTTCATCGATCTGGCGCAGGCGGCTGCGAAGGAGCGAGGCGACGCCCCGGCGCACCTCGAGTTCCGGGTGGCGAATTTCATCTATTCGGCTGCCAGCACCGTCGCCCGGCGCGAGCGCCTCGGCAAGCTTGTCGGCGGCATGGACGACGATGCGCAATTCGCAGCCGCGCTCGAAGTGGTGCTCGTCGAGGGAGCGCTGATCCCATGACCGACCGCGCCCCACTCATTGACCATGTAGACGGATACCGGTTCAAGCCGCACGAAATGCCGATCCTTCCCGGATCTCCGGCCAATCCCGACCACCCTCCGGCGCGCCGCGCAGCCTATCTCGCGATCGGGGTGTTCATGGGGCTGGTCGGGGGCGCGCAGAACGGTTTCCTTCTGGCGAACTCTCCGGCACTCCAGTCCGAATTCGCGCTGACCCCGGTCGAGACGGGGTGGCTGACGGTAGCCTTTTATTCGACCTACGCCACGATGAGCATGCTGCTATTCCGTGTGCGGCAGGAATTCGGGATCCAGCCGTTCGTGCGCTGGGCCATGGCCGGACTTGTTGCGGCCAATTTCATCCAGATGATCGGCCCCGGATATTATCCTGAACTCGCGGCACGCGCAGTTGCCGGTATCACAGCCAGCGGCCTTTCGGCGATTGCCATCTACTACCTGATGCAGGGACTTCCCCCCGCCATGAGGGTCGGCGGGCTGGTGATCTCGCTCGGCCTCACGCAGGTCGCGTTCCCGCTCACGCGCGCGCTGTCGCCTGCATTGCTGGTCGATGGCGATATCACGCACATATTCCAATTCCAGTTCGCACTCTCGCTGGTCGGTTTCGGTATGGTCTACATGCTTCGCCTGCCGCCTGGCATCCGCAAGCAGACCTTCGAAAAGCTCGATATTCCCAGCATTGCCCTGTTCATCGTCGGTGTCGCCGCGCTCTGCGCCTTCCTCATCCAAGGCCGCATCCAGTGGTGGGACAAGCAATGGCTCGGCTACGCGCTGGCCGCCAGCATCCTCGCGCTGGGCGGCTGCTTTCTGATCGAGGCGAACCGCAAGAGCCCCATGCTCGACCTTAGCTGGCTGTCGAGCCGCTCCATCCTCGCGCTCGCGCTGATCGGGGCGACGGTGCGCATTCTCGTGGCCGAACAGGGCTTCGGGGCGAGCGGGATGTTCGCCGCGCTGGGTTACGGCAACGAGCAGCTGACGGACTATTTCTGGGTGCTTGCCGGGGCGACGTTCGGCGGCATGGCGCTGTCGGTCGTGCGGCTGGACCCCAAGGACCTGACCCGGCCCGTGCTCTTCGCGATCCTCGTCATCTGCATCGCCGCCTTCTCCGATACGCGCACCGGGGTGATGACGCGGCCGCAGGACCTCTACCTCACGCAGGCCGCCATCGCCTTCGCGGCGGTCTTCGCGATGGGACCGATCATGATGGAGGGCATGCTGCGCGCGCTCGCGGCAGGCCAGAGCTATGTCATCAGTTTCATCGCGATATTCTCGCTCTCGCAATCGATCGGTGGCCTGGCGGGTATATCGCTGCTGTCCGCCTTCCATACCGTGCGCCTGAAGACGCATCTCATCGATGCGGGCAGTACGCTCACGCTCGCCAACCAGCAACTTGGCCAGGCTCTCGGCAATGCCGCACAGCGCGCTGCTCCGCTCCAGGGCGATCCCGCCCTTCAGCAACAGGCCGCCGCCGCGAGCGTCTCGCAGGAAGTCGGCCGCGAAGCCGCAGTGCTCGCCTTCAACGATGTTTTCTTCCTCATCGGCACGCTGTCGGCGGTGACGTTCGCCGCCGTCTTCGTGCCGTGGTTCATCAACAAGATCCGCGGGCGCAACCCGCTCGCCAAGGAACTGGTCTTCATGGAGGCCATGCTCGCAAGGACCAGACAATGACCGACCCGAACCCTTCCGGAACCGAAACCATGACCGAAGACGCGCGCGCTTCCGGGCAGGAGACAGGGTGGTCGCCCAATCCCTCCCGCCGCCGCATCGTGGTGGCGGTCGGAGCGATCCTGATCGGCGTTCTCGTGGCGTTGTTCGCCTGGGACCTCCCGCCCTTCGGCGGCGGCGACGAGACGACGAACAACGCCTATGTCCGGGGGCGCACCACGGTCGTCAGCCCGCAGGTCGCCGGCTACCTCGTCGATGTACCGGTGGCGGACTTCCAGCGCGTGGAGAAGGGCGAACTGCTCGCCCGGATCGACGATGCACCCTACCAGCAAAAGCTCCAGCAGGGCGCGGCCAACACGGCGGCGCAGCAAGCCACGCTGGCCAACAGCGCACAGAGCCTGCGCTCGGCACAGGCGCAGCTCGAAGCGCAGGATGCCGCCGTGGCTGCCGCCCGCGCCGGGCTGCAGAAAGCGCAGGCCGACATGAACCGCATCGCCGAACTGGTCGATGAAGGCTCGGTGTCCTTACGCGAACGTGACCAGGCCCGCGCAGCGCTGCAACAGGCACAGGCAGGCGTGAGGCAGGCGCAGGCGCAGCGCGCTATCGCGGCGGAAAACGTGCGCTCGGTCACCGTCGGGCGTGGCGCGCTCGAAGCGCAGGTGGCTGGCGCCGAGGCGACCAAAGGCCTCGCCGAGTTCGAGCTTTCCCGCACCGAGATCCGCGCGCCGCGCGCCGGACGCCTGAGCGAGGTCAGCGCGCGCGTGGGCCAGCTGGTCACTGCCGGGACCCAGCTCATGTATATCGTGCCCGACGATTTGTGGGTGGTGGCGAATTTCAAGGAAACGCAAACCGCGAACATGGCGGTCGGCCAGCGCGCCACGCTGGAGATCGATGCGCTGGGAGGCGTCGAACTCACCGGCCGCGTGCAGAGCATCGCGCCGGCGGCTAGCAGCGAATTCAGCCTCGTGAAGCCCGACACGGGGGCAGGCAATTTCGTGAAAGTGCCGCAGCGCATCGCCGTGCGCATCGTGCTTGACAAGGGGCAGGAGGCGGCAAGGCGGCTCGGCCCGGGCATGTCGGTTGTCGCCACCGTCCATACGGAGGATTGATCGTGAAGCGCACATCGCTCGCTTTTTTGGCCACCACCGCGCTTGCCCTCTCTGCCTGCGCGCCTGCGTTGCAGGAGGCCCCGCTCGGTGCCGCGGTTACTTCACCGACCGAGTGGCGAACCAGCCTCGAGGTGACGGCTCCGGTCGAAGGGGATTGGTGGGACGCCTTCGGTGACCCGCAGCTTTCGCAGCTTGTCGAACAGGCCCGGCTCAACAATCCCGATGTGCAAATCGCCGCCGCTCGTGTCGAAGAGGCGCGCGCGACCGAGCTGGCCTCGCGCGGTTTCCTTCTTCCCGCACTTGGCGCGGGCGTCGAGGGCGGCGTCCGGCGTGAGGTTTCGCCGTTCGGACAGGCGCAGACCACCGTTGCTGCACAGCCGGCATTCCGCGCTTCCTACGAGCTTGATCTCTTTGGCAAGAATGCCGCCCGCGTTGAGGCTGCCGAGGCGGGGGTCGCCGCAAGCGCTGCAAGCGCGGAAGCGGCGCGCCTATCGGTAAGCGCGGCAACCGCCAGCGGCTACATCACCCTTCTTGCGCTCGACAAGCGGCTTTCCGTACTGCTGGAAACTCTGGTTGCACGGCAGGAGGCGGTGAAATTTGCCCGCGACCGGGCCGAGGTCGGCTACACCTCCCAGCTCCCCCTCAGGCAGGCCGAGGCCGAGTACCAGGCCACCGCGCAGCTCGTTCCGCAATTGAAGGCGCAGATCGCGCGGCAGGAAAATGCTCTCTCGGTCCTGACCGGCGAAGTGCCAGGCGCAATCGAGCGGGGCGGGACGCTGGCCGATCTGCGCCGGCCACCGGCACCTGCGACCCTCCCTTCCGAGCTGCTGCGCCGCCGTCCGGATGTCGCTGCAGCGGAGTACCGCATTGCGGCGGCAGATGCGCAAATGCGCGTGGCCCGCGCCGACTTCATGCCCTCCATCGACCTCGGGGCCGCGGCGGGGTTGGTGCTATCCGACCTGCTTGCCGATCCCCTAGGTGTATGGTCGCTTGGCGGCAGTATTCTCGCCCCTATTTTCCAGGGCGGCAAGCTGCAGGCGCAGCTCGAGGGAGCGAAGGCACAGCGGGACCAGGCGGCCTGGGCATACCGCTCGGCCGTCCTCAACGCCTTTCGCGAGGTAGAAGATCGCATGGCGGTGCTGGCCAATCTCAAAGATCAGGAAGCTGCGCTCGAAGCCCAGCAGGTGGCCGTGGCCGATGCGCTGCGCCATGCGCGCAACCGCTATCGTGCCGGCTACACACCCTATATCGAGCAGCTCGATGCACAGCGTGCCTTGCTGGGCGTCGAGCTGTCGCTGGTGCAAGTGAGGGCCGATGAGCTGACCGCGCTGGTCGGGCTCTATCAGGCGGTCGGTGGGGCACCAGAATGAATAAACCAAGGCTTGCTGGTTCTTGGTAGAGAACGGCTGCTTTCCACCTATAATCGGACATTCGCGGTGCTCATTGCCGGAGCAAAGCTGCCGGTCGGCTTTCAGGCATTCGCAGGGAGCATTCGAACGTCCGGAATGAGGGCGCAAAGCCGACTACTGACTTAACAGTGTCTCCAGCCCAGCTCTCTGCAAAATGTCGTAGGTCGGATCGTAGAATGCAGACGTTCGGGTGCTGTCGACCGGTGAGCCACTTGGAACAAAGACGACCATGCCTTGGCGCGCTCGAGTCAGTAGCACGCGGTAGGAATTGGCGATGTAGGCCTGGCGGGCTGTGTCGTTGACAGCCTGCCACTGAGACCCGCGAAACTGTAAAGTTCGCCACGCGCCATCGGCCCAGCGAAAGTTCGCATCCCAGCACACACAGGTCCAATCGAGCTCCAAACCCTGCACATCGAACTCCGTCGCCGCATCCTCGAGTGCATTCGAAGAGCGCACATCCCTTGGAGGTGCCAAGAACCACTTTGCGGGTTCGATCTTCGCCTTGGTAAAAATCCCGTGCGGCTTCAGGCGCGCAGCGTTGGAGGAGGCTAGCAAGCCGGCACGCTCACTGCCGCGGATTCTACTTCGGAGCCAAGCGCGGGCGGCCTCGATGTCGCGAGTGACAAGCAAAGGAAAGTCTTGAAGCTGCGTACTAAGACGCTGAGCAGCGGCCACGTTGCCGTCGATCACCTCGCCAACGAAGTCAGAAAGCAGCTCTGCACGGAAGGATCGGAGCGCTGTAGCAAGGTGCAAGGCAGGTGCCGACACCTCACCTGGCAACTCCAAATCTCGATCCAGCGAGGCTGGAAGGTGCACCTGCCAGTGCGGAAAGGATCGCGCCAAAGCCCGCAGCCACTCACCGATGCCAGCTTCGCCGGTGTTAATCTCTTGACCGCCGCCCACCAGGCAAACGATGGCACACCAGTCGTCGTGGCGGTCCATTACACTCAACAAAAACTCCGGCTCCGACATGGAGAAGTCGGCCCGCCCCTTCTTTTGCTGCATGAACTTGGATGTTTGCTCGACATCCCAGGCACGCTGTGCCTCATCAAAGATTGCAACTTTCTCGACGGGCGCCTGGTCGCTCGTTAAGGCCTCATCGCGGAAGTGGTGGATGTTCTGAATGAAGGCCGACGCTCGGCGAAGCTCTTGAACCTTCGAAGCTTTGCTACCATTCGCGCGAGCTAGCTCTACCGCATCGGTAGCGAGGGCTTCGCGCAGAACATCAACTAGGGGTCCATTGCCCGACAGAAAGACGGCGTGCTCGTCACCATGCGCACGCTGTCGAGCCGTCGCAAGGTTCAAACCTGCTAGGGTTTTGCCTGAGCCTGGAACGCCGGTGATAAAGCAGATGATCTTACGCTTGCCCCGCTTCGCCGTCTCGATCGCCGAAGCAACGTAGTCGCCCGTCTGCGTAAGATTCTCCGCCCCTGCCTCCGAACGCGAGATCTCTTCCACGGCATGGCCGCGGTACAAAGCTTGGGCAGCTTCTACGATTGTGGGGGTTGGACGGTAGCGCCCAGCGGCCCATACGAGCGCATCTATATCCTCGCCGCCCCACACGCGGCAAACGTGGTTTATCGCAGGTGCTAAGCCATCGGCGTTTGCCCGCATTGGCTTCGCCAAGCGGTCTTCATCCCACTCCAACGCACCCCCGTCAGGCGTTTCAGCGTGCGTGGCCACCAAAATTGGCACAACCGTGGCTGCATGGCTTGTCTCGTGAAAGTGCTTGAGATCGAGACCGTAGCCATAGACCTGCTCCAAACTAGAGCGGTCGAAGCTGCGCGAACCTACCTTATACTCGACGACGAAGATGAGACCGCCCAGCACAACTACCAGATCAGCCCTTCGACCCATGCGGGGAATAAGAAACTCAAGAAAGAAATGCGCCGGGGGAAGATCTGCGGCTAGCGCGCGGAGGTGCTGCAATTGAAACTTCCAAGCTGCCCGCTGGGCTGGCTCGACTGCGAATGTCAGACCACCAGCTAGTTTGCCTAAGAGTTCATCGTCGGTCTTTCCTGCAAGACCACGGGTATCAATGGAGACATACGCACGCTGCATAAAAGCGGATTGCCTCCGATTGGCGCACTAGGCAAATTAAACCCTAGGAATCGCCCGCTAAACCGAGGCGGGGCGCGACAGTCGGAATAATAGTTAGACGTATTAAGAACGAAAGCGGCCGAGCCCTTGGACCCCGCCGCGGTCGGATGGGTTCGGCTGTGCACAGCAGAGTTAGCCCGGATGAACGAAATTCTGCTTCCTATGTGCTTACAGCTCGAAACGCGGAAAGCCCCGCTGGAAGCAGCAGGGCTAATTTATCGAATGATTTCAATATGACGGTGGTTGCGGGGGTTGGATTTGAACCAACGACCTTCAGGTTATG
>CESG01111471.1_pt1 | contig 29781 bp, 22 predicted proteins | sample 531121 | NCBI WGS metagenome assembly CESG01 (sample SAMEA2621287, study PRJEB7988) | marine metagenome | biome: marine biome (ENVO:00000447); feature: mesopelagic zone (ENVO:00000213); material: "saline water (ENVO:00002010), including plankton (ENVO:xxxxxxxx)" | depth 800 m
AAAAGCCAAGGCACATGCCCATTTACGGACGGCTGAAATAGGCAGGGCTGTAAAGTCTGGTTTGAGTTCGCTTAAAGCCTCGCTTTTCAGCACTGGCCAAGCAAATGGATTGGTTGCAGATGTTTCTTCGTGCGTCATCATTGCAAGCTGTTGGCCAATTCAAAAATCGGCATATACATCAACACCACCACCACGCCAATAATCAGACCAATAAGGGCCATCAACAGCGGCTCGAATATTCTGGAGAATGCCTCCACCGCTTTGCTAGTATCAGCTTCTAAAAATTGTGCGGTTTTGGTGAGCATCTCGCCCACAGAGCCCGTACGCTCGCCTACAGCCAACATTTGAAAAGAAATCTCAGTCGTTAGTTTTGATTCAGCCAAGGCGGTTGAAAGAGGCTCGCCCTCTGCGATACGTTGACTTACTTTTTTGAGTTGTTGAACTTCATCTTGTCCCAGCAATTGTTCTACTTGGGCCAGTGACGTTTGTATTGGAATACCACCGCTTAGCAGCAAGCCCAGCGCACGGTACAGTCTGCTTAAACGGTAACCCTGCCAGAGCTTTGCCAAAGTGGGATTTCGAAGCAAAAACTGCAAAACTTTTCGTTGGTAACTCGCGTTCTTGATTGTCGAGTAAATAGCGTATGTCAACCCCGAGAGGGTCATGAACACCCAAGCCGCGTGATCTCGCATTGCTCGGCCCCACCACAACAGCACTTCAGAAAGCCAGGGTAGGTCGCCTTGCAGCCCTTCGTACACACCGGCAAAGCGTGGAATAACGTACATCAGCAAAAACAACAACACACCACCACCGACCAACAACAGAAGGCTGGGGTAAAGCGCTGCGTTGGAAATTTTGCGTTTGATCAGGTCAGCCTGTTGCGCATATTCCAGGTATTTCTCAATAGCTTGTGGCAGGTCGGATGTTGTTTCTGCAGCTTGCACTAAGGCGCGAAGCAGAGCAGGAAACTCATCGGGGTAGTTGGTCAAGGCGTTGGAAAAAGTTTGCCCTTGGTTAATGCTTTGCATCAACCCCGACAAAACTGGCTTTTGTGATTCATTGGCTTTGCTGTGCAAGCCCTTCAAGCTTTCTGAAATTGAAAGACCTGCTTTTTGAAGTGCCAGCAATTCCTCTGCGAAAGGAGTCAGTTTGAAGCTGGAGCGTGAATTACTTGCAAAACGTTGGCTCCATGGCAATTTGACCGAAATGACTTGCAAACCCATTTCAATGCACAATGATTCGGCCTGCTGCTTTGAATCCGCATTCATTCGCTGCGTTTGAAGTACGCCAGAATGATCAATGGCTGTGATGTTGAATTGCGGCATGCTGATTTATCGCGAATTTCCGACAGAAACCCAGCTGGTGACATCAGCATTCTCTGATTCACCCCCGGGGCTTGCATCTTTGCCCAAGGTAAATAAGTCGTACTCACCGTGCTGACCTGGTGAACGATATTCATAGGCTTTACCCCATGGGTCGGCAGGTGGAGGTTTGTCCAGATAAGGACCAAACCAATTATTGATTTGAGCTGGCTTTTGATACAAAGCCATTAGGCCCTGTGCGGTGCTTGGGTAGGTGCCCGTGTCCAGCCGATAGGCATCAAGTGCTTTGCCAAAGCCATTGATTTGCGTTTGAGCTGATTTAGATTCAGCTTTGCCCAGTTGGCCAAAATAGCGTGGGCCAACATAGGCTGCCAAGAGGCCAAGAATGACTAACACCACTAGAAGTTCAAGCAGGGTAAAGCCCAGATGACGTTTCGACGAGATACACATTTTAACAAATTTTTCGAATTAGTCTTGGTAACAGTGTATTGCGATTGAGCGTACAAATACTACCAAACATTAGAAATTCTGTATTCAAACTAGATCCCTCAGAGTTTATTAACGTTTGCTCCCCCCCTCATTTTAGGGGTATAAAGATGAAAATTTACACTATCTAATTGTAGTACCTGTAACAGTCCAATATTGCGCAGAGGTTAGCCCCGTGGCTTGAACATACGCAGACGGTGAAGGCAACAACTCCTAACAAATTTGGACAATCTTAATCAACTGCGCAACACGATGATTATGAATTTAACTTGGCATCAAACCGCCATTTGCCATGCTCAGTAAAAAACTAATGAGGCAAAGTTATGAATCGCAAAAAGTTAAAAAAATAGATTTATCAAAGTCGAAGTTTAATTTATAAAATCAAACCAAGCACACAAAAAATCGATAGCTCTAGTGTAATTCGTTAATTCAATGGCGTCATGACTAATAAAACTAAATATCAATAAAGTCTCACTTAATGATTAATGCGATTTTTCCAAATGCCATTTAAATGGCTTTATCTTGATTAAAAATTTTTTGAGAAAAAATAAATCTTTAAAAACTAAATGATATTGTAAATTCAATTTCAAGCCGCAAAGTTTTTCTTAAGTGCAGGTAAAAACATAAACAAATAGAAGGTCTGTGTAATGCTAAATAAAATTATTAAAATCACATTCACGCTCTTTGCCGCCTTGCTTCACTTAAGTGTGTATGCGCAAATGGATAGACGTGGGACTTGGGATGTTAACTCTTCAGGTGCCTTTGAATATAAATATCCACTCAGATTGCCACCAGGTATAGCAGGTGTTAAGCCTCCCATAACAATTGAGTACAACAACGGTTATTCTCATGACATATTGGGCAAAGGATTTGTTGTTGGTGGATTAAGCACAATTCACAGATGTGCAAAATCTCTAGAAGTCGATGGAGTTAAGGGTAGCTTATCCTACACAAATTCAGACGTCTGGTGCCTTGATGGAGTAAGACTAGTACTAAAAACAGGCGCATACCATCAAGATGGTGCAATATATGAAACACAACTATATGATGGATCCAAGATAATTGGGGTTGATACCTCTTCACTAGATAAATCCAAGTATTTTGAGGTTCATACAAAGTCTGGTGAAATTAAAAAATATGTTAAAAGGATTGGAATTTTTAATTCGTCTATACCTTTATTTGTGCATAGCTTTGTACTGGAATCTGTAATTGACTCCAAGGGAAATTATTGGAAGGCATTTTACACTGCCAGTTTTAATCCAAATATGATAAGAGCCGTTTGCTACACTGGGAACATAAGGGTAAATAAAGGATTTGATTATTGTGTTGAATTTGGATATGGTACTGCTCAAGATCCGTTTGGTAAAACCGAATTGGTATTGGAAGGTGGGCAGTTCAACGCAGGGGCTGGTTATTATTACATCACCGCCAGTACCATCCGCGGCATTCAGATTCGTAAAAACCCATCTATAACTTACACGGGTACAGTTGATTATTCTCCGCAATGGAATTTAAGCGGTGAGGTCGTTCTATCCTACCAACTTACTTACCAAGTGGCCGGGGCGAACAACGAGAAATATTTGACATCTATCCAGGAGTGTGTGGCATCCAATTGTTTACCAAGTGTTGCGTTCGAGTGGAACTCAAATACTCAAAATATAATTTATTCTGACCTTAATGAAGCGATTTCAGTAAGTGGACTGTCTAACGCTAATTCTTTTAATAAGCCAGAATACTATGAGACAATCTCTTACCCTGACCTGAACGGAGATGGTAACAGCGATCTCTGCTATAGAGAATCTACGGGCATTAAGTGTAGAATTTTTGATGGTAGCCAGTTTCTATCTCCCTTCAATGGACCGCCTTTATCTGATGCAGCAGGATGGGGTGTCACTCAACGCTATTCAACGATTCAATATCCAGATCTTAACCGTGACGGAAAAGCAGATATATGTGCCAAAGACGCATCCGGCATCATCTGTTGGATTGGCACGGGAAATTCTTTTCCGACTAGTTTTAGAGGGCCAAATCTAAGCGATTCGATCGGATGGAATCAAAAATCTAGATATTCTTCACTGATACATCTGGACTTCAATGGCGACTCATTCTCCGATTTATGTGGCAGAGATGCAGATGGTATAGTTTGCTGGTTGGGCAACGGCTCAAGTTTTGGTTTACCTAAACGCGGCCCAGCGTTCTCAGATTCTCTTGGATGGTCAAACGAATCAGCCTACAGCACAATCAGATTCGCAGACATTAATGGCGATGGTTTTGTCGATGTATGTGGAATTAACGGAGCCTCAAAATGTCACTTGAGTAACGGTATTAATTTCATCAGGGAGGTTAACGGCCCTGCTTTGCCTACTGGAGTTACCTCATATATTAATTCAATCGTTTATGTTGACATTTCTAATGACGGTAGTGATGACTTCTGTTTAAAAACATCGTCGGGTTATCGCTGCGGGATCAGCGTATCTCCCTCCAATTTTTCTGGAAGCCTTGGTTTTTCTGATTTCTTGTCCCCATCAAATAAATATCCGGCTTTTACTGACGCTGATGGATGGTCTTCTCCGATTAAAGGCTCTTACTTTTACCTCGGAGACGTAAATCAAGATAATTTTCCCGATGTTTGTTTCCGCGAAAATCTGACCATCCGCTGTCATTTGGGTTCGATCTTAAATTTAACTCCAGTGACCGTAAATGGGGTGAGTCTTGAGCCTGGGGCAGACTTGGAGTTAGCTTCTACCTATTCTACTGGCCGTTTTGTGGATTTAAATAATGACGGAAAGCCTGACTATTGCATAAGACGCGCTTCTGGCTTGGTTTGTAAACTGCAGAAAAGCTCGCACTATTCCACTATTAAAAAAATCACTGTTAACAGTCATGAAATCTTACCAACCTTTTCTTCTTCTCGAGAAATTTCTTCGTTTGGTTCGCAATCCGGTTACACATGGCCATTGGCAAACTTGCCAGGCGGTTTTGTCGTAACCAAAGAAGTTCGTGAGTCAAATGGTATTGGAGGATTCAGCACCACAAACTTTAGATATTTTGGGGGAAAAGTTGACAGACAGTATGGCCGGGGCTTTTTGGGATTTGAGTGGATGGAGAGCCAGATGACTGGTTCAGACGGTGTGTCGATGCCGACGTTGCGCTCAACGTACTCGCAACAGTGGCCATGTTTGGGGATGGCGGTGCAAACCCAGGTGAAGTTGCCATTGGGTGGATTGCGTGAGCAGACGGACAGCATCATTCGGGTAAGAACCCTTGCCAATGCCACTGCACAAACCTGTGGCACGGCAGCACTCAACGGACAGATTGTGATCCCGTACACGGCCGATAGCACCACCCGGCAGTGGGAAATGACATCTACCTCGCAACAAGGGGTGGAGTTGCCGCGAAAACGCACACTCACCACACTTGATGGGTACGGGAACGCCACCCAAATGCAGGAGCAAACACTAAACCCCGATGGAACAGCCAGTGGTTACAGCCGCACTACCATCAACACGTATGACAGTAATGCCGAGCGAGCCAGACAGGGCAGACTAATTAAAAGTGCCGTCACCCATGTCAAACCTTGATTACAAATGTTTTAAGAAAAGTCGACACTTCAAAAACCGACCGCTTTGGTAGGTATTGAGGATAGAAAAACAAGTATTAAAGAAAAAATCAATTGGAGCCCGGTCCATTAGGACTTTCATGTTGATGTGGATAAATTAAAAAGTTTTATCCACGTCAGCAAGGTTTAGCCCTTGAGCCAAGCGAATAAGACCAATAAATAAACTACAGAACAGAAGGTTCATACGGACATGAGACCACTTCTTCAGACCCTAGGGCTTGTACTGCCATTGTTATTTGCGGCAACAGTTGCTCAAGCAGAAACAGTTACCCGAACTAGCGCTTTTGTGTATGACGCTGATGGGGTTCTGATCCGTGAAGTGGTCGAACCGACCAATGCCACCTTGTGTGTTGCCACTCAATACACCCTAGATGCCTATGGCAACCGCACGTCAACCCAAACAAGAAATTGCAATGGTTCGGCCATTGCTGGTGTGGGCAATGAGGCCGCCGCACCCCCAGCGCCCCCGGCCACAGCCACTGTCGGTGGCAACTACGCCCAGTTTTCCGCGCGCACCCTGAGCACCAGTTACAGCGCCACTACCGTGAACCCGGTGGCAGGTCAGTTCCCAACCAGCAACACCAACGCACTGGGGCACAGCGAAACCCAGGAGTTTGATCCGCGCTTTGGTACGGTGAGCAAACAAACTGGCCCCAATGGACTGATCACCACCTGGACGTATGATGATTTTGGACGAAAAACCGGTGAGGTGCGTCCCGATGGTAGCAAGACTTACTGGGAATATGCGTTCTGTACAGGTGCAGCCTCGGGCGCCTGTCCCACCAGCATTCAGGGTGTGACCCCGTACTACTACATTCGTACTGGCAACCTCAGCAGCAGTAACGCACAGATCGGCCCAGTCTCAAGAACTTACTACGACAACCAGAACCGTGTCATTCGCAGCCAAACCCAGGTGCTCACTGGTACCACCTCCTGGACCTGGAGCACGCAAGACACCGTGTATGACGCATGGGGTCGCGTGGCTAAAAAGAGCAACACTTACCTTGCGGATAGTATCGGACACACTGCGACACAAACCATTCAGTGGGCCTACAGCACCTACGACATCTTGAACCGGGTTGTGCGAGAAGAAACAGAAGATGCAGGTGCCACCAACACTGCGAACAAGGTCAATGGCCGCTATGCACGCACGGTGGCTTACAATGGTTTGAGCAACAGCAGCACAAACACCAAAGGGCAAACCACCAGCAGCACCTACAACGTGTTGGGTCAGTTGATCAGTGTGACCGATGCGCAAAACAACACCATCACCCACACCTATGATGCGCTGGGCAATCAGATCCAGACCGACGCCAGTGGAGTGATCACAACAATTACATACGATCTTCGTGGCAGAAAGACCGCCATGACAGATCCTCACATGGGCACTTGGCAGTACCGGTACAACGCCGTTGGTGAGCTTCGACTTCAGCAAAATGGCAAAGGCCAACTCACCACGATTGCCTACGATGTAGCTGGGCGTCAAACCGAAAGGCGGGAGGCTGACCTGATCAGCACCTGGAGCTATGATACTCACAGCAGCCATTGTGCTGCAGCACCCAATACAGCCAAAGGAAAGCTGACTCAAGCCACCACCAGCACTGGTTACGACCGAGTGCATTGTTATGACAGTATTGGTCGGGAAGTGAGTGAACGAGTTGCCATGGATGGCAACGTATTCTGGAGCGGTACCGTGTATGCATCCACGACCGGTCGAGTGGCGCGCCACGTATACCCGGCCCGCGTGCAGCCCAACGCAGCGCCCACCACCAATGCCGCGCCCACAGCCGGCTTTATCGTGCGCAATGAATACAGCGGAGTCGGTTTGATTCGCCAATTGAATCACACTGCCAATACAAAACTGTGGGAAATGCACAGTCTTGTGGCTAGCGGAATGGACCAGATTGCCCGAGTTACCATGGGCAATGGTTTGATTGAAGTGTCGCAATCCGATGCTTGGGGACGTTTGAAGACAAACGCGGTGGGCACGACTACAACCACGGCGGATCGGCTCGCCGAGGGTTACAGTTTCGACAGCGAGAACAATCTGAGTGCCAGGAGCTGGATGGACTTTGGAGCACCAGGCAACACTGGCACCCCAGTTGCCCGGGCAGAGAACTTAGGCTACGACAGTTTGAACCGTCTGACCAGCACCACTGGAACCACCGGCGTGCCAGGCAAAACGGTGACTTATAACAAGTACGGCAACATCATCACCAAGGATGCCCGCACCTATACCTATGGCACAACCACCAAGCCACACCAGCTCACCAAAATCACGGGCAGTGTGCACGGCGCGAATAGCCCGAGCTACACGTATGACGCCAACGGTAATATGCTCACAGGGGGTGGAGCCACGGTGAGCTGGATGAGCTTTAACATGGTTGATACCATCACGCAGGGCAGCCAGAACAGCAGCTTCAGGTACGGGCCAGAGCACCAGCGCGTCAAACAAACTGCAGCATACGACGGACGAAACATTATCACCTGGTATGTAAATAACTTTGAGTTGGAGCAAAGCAGCAACACGAGCACCAGTTCCACACAAGCAAAATACTACATTGCGGGTAAAGTGCTGCATATAGACTCAATTTCAGTGGTGAAGCCCAACCTACTTGGAGGTTTGTTAGGTCAGTCTGAAACAACTACTGAGACGGTGAGCACTAAATACTTGCATAAGGATCACTTAGGCAGCGTTGTGTTGATTACGGGAGAGACGGGTACGGTACTGGAGAGATACAGCTACGACGCGTGGGGCAAGCGACGAAACCTCAACGGGACGGATTACACGGCCAATGGCGGCCACTTATTGGGCGAAACCGATCGCGGATTTACCGGGCATGAGCACCTAGATCATTTGGGTTTGGTGCATATGAACGGGCGTATTTACGATGCGAGCTTAGGTCGATTCATGAGTGCGGATCCGTTTATAGCGCAGCCGACGAACCTGCAGAACTACAACCGCTATGCGTATGTGAACAACAACCCGCTGAGTTATACAGATCCCTCTGGATTCTTCCTCAAGAAGTTGTTCAAGAACAGTCTGTTCAGAGCAGTAGTGGGAATTGCAATTGGTATCTCCGTTGGTGATTGGTACACTGCTAGTAAATTTATTGGTGGAGCGTTTGGTGCAGGTGCAGCAGGTGGATTTGCTGGCAGCTTTGTGGGTAGTGGAGGTAACCTGAAAAGCGCATTCATTGGTGGATTCACAGGTGGGCTTGCCGGGCAAATTGGGCAGAAATTCGGGACAGCGCCTGGAACATTTGCTAGTGCCGAAGCAATTGCTTCGCATGCAGCCCTGGGTTGTGCCTCAGCCACGCTTAACGGTGGAGATTGCGGCAGTGGAGCTCTTGCTGGAGGATTCACGAAAATTACTTCGCCATACATTGCTGAATTTGCGGGAAGTACAACCTTCTCAGACAAGTTCACAGGTGCATTGATGGCAGGTACAGTGGGAGGCACCATATCTGAGCTGACCGGGGGCAAGTTCTCCAATGGAGCGATTACAGGGGCGTTTGCTTACCTTTATAATCAGGCGAGATACTCAGATCCCGCGTTATCGATGGCAGATCGCAGGGCCGGGGTTTCAGATAGAAAAGGTTTTTTTAGTACTAAAGAGGGACGTGAGTTTAGAACTAACACGGCTGAGACCTTAGATGAATATGGTGGACACGTTGTCATGTTCTCTGGATTTGTTGCCGGATTTACACCGCCTTATAATGCACCAGCGGTGCCTCTGGCTTTGGTAGGGGTAAGTATGAGCTTCACTGGCATTATGTTAAATCCCAATCCTGTTACGTTCGCGGCTGATAGCAGCATATCGCTAATTATGAGAAGAATTTTTCCTGTGGTTGGGGTTTCTCCTACTATAGCTAGAGACGCAATGAGTCAAACGGTAATAGATGCGAAAAATAAAATTGTAGAGAACAAATAGGAATTTGCTATGAATAAAAGAAAATTTTTTGTACCCGAGAGTTCGAGTGTTTCATATGAAAGATGGAAATATTGGATTGACTCTAGATATCCTATACTTTTTTTCTCTTTACTGTTTTTGGCTTTATTAATTTACTCCGAGTTGTTTTTTTTAGATTTGTTTATTCAGTCGATTTTGCTTTCATGTCTTTTGTGGGTGGCTTATTACTTTACGGCGCGTGAAAATGCAAAAATCGCAGTTTCTTTATACTTGACCTACTTGTTAATCGCCCCTTTGGTTTATTTTTACAATCTGAAATTTGGATTTGACATTTTTATCTCAAACTTTTTCCCAGCAACCATGCTTGGATTAGTTTTATGCTTTTTCGCTTATGTTAGATTTGTTAGTGCTGGGGTTAAGTAGTGTTAAATATTATTTGATTGATCTTGGATAACTCGGTCTTACCATGAATGCGCGCAAGTTCGTTGTTAATTTTTTTGTGGTGATGGGGTAAGTTTTCCGCCATTCCATAAAAAACTGCCAAAATTTTTACAATCAGCCCGTTGACCCGCTCTGGATTTTTCGATCCAACGTGACTCAACTACAATGGTCTATCAGCTAATTAAAACACTAAATAAAACGAGGCCGATTCAGCGATGAAACAGATTGTTGGAATCCTGAGAGAAACTGAAAAAGACGCCGTAGTGTAGATTGCCCAAACGCCACGATGTAAACGAACATACAATTTGTGCGTGGCACAAGAAATTTGGCGACTTGGAAACCGATGGAGTTCGACGCGTAAAAACGCTGAAAGTGAGGATGCGCGACTACGCAAACTGCTGGTGGATCGTGACCTTGAAAGTGTGATGATTGATCCTGGCAGGCCATGGCAAAACGGAACCAACAAAATCTTCAACGGTAAATTCAGGGATGAATGGCTGTCGATGGAGTGGTTTCTGAACAGACTTGAAGCAAGAGTAATTATTGAAGACTCGAGGTAGCATTCAATGCATTTCGACCGCATTCCAGTTTGAACTACCGGACCCCGAATGAATTCGTGGCAGGATTGCAAAACAATTTACCAACCCAGACTCGAAAGTTAAGTTCTCATTGGTAGGAAATTCCCGGGCAGGTCATTGTCACTGTAAGCAATAGGTTGCGATACAAAAATACTCATATTAAATACATGCGTTGTCGCACGCGGGGGATATTCAGTGCGTATTGAATCTATAAAGTTGTCGGGTTTTCGTTGTTTTGGCCCAGAACCAATAACAATACCGATTGCATCGGAAATTACAGCCGTCGTTGGTCCAAACGCAGCTGGCAAAACAGCACTACTGCACGCGTTATCAAAAATGTTCGGCGTGTCGCGTTCGCAACGTACAGTCCTTCGTTCAGATTTTCACTCGGGAGTCGAGGAGGACCCCGATGATCGCACAGCCAGGGATTTGTTTGTCGATGTGCTGATAGGGTTGCACGAGCTAGCCGATGGAACTGCGACACCTGAGGTCATAGCTCCCTCTTTCCGGCATATGTTAATCCTGCGAGAAGGGGACTCGCCGGTTTGCCGCCTGCGCCTCGAAGCTCGGTGGGAAGATGACGGAACGATTGAAGGTGAGATTTCACAGGAACTTTTCTGGGTTGATACGCTTGACGATGATCCGGATAAGGATTCGTGTCACCCAGTTCTCGCGGCGGATCGTGGCTTAATCCAGCTCTACTACACACCTGCCAGCCGGGACGCAGCAGCTCAGGTTAAGGCAACGGCCGGAGCACTCGCCGCACGCCTACTTCGTGCTATTGAATGGTCATCCGAAACAGAAGAGGCCGTTCAAGATGCAACCGAAAACCTTACTAGCGCATTCGAGGGTGAATCGGCGATTGCCGCGATCAGTAAAGCCTTGCAAGCACGATGGTTGGGCCTCCACGATGATGTGGTTGATTCTAAACCTAGGCTCAGCCTAGTCAGTCGTCGGTTCGAGGAGGTCGTCAACAAGATTGCCGTCATCTTTGAGCAAGGACCAGGCGGTCGGGAGCGTGGCCTAGATGCTTTGAGCGATGGACAGCAATCACTTTATTACTTCGCTTTGGCTGCGGCCGTTTTCGATCTAGAGCGTGAGGTGGTGGCCGGTACGGTAGAAGGATTTCGTGAAGACACGCTACATATACCCGCACTGACGTTATTCGCTCTAGAGGAGCCGGAGAACCATCTCTCGCCTTACTATCTCGCCCGAATTATTGGGCAGATTCGCTCACTGACCGATGCGGGAGGGGCACAAGCTATTATTACCAGCCATTCACCGGCAGTGCTGAGCCGCGTAAATCCGCCTGAAGTTCGCTACTGCCGTTGCGATCCGAAAACACGTGTCTCGTCAGTAAAAAAGATACTACTTCCGACAGGGACTGACGAGGCTGCCAAGTTCGTTCGTGGTGCCATGCTCGCTTACCCAGAACTATACTTCGCCCGCTTCGTCCTACTCGTAGAGGGCGATTCGGAGCGTATTGTCCTCCCATTTCTGGCGAAGTCGCTCGATCTCCTTATTGATCCAGCCTTTGTCGCGATCGTCCCCTTGGGCGGACGTCATACTCAGCATTTTTGGCGATTGCTGACCCACCTTGGCATTCCGCATGCGACCCTCCTAGATCTTGACCTTGGGCGAGACGGCGGTGGCTTTGGCCGAGTAAAGACTGCGATCGAGAAGCTCATCGACGTCAATGTGCGTAAGGACAAGCTTTTGAAAATTGACAAGGGCATCCTGTCCGATGCGGATTTTGCAATGATGCATACTTGGGAGGATGCAGAGGATCAGAAGAATCTCATGGCTTGGGTCGATAGTCTCAAATCACATGGCGTATATTTCTCAGCACCACTGGATCTCGATCTTGCTATGCTTAAAGCGTTCCCTAGTGCGTACCAAGCTATTATCCCTAAGGGCTGCGGCCCGAGAATGGCTATAGATAAAGCAGCAAAAGTTGTGCTGGGGACCGAAGGACCAGGGCTCAAACCCTATGCCGGACCGTTCAAAGACTATCCTGAACTTTTTCCTAATTACCGCTATCACTTTCTTACCAACAGCAAGCCAGCAACGCATCTGGCGGCCTTGACGCACATTAAGAAAAATGACTGTAGAACCGGTATGCCTGCCGTGCTGGAAGAGGTTCTCAATCACATCGCCAAGTTCTTGCGGAGGGACTAGGTATGGCACTGTTGTCGCGGCGGGTACGCCCGGAGGATTGGAAACCGGTGGGTGTGAATACGTTTGAAACGAATGCGTTAAAGGTTGTCCGTTCTACAGAGAATCGATCCGTCATCGCTGGCCCCGGCGCGGGCAAGACTGAACTGCTCGCGCAACGCGCAGCTTATCTTCTCCAAACAGGTGCTTCACCTGCGCCAAGACGCATTCTCGCGATCAGTTTTAAGCGCGATGCTGCAACAAACCTCGCTGCGCGGGTACGCCAACGCTGCCATCGCAACCATGCCGAACGTTTTGACTCGATGACGTTCGACGCTTTTGCGAAAGGGTTGATTGACCGCTTCGGTCAGGCATTGCCTGAGCGTTGGCGGCCTCGGCCCGATTATGAAATCATGTTTCCCGGTGATCGAGATTACCGTGAGTTCCTTTCTCGACAGGTCGGGGTACCTCCAGCTTCGGTCGGCACTCACGCTGATATCCAAGCTATATCTGTGAAGGCTTTCGAGCGTCGGCACCTAGTGGGATCACCACTCCCGGAAGATGATTGGCAACATCCAACACCTGCCCAGTGGGCTGCTAGTCGTTTCTGGCAAATTTCGCTCCATGATGGCAAGAAAAGTGTCTTGTCATTTCCCATGATCGGGCGACTTGCCGAAATACTGTTGCGGGTCAATCCGATGGCGACTCATGCGCTCCGACTCACGTACTCGCACCTCTTCATGGACGAGTTTCAGGATACGACACACATCCAGTACGACTTGGTCCGCACCGTTTTCCTCGGCACAGACACTGTGATTACTGCTGTTGGAGATAATAAGCAGCAGATCATGCGCTGGGCAATGGCGATGGACGATCCGTTCACTGCCTTTGAGGGAGACTTCCGCGCAACACGAACGCCGCTCTATAACAACTATCGCTCGTCAAAAGAGCTTGTACGTATCCAGCACGTCCTGGCGCAGGCTTTGGACGCCCGAGCCGTGGCGCCGGTGTCAAAGACTGCAGGCACCATCGCCGGAGATAGTTGCGTTATCTTGAATTTTTCGACACCAGAGATTGAGGCGAGGCGCTTGGCCGATTTTGTCGTAGGCGAGATGAAAACCCACAAACTTGTCCCCCGCGATTTTGTTCTGCTGGTCCGACAGAAGGCGAGCGACTATGCCGGTGTTCTAGAGCCAGCGTTTCTGGCAGCAGGAATTCCTCTGCGCAACGAAGCTGGAATGATTGGATCGATCATGCTCCAAGACTTACTTGTGGAAGACCTTTCCCAACTGATTGTGGCAGTCCTACGTCTCACAATGACCGCTCGGGCGGGGCGGCATTGGACAAGGTGCATGGAGGCACTCATCGCCCTACGTGGTGTCTCTCCAGATGATGAGGTCGCTCAGGCAAGGCTATCCCAGGAATTGGATGCGTACGTACGTAAACTTAGCGTCTCCCATCCGAATCCTCCAAGATCTAAGGCTGTATCACGCTCGATTGTGGACGATATCTTAAAGTTTATTGGTCGTGAGAGGCTGATCGTTGTTAATCCAGCTTACGGACAAGGAGATTGGCTCGAGAAAGTGCTCGATTCGGCAGCGGAGCATTTGCTAGCGTCGTCGGCCGATGATATCCAGTGGCCATCAGCTCTTGATGGCTATGAAGGCATTCATGCCATTCCTCTAATGACCATTCATAAAAGCAAGGGTCTCGAATACCACAGTGTGATATTCATCGGGTTGGATGATGGTGCATGGTGGAGTTTCTCAAATGACCACATAGAGGCCACTGCTGGGTTCTTTGTGGCATTCACTCGCGCAAAACAACGAGTTGTTTTCACGTACTGCGCACAGCGCGGTACCCGAGCAAAGATTGCAACCCTTTATCAACTGCTAAAGACTGCCGGAGTCAATAGCGTCAATGTTGCCTGACCGTCACAGCGATACCAATCAATGGAATTCCTTCGGTAGAAGACACTCGGGTATGGAACTGTGCTTAAAGGGAAAGCCCTGAGGAGTCGGCGCTGGGCGCACAAATCCAAGCGACACGTACGATGCCAACGGCAATATGCGCACTGGTGGCGGAGGTACGGTGAGCTGTATGAGTTTTGACATGATCAATACGAGCCGCAGGGTAGTAGGTCGCATATTTAGATGTGTAGTCGCATCTTCAAACAGAAATAACATCCGCCACCTATCAATGCAGCCATGCTGCTGCTGGGGTGAGGGTTCCTGAAAGGACGTTGCGGGCTGAGCACATCACTTTCGCCTTTCAAGCTTCGAATGGCCGAGATTTCCAGCGAGTCTTCAAAGGGCAAAGGTGGCATCAGGCTGCCCACACGCTGTGCCAGCATCGACTTTCCACTGCCGGGCGGCCCCACCAAGCGAATGTGGTGTTGGCCTGCGGTGGCAGTCAGCAAGGCATGTTTTGCGGTATGGTGGCCAATAACCTCGGCCATGTCGAGCAGGTTTACCAGGCCTGTATGGTTTTGCGTGTGGTGGGCGTGTTGTTCAAGAGGTGCGCCGTGCCCCACCAAATGCGCGGCCGCTTCAAACAAATTGCTGGCACCGAATATCGCAATGCCGGGCACCGTGGCGGCAAGGCTGGCTTGTGCTTTGGGCATCATCAGTTTCATGGGGCGCTGGCGCGCAGTGGCCTCTTTGCGGGCAGCAACAGCGAGCGCAAAAGGACTGCGCACAGCAGTCAGCGCACCGGAAAGCGAAAGTTCGCTGGCAAACAACCAGTCAGAAAGGTCGGCTTTGGCCAGTTGGCCCGATGCACTGGCAATGCCCAGTGCCACCGCAAGATCGAATGCAGCGCTGCCCTTGGGAAGGTCGGCTGGTGCAAGGTTGACTGTAATTCGTTGGGAAGGGAACTCGAATCCGCTATTAAGCAGCGCAGAGCGAACCCGTTCTTTTGATTCGCGAATTTCGGTGTCGGGAAGACCAACCAGCGCAAAGGAAGGCAAACCAGCCGACAGATGAACCTCAATTTGAACCGCGACTGGGCGAACGCCCACAAAAGTAAGACTGTGAAGAGTGGCTAAAGGCATGGTGGGGCAGGCAGTCAAACCCCGACGATTATCCCCACACGGTGTGTTTTGGCAAACGGGTGCTTCGGTTTACATCACCCGGCAGAGAATGCCAGGCCAGACAATCAATCAAGCCCGCTTTTCGAGTTCAGCCACGCGCATTTCCAGTGCATGCACCTTTTCGCGCAGCCTGTTCAGCACTTCCTTTTGAATTTCAAAATCCTCAAGGCTGACAAATTCCATGTCTTGCAAACCCTGTCGAATCAGCTGTGTGACTGGGTTTTCCATGTTTTGAAGGCCCTTTGCATTGAGCAATTCACCCACTTTGGCCGCGACGGTGTCGAAAGGATTATTCGCCAATGTTTACCCCAAAAGAGTTGTCTCGCATCGCACCAAAAGAGTGCACCAATTTGGTGCTGCGACTGAAAATTCAAAAATTTGAATCGCTATTGTGCCCGAAAAAGGGGGATTTATCGCGAAATTACCGACGAGTTCACGGCTGGCACACTTCTCGCTAATAGACCCTTGCCAAAAAAACTTTACGGCATTCATCTATTTTTAGGAGAGTGAGATGAAAAAATTAGTACTGGTCGCTGCAATCGCCGCAACTACTTTCGGTGCTGTTTCAACGGCACAAGCTGAAGTAACAGTAGCTGCAAACGCTAACGTTACAACCGATTACAAATTCCGCGGTATTTCTCAAACTCAGTCTGGTCCAGCCTTCCAGGGTGGATTTGATGTAGCGTTTGGTAACGGGTTCTATGTAGGTAACTGGAACTCTAACATCAGCAATCTGGGCACTGGTGCAGGTCTGGAGATGGACTTCTACGGCGGCTACGCTGGTGAGGTGAGCGGTATTGGCTATGATGTCGGTGCTTTGTATTATTTCTACGAAGGTTACGATCAGGGCACTGGCCCAGACGCAGATACATTGGAAGTGTACGGAAAGCTTTCATATGCGGGCGCCTATGCAAAACTGTCATATGCAGCATCGGATGATTATTTCGCATTTACCGCGGCTAACGGCTCGACTGACCAGGGAGGCTCAACCTACCTTGATTTGGGCTATACATTCCCATTGTCAGACAAGTTGTCGTTGACCGCTCACTACGGTTTGACATCCTTCGACAAGGATATGGCCGATAACCGTCCCGGTGCAACTGGCACGATTGATTCTTACTCTGACTACAGCATCGGTGCAACCTATGCATTCAACAGCAACTACTCTGTGACAGCAGCTTATGTTGAAGCAGAAGATAAAGCAGCTGGTTTGATCTTGGGCGGTGCCGATGATTTCACAGAGGGTTCATTGATTTTGACTCTCAGCGCCAAGTTCTAAATTGAATCCAGACAGCGCTCTGAAGAGGGGCGCTGTTTTTACCCTCTTCAAACTTAATTCAGGAGTGCGTAATGAAGCTAATTTCAGCAGTCATTAAGCCTTTCAAACTCGATGAAGTCCGTGAAGCGCTGTCTGCCATCGGCGTGCAAGGCATTACGGTTACCGAAGTGAAAGGTTTTGGTCGCCAAAAGGGTCACACAGAGCTGTATCGTGGCGCCGAGTATGTAGTCGACTTTTTGCCCAAAGTGAAAATTGAAGCAGCCGTGGACGACAGCCTGGTAGACCAGGCATGCGAAGCCATTGAAGCAGCGGCCAAGACCGGCAAGATCGGTGACGGCAAAATTTTCGTGTTTGATTTGTTGAGTGTTACCCGTATTCGCACAGGCGAAACCGGTAAAGACGCCCTTTAACCAGAGAGAAGTGAGGAAATCATGAAAAAACTTCTGACTGTCTGGCTGGCGGCCGCTGCACTGGGTTTCAGTGTTGCAAGCCCCGGTGTGTTTGCACAAGAAACACCGATGGCGCCTGCCACCGAAGCCACCGAAACAATGGCTGCTCCCGTCGAGGCAGCTACTGCCGAAGCGCCTGCCGCTGAAGCTCCCATGGCCGCAGAAGCTGCTCCCGCAGAAGAAGCTGCCCCAGCTGTTGAACAAACAGTGAACAAAGGCGATATCACCTGGATGATGGTCGCGACTATTTTGGTTATCTTCATGACCATTCCAGGCTTGGCATTGTTCTACGGTGGCTTGGTACGCGCAAAGAACATGTTGTCTGTGCTGATGCAGGTAATGTCCGTGTTCTGTCTGATCGTGGTGTTGTGGGCTGTTTACGGCTACAGCTTGACTTTCGGCGGTGGTGACAACCCGTTCGTGGGCAACTTCAGCAAACTGTTCTTGAGCGGCGTGACACCTGACTCCCTGTCAGCCACGTTCACCGAAGGCGTGATGATCCCCGAATTCATTTTCATCGCATTCCAGTCAACCTTTGCGGCCATTACCTGTGCGCTGATTGTGGGCGCATTCGCTGAGCGCATCAAGTTCTCCGCAGTGCTGTTGTTCTGTGCAATCTGGTTCACATTCAGCTACATCCCAATCGCACACATGGTGTGGGACGCTGCAGGTTTCATCTTCGCAGACGGCGCAATCGACTTCGCTGGCGGCACAGTGGTTCACATCAACGCTGCGGTTGCAGGTTTGGTGGGTGCTTACATGATCGGCAAGCGTGTAGGCTACGGCAAAGAAGCCATGACTCCACACAGCCTGACATTGACCATGGTCGGTGCCTCCATGTTGTGGGTGGGTTGGTTCGGTTTCAACGCCGGTTCAAACCTGGAAGCCAACGGTGGTACAACATTGGCCTTCATCAACACATTGCTGGCCACGGCGGCTGCAACACTGAGCTGGGCCGCTGCTGAAGCACTGCTGAAAGGCAAGGCCTCCATGCTGGGTGCTGCTTCCGGTGCAGTGGGTGGTTTGGTTGCGATTACACCAGCTTGCGGTACGATCGGCCCAATGGGCGCACTGATCCTCGGCTTGATGGCTGGTCCAATCTGCCTGTGGGGCGTAACTGGCCTGAAGAAGATGTTGGGTGCAGACGACGCACTGGACGTATTCGGTGTACACGGCGTGGGCGGTATCTTGGGTGCCTTGATGGTGGGTGTGTTGTCAGCACCTAGCCTGGGCGGCACCATGGGTGACGACTTCGTGATCGCTTCTCAGTTGGCCGTACAAGCCAAGGGCGTGGTAATCACCATCGTTTGGTCTGGTATCGTCGCTGCAATTGCGTTCAAACTGGTTGATCTGATCGTCGGTTTGCGTGTTTCTGAAGATGCAGAGCGCGAAGGTCTGGACATCACCTCACACGGTGAAACAGCCTACAGCAAGTAAGTCACACTCTCCACTTAGGTGGAATCCTTCAGCCCGGGGTAAAGGGCTGATTCAAAGGCACCTTCGGGTGCCTTTTTTGCTGCCTTCAACCGTTTTGAATTGGTGATGGCACTGGCCGGTTTCTAGCCAATCAATGTAGACCGCACGAGGCAGTTCTTCGCGGAAAGCTTGAAAGCCCCCTTTTTGAATCTGGTTTGTCATTCACCAAGCCCCTCCAAAAAAGACGGTCGGGGCGTGGTGTCGCCTAGTGGCGACCATGCCAAACCAGATTCAAGCGGGCAAGCTTTCTTGAAGCGAAGACCCACCCCGCGCAATCAACATCGATTGATTGCAGCTCCGGCGTTGGCCTTTCTCCAACCCAGGTAAAACGGGTGTGAAGGCAGCAGCGGCTGAGAGAATTCACGTATGGTGACGGGCGGGGGGAAGGTTCAGGGAACCACGTCTGCGATTCAAGGAAATCTGCCGGTGTGAAGTGCGAATGGGCGGTCGCCGGCGGCGAAAAGCCGAGCTCGCCCGTGTTTTTTGGCGAGTCGGCTTTAGCCCAGTCACACACACAAGCCGGAAAAACAGATTTCTGAGCAGACCGTGGTCTCTGACCTTCCCCACGTTCCCACCTCGTCCGTCAATTCCCCAGCCCTTCACCCCCCGATTTTCCCTCCCCAATGTGGCAGTGCAGCGTTTTGGATTACACTTGGCGAAGTGTCTTACCCAGAGAGTGTTGATGGTTCCTCATCTAGTTACAGCTTTAACCGGTCCGCTGCTGGATCTTGAAAAACGAATGCTCGACAAAACCACCGAAATCGAGCGGTGGTTTCGCATGGCCTGGAACGAGAATACCCCCCCGTTCTACAGTTCAGTCGATGTGCGCAACGCTGGTTTCAAGCTGGCCCCTGTGGACACCAACTTGTTCCCCGGCGGGTTCAACAACCTGGCCCCAGATATGATGCCGTTGGCCATTCAGGCCGCCATGAGCGCCATCGAGAAAATCTGTCCGGAAGCGCGCAGCATGGTGCTGGTTCCCGAGAATCACACACGTAATACGTTTTACCTCACGAATGTGGCCCGCTTGGCAGCCATTCTGAAGCAAACCGGCCTGGACATTCGCCTGGGCTCGGTGTCGCCTGAAATTACCGAACCCACGCGCTTTGATTTGCCCGACGGTCAGCACATTGTGCTGGAGCCGCTGAAGCGCTATGGCAACCGTGTGGGTGTTGAGGGACTGGAGCCCTGTGCGGTGTTGTTGAACAACGATTTGTCCGCAGGCGTGCCGCCGATACTTCAAGGCATTAAGGATCAAATTTTGCTGCCGCCTTTGCATGCTGGCTGGGCCACTCGCCGTAAAAGTGCCCACTTCAAGGCTTACGATTCAGTAGTGGAAGCATTCTCTGAAATGCTGGAAATCGACCCTTGGTTGATCAATCCCTATTTCACCCACCGCAATCAATTAAATTTCCAAGAGCGCGTGGGCGAAGAAGCATTGGCGCAAGCGGTCGATGAAGTATTGGCCAAAACTCGCTTGAAGTACGCCGAGTACGGTATTGACGAACAACCTTATGTGGTCGTGAAAGCCGATGCCGGTACTTACGGCATGGGCATCATGACCGTGAAAGACGCCTCGGAAGTGGTGGGCTTGAATCGCAAGCAACGCAACAAAATGTCGGTTGTGAAAGAAGGCTTGCAGGTGTCTGACGTGATCATTCAAGAGGGCGTGCATACCTTCGAGAACATTGAAGACGCCGTGGCCGAGCCAGTGGTCTACATGATCGACCGCTATGTTGTGGGCGGCTTCTACCGCGTACACACCGGCCGTGGGCGTGATGAAAACCTGAATGCACCCGGCATGCACTTTGTGCCTTTGGCGTTTGAAACACCGTGTAACACACCCGATTGCAGTGACCGCCCCGATGCGGCCATGAATCGTTTCTATGCCTACGGCGTGATTGGTCGTCTGGCCGCACTCGCTGCATCGCAGGAACTGGAGGCCACAGCCAGCGTGGAGTTGGCCGCATGAGCAGTCGCAGCTTTGTGTGTGTCATCGACCCACTCACCAGCCTGAATCCGAAAAAGGATTCCTCAATTGCCATGATGGAATCGGCGCAATCGCGCGGCTGGAAGGTGGGGGTGATTGAGGATGGTGGCCTGCACTGGGCCACTGGTGCAGGTGTTCGCGCCCAAGTGGTGTGGATCGCGATTGACCGCGCCAGCAAGCCTTGGTACTCCGAGGTGGGTCGTGAAGAGGTGGCCCTGAAAGACCTGGATGCAGTCATCATGCGCAAAGACCCACCTTTCGATGCCGAGTTTGTGACAGCTACCTGGCTTCTTGAACAGGGTGAGCGCGAAGGTGCCCGTGTATTCAACAGCCCACGCGCGATTCGTGATCACAACGAAAAATTTACCATCGCCCAGTTTGAACAGTTCGTGGTGCCTACCCTGGTGTCGCGCAACGCCGCCCAGCTTCGCGGTTTTCTGGAACAACACCCAGATGCCATCGCCAAGCCATTGGATGGCATGGGTGGCACCTCAATTTTTCGTTTGAAAAAAGGCGATCAAAACGTGGGTGTAATACTTGAAACGCTGACCGACTATGGCAAAAAAACCGCCATGATTCAGCGCTACATTCCAGAAATTGTGGATGGCGACAAACGTGTGCTACTCATCAATGGCGAGCCGGTGCCGTATTGCCTGGCACGCTTGCCCAAAGAAGGTGAGCACCGTGGCAACCTGGCTGCTGGCGGAACCGGGCGTGCCCAGCCTTTGAGCGAGAGTGACTGGCATATTGCGCGCACACTGGCTCCAGAATTGAAAAAACGCGGCTTATTACTCGTTGGGCTGGACATCATTGGACAAAACCTGACTGAAGTGAACGTAACAAGCCCTACGTGCTTCCGCGAAATCATGGATCAAACCGGTTTCCCGGTGGCGGATACCTTTGTGCAAGCCGTTGAAAACGCCTTGCAGGAGGGCAACTGATGCTGGGCTTGGTGCTGGTGACCCATGCCCCATTGGGCGATGCAATCGCCCAATGCGTTAAACACGTGATGGGTTCTTTACCCGAGGGCTTGGCGGTGGTGGATGTGCCCGGCGACGAAGACATTGAACAGTCGGTACAGCGCATTCAGGCTGCCGCGCGGCAGGTACACGCAGGTGAGGGTGTGGTGTTTTTAACCGATCTGTTTGGTGCCACTCCCTCCAACGCCGCTGTACGTGCCGGTGTGGAATCCTTGAGCCTGCCCACAGTTTTGGTCTCAGGTTGCAATTTGCCCATGGTGTTGCGTGCGCTTGGTTTTCGGGATTTGCCCATTAATGAAGTGGCCGAACGTTTGGTCATGGGTGGTCGAAACGGTATCGTAAGCACTGGTGCTACGGCGCCACAACGTCAAACTTTTAACCCGGCGAAAAACGATGATTCAGCAAGAAATCACCATCAGCAATAAATTGGGTTTGCATGCGCGTGCGTCAGTCAAATTGACTCAAACTGCCAGCCGTTTTCAATCCGAAGTGTGGATTGCCAAGGCAGGTCGCCGCGTCAACGCAAAAAGTATCATGGGTGTCATGATGCTGGCCGCAGGAAAAGGGCACAACGTTGTCCTTGAAGCCGAGGGCAGTGACGAAGCCGAGGCCATTGCAGCACTGGTTGCCTTGATCGATGACAAATTTGGCGAAGGCGAGTAAACCATGACTCTGGCCTTGCATGGCATTGCAGTTTCCCGAGGCATTGCGGTCAGCCGCGCCCTGGTGTGGGACACGGCCATGCGGGATATTCCCCGCAATCGCATTGATAAAAAATCGGTTCGTTTCGAGAAAAAAAGATTCGACAACGCCATCAAACGCGTGGCCGATGAACTGATTGAAATTCGCAGTCAAATTGCCGCCGATTCTCCAGCTGAATTCGACGCTTTCCTGAACCTGCACAGCCTGATTCTTGCTGACCCCATTTTGTCGGAAGAACCCAAAAACCTGATTCAAAGCAAGCTGATCAATGCCGAGTGGGCCTTGATTGAGCAAATGGAAGTGCTGCTGGAGCAGTTCTCCGCGATTGAAGACGACTACTTCCGAGAACGCAACAGCGATGTGCGCCAGGTGGTTGAGCGCGTATTGAAATCGCTGCGCGGCCATGCCACGGCTTTGCCCTTGCCGCCGGAAGGCGAGAATGAAGACCCCTGGCTGATTGTTGCACACGACATTTCACCGGCCGACATGGTGCAGCTGAAAGGCCGCCGTGTGGGCGCGTTCGTAACCGAAATGGGCGGCGCAACATCCCACACTGCGATTGTGGCGCGTAGCCTTGGCATACCTGCCGTAGTGGGTGTACCGCGTGCACTTGAGTTTGTGCACAACGGCGACCTGGTGGTGGTTGACGGCAAGGTGGGCGCCGTATTCCTTGACCCAGCCACCATGGTGGTCGAAGAATATCAGCGCAAGCAGGCCATTCTGGCCTTGTCGCGCCAGCGCCTGAAACGACTGATCACCACCGAGGCACGCACCCAGTGTGGTCGCCGTGTTGAACTGCTGGCCAACATTGAATTGCCCGAAGACGTGAAAGGTGTGGTCGATGCGGGGGCTGATGGTGTGGGCCTTTTCCGTTCCGAATTTCTGTTCATGAACCGCAAGGAATGGCCTTCAGAAGATGAGCAGTATGAGGCTTACCGCAAGGTGATCAAGGCCATGAAAGGCAAGCCCGTCACTGTGCGTACTCTTGACCTGGGTGCCGATAAAACCTTGCAGTTTGACGGTGCCAACAGCAGCGCACCGCCGGTGTCCAGCACCTCGGCGCTGGGTTTGCGTTCCATCCGTTTCAGTTTGGCTGAACCTGCCATTTTCCTGACCCAAATTCGAGCTTTGTTGCGAGCTGCAAAGCATGGCCCTGTGAAAATTTTGTTGCCCATGCTCACCAACATTCGGGAAACCAAACAGGCTTTGGCTTACATCGACATGGCGCGTGAACAATTGCTGGAGCGGCGCTTTCAGGTGACGCAGGCCGTGCCGGTAGGTGGCATGATCGAAGTGCCCGCGACTGCGCTTAGCCTGCCGCATTTCTTGAAGTACCTGGATTATGTGTCGATCGGCACGAACGATCTGATTCAATACACCCTGGCGGTGGACCGGGTGGATCACCAAGTGGCCCACCTGTACGACCCCCTTCATCCAGCGGTGTTGAGGCTGGTTTTTGAGGTCATCTCCAGCGCTGAAAAAGCAGGTGTGCCTGTGAGTGTGTGTGGCGAAATGGCAGGCGATATCCGCTTGACCCGTTTGTTGCTGGGCATGGGCCTTACCCAGTATTCAATGCATCCTTCGCAGTTGCTGGATGTGAAAGAGTTGCTGCTGAAAACAGACTTTGAGGGCACGCAAAAACTGGTCAAAAAAGTGACCCGAACATTTGACATCGATAAAATTGACGCTCTGATGCGTCAACTGCACGAAGACTGATCCCGCAACCGGACCGCCTTCAAAGCCAGTTTGCGATTTATACTCAAAGGCTTGCGAAAACCAACAATCCAACCTAAGAAACACCGTATTGTGTCTGCCAACCAGTCCGTGGGCTTCGTAAAGCCCGAGCTTATTGAATTCACCGCACCGCTTTTGCTGGAGTGCGGAAAGTCCCTGCCCAGCTATTCGCTGATGGTGGAAACCTATGGCACGCTGAATGCCGAGAAAAGCAATGCCGTGTTGGTGTGCCATGCACTGAATGCATCCCATCACGTGGCGGGCCTGTATGAAGGCCAAGAGAAAAGCGAGGGCTGGTGGGACAACATGGTAGGTCCCGGCAAACCCCTGGACACCAACCGGTTTTTCGTCATTGGTGTGAACAACCTGGGTTCGTGTTTTGGGTCCACTGGCCCAAGCAGCATTAACCCACAAACTGGCAAACCCTACGGTGCCGATTTTCCGTTTGTGACCGTGCAAGACTGGGTGAATGCGCAGGTGCGTTTGGCTGATTATTTCGGCATTGAAAAATTTGCAGCAGTCATGGGTGGCAGCCTGGGCGGCATGCAAGCCCTGCAATGGAGCCTCAGTTACCCCGACCGCGTGGGCCATTGCATGGTGGTTGCTTCAACCCCGAAGCTGAGTGCGCAAAACATTGCTTTCAATGAAGTGGCGCGCCAGGCCATTGTGACCGATCCCGATTTTCATGGTGGTAATTATTACGAGCATGGCGTGGTGCCCAAGCGCGGTTTGCGCCTGGCCCGAATGATCGGCCACATTACCTACTTGAGCGGCGACGACATGGCCGAGAAGTTTGGCCGTACCCTGCGCAACGGCGATTACAACTACGGGCTCGAAGTAGACTTTCAGGTGGAAAGTTACCTGCGTTACCAAGGCGACAAGTTTGCAGATTACTTTGATGCCAACACTTACCTGTTGATTACCAAAGCGCTCGATTATTTCGACCCTGCACGCCACACGGGTGGCGATTTGGCCAAGGCGCTTGCAGCGGCCAAAGCCAAATTTCTGCTGGTCAGTTTCACCACCGACTGGCGATTTGCACCCGAGCGAACCCGCGAAATTGTAGAGGCCTTGATGGCCAACCAGCGCGATGTAACTTATGCTGAAATTGACGCACCGCACGGTCATGATGCTTTCCTGTTGACCGACGAACGCTATCACAACGTAGTACGTGGTTACTTTGAGCGCATTGCCAAGGAGCTTGCATGAAAACCCTGCACGCTGTTCGACAAGATGTACAACCCTTGCCCATTGTGGTGCCTCGGGCCGATCTCGATTTGATCGAAAGCTGGGTGCCCATGGGTGCACGCGTTCTGGATTTGGGCTGTGGCGACGGCTCGTTTCTAGCGCGCCTCATGAAAACCCGCAAGGCCACCGGCTATGGCGTTGAAATTGATGACACCAATGTGCAGCGCAGTGTAGCCAATGGCATCAATGTGATTCAGCAAGACCTTGAAAAAGGCCTGGCCATGTTCGAAGATCATGCCTTCGACGTGGTGATTTTATCGCAAACCCTGCAAGCCATGCACAACACCGAGCGAATCCTGAAAGAGATCGCCCGAGTGGGCAAGGAAGGCATCGTCAGCTTCCCCAATTTTGGCCATTGGTACCATGTGTGGTCGATTGCTTTGGGCCGCATGCCGGTGTCCAAACAAATGCCTTATCAGTGGTACAACACCCCAAATATTCACCTGTGTACCCCCAAAGATTTCGAGGCGCTGGTTGCTCAAATCGGACATAAAGTACTGGGCAAACAACTTTTTTTAAACGGTGAACCCGTGGAATTGCTGGGCAATTTGCGCAGCACTTTGGCCGTGTATCGCTTCAAGCCCCAGTTTGCAAACTAGGCCAACACCATGAAAAGCCCGCAACCCACCCCACTTGAAAACGAGTATTGGCGGCAGGTTAAGCGAATTACTTGGCGCCTGTTGTGGGTGTGGATTGCACTGATTCTGAGCGTAGTCTTGTTTATTCCCCAGCTCGGCATCACGGTTTACGGGGTTCCCTTGACCTATTGGGTCATCTCAAGCGTGCTGCTTTTGAGTTTTTTAGGATTGGTTGCGTGCTACGCATGGCGCATGGATAGGTTAGAATTGAAATTCAAACGAGCGGTGGAAAACAACCGCGACCTTCCAGGAGACACGAATGAAAAGCAGCACCGGCGAGGTGGGAAAACCCCTCACTGACACCAAAGGCACGCCTCTGCGTTTTGTAACGGGTTCGTCCCTATTCGACGGGCACGACGCTGCAATCAACATGATTCGCCGTTTGTTGCAAAGCCAAGGTGCTGAAGTCATTCACCTGGGGCACAACCGTTCTGTTCAGGAACTGGTGGATGCCGCCATTCAGGAAGATGCCGATGGCCTGGCCGTGAGTTCCTACCAGGGCGGGCACAATGAATTTTTCAAGTACATGGTCGATGAGCTGAAGACCAATAACGCCGGCCACATTCAGGTGTTTGGCGGCGGCGGTGGCGTTATTTTGCCTTCCGAAATTGAAGCCCTTCAGGCCTATGGCGTGAACCGGATTTACAGCCCGCAAGACGGCCAGAAGATGGGCCTTGAAGGCATGATCGGCGACATGATTGCCCGTGCAGCCCAAGTACGCGACGCCCGCAAAAAAATTGACACAGCTTTCACGCCAGAAGGCATCAAGGCCTTGGCCAACAACTGGCCGCTGCTAACCCAACTGATTACCCGCCTTGAGCGCGATGAAGTGCCCGCTGCCGACCTGGAGGCTATTCGTGAACAGGCCAAAGCCAGCAAAACTCCGGTACTGGGCATTACCGGTACGGGCGGTGCGGGTAAATCCAGCCTGACTGATGAACTGATTCGCCGCCTGCGAATGGATCATGGCGACGACCTGACCATTGGCGTGGTGTGCGTGGACCCATCCCGCCGCAAAACGGGTGGTGCCTTGCTGGGCGACCGCATTCGAATGAATGCCATTGGCCCTTGGGCTGGCAATGGCCCCAAAGTGTTCATGCGCTCGCTGGCCACACGCGATTCTGCACAAGAAGTACCTGCCACCCTGCCCGACATCATTGCGCTTTGCCGGGCTACCGGTTTTGATGTGGTGCTGATTGAAACCCCGGGCATTGGCCAGGGTGACGCTGCAATTGTGCCGCATGTGGATTTCAGCCTGTATGTAATGACACCGGAATATGGTGCAGCTAGCCAGCTTGAAAAAATCGACATGCTGGATTTCGCTGATTTTGTAGCGGTGAACAAATTCGACCGCAAAGGCGCACTGGATGCGCTACGCGATGTGTGCAAACAGGTGCAGCGCAACCGCATGGCATTTACCAGCATGCCCGACACCATGCCTGTGTACGGCACACTGGCCAGCCGTTTTAACGACGACGGTGTCAGTGCCCTGTACAAAGCCTTGCGTGCGGCCTTGCCGATTGCCAAGCCTTCCAAAGGGCTGTTCGATTCCATCGACACCAAACATTCCACAACCATGAAAGCGGTGGTACCTTCCGAGCGTGTGCGCTACCTGGCCGAGATTGCGCAGGCTGTGCGCAGCTACAAAGCGCAAGTTCAAAAAGACGTGGCTGCCGTGTACGACCTGGAGTGCATGCAACGTGCCCAGGCCTTGTTGCTTGAACACAAGCCTGACAAAACGAAAGCCGTTGAAGCGCTGGACGACATTGTTGAATTAACCAACACCCGAATCAGCATGGCTGCACAAAAGGCCATGAAAGATTATTCCAAGTTGGCCGAGGGTTACCAGGGCGACACACTGACCTACGAGGTGCGGGGCAAGGCTTTGCAGGCACCACTCACGGTGACTTCTCTGTGTGGTTTGAAAATCAATCGCGTCAGCCTGCCGAAGTTCACCAGCCGGGCCGACCTGCTGAAATTCGTGATGCTGGAAAACCTGCCCGGTTACTTCCCCTTCACTGCAGGTGTGTTCCCGGTGAAGCGCGAGGGCGAAGACCCCACCCGCATGTTTGCCGGTGAAGGGGACCCTGCACGCACCAACCGCCGTTTCAAAATGCTCAGCAGCGCAAGCGATGCCAAGCGATTGTCGACCGCGTTTGATTCGGTCACCCTGTACGGTTTCGACCCTGACCTGCGCCCCGACATTTACGGCAAGGTGGGCACCAGTGGCGTAAGCGTAGCCACGCTAGACGACATGAAAGTGTTGTACAGCGGCTTCGATTTGTGCGCCCCCAGCACCAGTGTGTCCATGACCATCAACGGCCCGGCACCCAGCATTCTGGCCATGTTCTTGAACACTGCCATTGATCAGCAGGTGGACCTGTTCAGCGCCAAAAACAAGCGTGCCCCGAACGCTGATGAATACGCAGCCATCAAGGCGGCAACCCTGAAGGCAGTGCGCGGCACGGTGCAAGCGGATATTCTGAAAGAAGACCAAGGCCAGAACACTTGTATTTTCTCGACTGAATTCAGCCTGCGCGTAATGGGCGACATTCAGCAGTACTTCATCGATCACGAAGTTCGCAACTTCTACAGTGTGTCGATCAGCGGTTATCACATTGCTGAAGCGGGTGCGAACCCGATTTCACAACTGGCCTTTACGCTGTCGAATGGCTTTACCTTCGTGGAAGCGTATTTGGCGCGCGGCATGAAGATTGATGACTTTGCGCCGAATTTGAGCTTCTTCTTTTCCAATGGCATGGATCCGGAATACACCGTGTTGGGCCGCGTTGCCCGCCGCATTTGGGCCATTGCCATGCGTGACAAATACGGTGCCAGCGACCGCAGCCAAAAGCTGAAGTACCACATTCAAACCAGTGGCCGCAGCCTGCACGCTCAGGAAATTGCATTCAACGACATACGCACCACCTTGCAAGCCTTGATTGCTGTGTACGACCATTGCAACAGTTTGCACACCAACGCCTATGACGAAGCGGTGACCACACCGACCGAAGAAAGTGTGCGCAGGGCCATGGCCATTCAGTTGATCATCAACAAGGAATGGGGCCTGGCGAAAAACGAAAACCCAAGCCAGGGCGCATTCATTATTGAAGAGCTGACGGAATTGGTTGAAAACGCCGTGCTGGATGAACTGGACCGCATCAGCGAACGGGGCGGTGTGTTGGGTGCCATGGAAACGGGCTACCAGCGCAGCAAAATTCAGGAAGAGTCGATGCATTATGAAATTCAGAAGCACGACGGCACTTTGCCCATTGTGGGAGTGAATACTTTCACCAACCCCAATGACAATTCCGACTCATTGAATTCGCTTGAACTGGCGCGTGCCACCGAGGAAGAAAAGTTGAGCCAATTGGATCGCCTTGCAGAATTTCAGAAGAGGCATGAGGCGGAGGCTGGCCCCATGCTGGAGCGTTTGAAGCAAACCGCGATGAACGGTGGCAATGTATTCGAGGTGCTGGTGGACGCAGTGCGAGTGTGCTCGTTGGGGCAGATTACGCAGGCGCTGTTCGAAGTGGGTGGGAAGTATCGCAGGTCGATGTGAGTTTCTGCCACCTCGTCGGGTTCGCCACATTGTCGCCAACTCGTCGGGGTTGCCCGATCCCGCACAGGGCCGGTGACTTGGGAGCTAAACTTGAATGGTCACCGCTGCCCGAAAACTTG
>CESG01236502.1_pt1 | contig 29425 bp, 33 predicted proteins | sample 531121 | NCBI WGS metagenome assembly CESG01 (sample SAMEA2621287, study PRJEB7988) | marine metagenome | biome: marine biome (ENVO:00000447); feature: mesopelagic zone (ENVO:00000213); material: "saline water (ENVO:00002010), including plankton (ENVO:xxxxxxxx)" | depth 800 m
CCGGCCAATATTCATCGCATGGCTTGTCCATCAGCCCTGATGGCAACCGCGCTTATGTGGCCAGCATTGGCGACCCTGCAGGTATGTTGATTCTGGACATTTCTGAAATTCAGGCCCGCAAAGCCAACCCGCAGGTGCGCGAAATTTCCCGAGTAAGCTGGGACACTGTGACCATTCCACAAAACGCCATTCCCTTCACACGCAATGGCAAACAGTATGTGATGGAAATTGATGAATACTCGGGCGGCAACAGTGGCCCCCTTCCTGTCGGTATTCATGGTCCCAACGTGGGTGCAGCACGCATTATCGACATTTCAGATGAAACGAAGCCCAAAGTAATTTCCAACCTGCGACTGGATGTGCACAACATTGCCAACCGTGAGGAAATTGCCAGCGACCCGGGGGCTCAAAACCCCACAGGTGGCTATGCGGGGCACTACTGCAATATCCCCACCCGCGTGGACCCCACCATTGTGGCTTGCAGCATGATTTTGTCAGGCCTTCGGATTTTTGACATTCGCGACCCGGCCAACCCGGTTGAAGTGGCCTACTTCAACGCACCAGTGAAGCCACGTGTGCTAACGTTGCCCGCACCGGCGAGCAACTGGGCCATGTCCAGCCCTGCATTTGTGCCGGAACGAAAAGAAATCTGGTACACCGATGGCTACCAGGGCTTTTATGTGGTCAAGGTAACGAACAATGCCTGGAAATAAAAAACAACTGGAAACAATGCAAATGAATTTTGAGTATTTGACCCTGAATGTGGCCGAACGCGTGGCCACTGTCACGATTAACCGCCCCGACAAAGGCAATGCGCTTGCGCCCGATGTACTGGAAGAAGTAACACACATGTTCAACACGCTGGGTGCGCGGCAAGACGTGAACGTGATTGTGTTCACTGGCGGCGAGCGCTACTTTTCAGCAGGGTTCGATTTGAATGAAATTCGCAAACTGGAGAAGGTGAGCAACGAGGCCTACACCGCCCTGTTCCACCGCGCTTACCGCGCGATTCTGTTTTGCGAACAACCTGTCATTTGTGCCGTGGGAGGTGCCGCCATTGCGGGTGGTTTTGATTTGACAATGATGTGTGACATTCGCTACGCCTCCACACGCGCCAAGTTTGGCCAGCGTGAAATTGTGCTGTCGCTGACCCCGATTATGGACCCGCTGTGGCGCATCATTGGCATGGGTCGCGCCAAGGAAGTGGCGTTGACTGGCCGCATTTACGATGCTGCAGAAGCGGAGCGCATGGGCTATGTCAGCAAGGTATTTCCTGAAGGTGAATTGCTGACTTCGGTTGCCCAAATTGCACGCGATATGGCGCAATACGACCGTGCCTGTTTGGCTGAAACCAAGCGACTGTCGAATGTGGTGTTGAACCAAGATCTGGACATGTCCATGCGCACTCAGGAATGGCTGTTCAGAAGTTACATTGGTTCCGAAGACAACCACCAGCGCATTGATGCGCTGCAAGCACAATTGGCTGCAGCTCGAAAAGCAAAAGGCTGAGTCTGATTCAGAGATAGCACGCAAACTCCACGGGGTCATGCGCGCAAAACAGCTCAACTTCATCGCCACTGCTTTTGACCAACTCACGCAAACGTGCCTGTGTGGCCACCCGCTCTGCCGGTAATGTTTGCACCAGTTTTTCAAAAAAGGCCACGCCTGCAGGCATGGGGTCTTCATGTTTCAAAGCCACTTCACTGCGATGAAAGTAAGCATCACCGCAATGCAAAATCCACTTGTTGCCGTTCTTCACCGCCACGCCCACATGCCCGCGCGTGTGCCCAATCAACGGCACCATCAGTAATTCAATACCCGCTATGGGTCGAATGGCCTGAAAACCAAACCAGGTTTCAGTGGGTTTGTCGTGAATGGTCCATTTGGGTTGGTGTTCAAACTGCGCTTTCCTGAAGCGCAAGGAATCACGCAGGCTTGGCTTGATTGCATGGCGATGCTCAGGCTCGAACACATGCACTTGCGCACCGGGAAAATCACTCAAGCCCCCAGCATGATCCAGATCAAGGTGAGTGGGCACAATGTGCTTCACATCACTGACTTTGAACCCAAGGTTCTTCACTTGCTCAATCGCAGTTTCTTCCATGCGCAGCTGAGGAGCCAGCATGGCTACAAAGCCAGCACCCAAACGCCGTTTAGGTTCCAGCACATCACCTGTACCTAAACCGGTATCAACCAAAATCACACCCTGCTCGCTCTCGACCAGCAAACAATGGCACACCATATTCGCCCGTTCAAAAAAACCACCACTGCCATTGATCAATCGCTTGCAGATTGGGCACATGGTGCCGCAATTCATGTGGTGAATTTTCATGAGTCAAGTTCCGTGTTGTTGTGGTGAGTTCAGTTTAAATTGCAACGGGTCAGCAATGCATCAATATTCACTTCATCGCCCATCGCAGCAAAACCTAGTGAATTCGGGTGCAGCAAGTCGGGGATGAACAAAGCCGCATTGGGCAACGGTATGCCAGGCAAAGCAAGTACTTCGTCAAAATCAACGACACCATCAATCAAAGGCGTACTACGAATCCAGGTATTGATTTTCTGCCGTTCGGGTTCTTTCACTGTAGGGCCATCGGGAAGCCACCCGAATGCCACGTCAGCGCGCGGCGGGATCGTACTCATGAACACGCACAAGCCATTGGACCGCGCCTGCTGTATTAGCTGTTGATAGGCTTGAATCACAGGTTCAGCTTTCACACCGGCACCCAAATCATTCGTGCCTTCAAAAATGATCACTCCCTTCACACCGGCACGGCCAATCACATCCCGCTGAAAACGCTCAAGCAATGGAGGGCCCGCAAAACCGCTTCTTGCTGCGGTCACCGTGTTGCTGTTGATCCCTTGATTCAACACTGCCACGTTGGCGTTTTGTGCATTCAAGCGCATGGCCAAGCGGTCCGTCCAGCGTTGGTTCAATACCTGTAAAAACCCGTCAGTGATCGAGTCACCAATGGCTACGATTGCGCCTTTGGTCTGGGGATTGAACGCATCGAGTCCAGACAGGAAAAACCACCCCACCGACACTTGCGAGAACGAGGTGCCGAGAGAATCACGGGTCACATCCCCACTGTTGTGAGGGCTAATGTACTGCGGACCAAAACTGACTGCATGCCAGGTCATGGGTCCACTTTCGCCTGCCACATGGAATGTGATGGCCAAATCTTCCTGCGAATTGAATGCGAACTCAGCCACATCGGTAATCAATTCCTGCCCTGGCATGGCCACGCCGAAATCTCGACCATTCACTGTCAGCGGCACACGCGTTGTTTCTTCGATATTGGGGAGTAGCGCATTGCCCTTGGCGATTGAAATATTCTCAAACCGGACTGGCTGGTTACCCACCAGATTGGATAGCCGCACACGAACCGCTTGACCACCCAAGGTCGGGTTGATGATCATTCGAAAGCTTCGGTTCACTGCTTGATCATCGGGGAAAAAGGCCACTTCGGGTGCACCGGGCAATGGCAAATTTTCTTGTGTCAACGGCCCGAGCGGATAAGGGCCATAAGGTGCAGTTGACCAAACCCCCACCATGTTGGCTTGTGCTTCGCGTAAATCAAGCCGTGGCGTGGAGGAGGAATCGGTGCTGTCAGCGCCACCAAGGCACGCACCCAATAATGCTGACGCTGCCAAAAGACCGAGCGCATTTAGCAGCAATTTCATGACTTTTAGTCTCCGTGGGCTGTTCCGTGCAGCTGGAATTACTGATGGATTTGATTCAACTTGTACTGCAATGTGTGGCTGACAGATTCAATTGCTGAGTTCTTGAACCAGCAACTCAGCAAAATAATCACAGGGAGGGCGTTTCGATTTCAAGCTTCTGGACAACACCACCTCGACGGGCTGCAACGGTGGCAAGCCCTCTGCAGAACCCAATCGGGTAAGGTGAGCAGGTACACCGCACTGGGCCAGGGGTGCAATTGCCAGGCCAGCGTCTACCATACTAACCAAGCCTTGCACGGCCGGGCTTTCGTACGACATACGGTAGGGAATTTTTGCCTGCTGCAAAGCCTTTAGAGCATGGATACGCGCGGTACTTCCCTCACCAAACAGTGCAAGTGGCAAGGGGCGTTCCTTCCAAATATTTTTGTTGCTCGGGGAACCCGCCCACACCAGTGGTTCCAGGCGTAGCAACACCCCTGGGCACCCCTTGGTGCGGGTAATTACAGCCAGGTCTACTTCATTGTCTTTGACCATTTGCGCGATGTGATTGCTGGGTCGCCCCACCACCTGTATTTCCACACGGGGATAAGTGGCAGAAAATTTACGCAAAACTTGTGGCAACAAAGACGACGCATAATCATCAGGAACACCGATGCTAACGCGCCCGGTCACAGCGGGTCGGGTTAATTCTGCAAAGGCTTCATCCCGCAAGGCGAGCATTTGTCGGGCATAGCCCAACAAGGTATGGCCCTCCGCCGTTAACTGTAGGTTGCGTGTGTCGCGCAAAAACAGGGGTTTGCCCAGAAGACTCTCAAGCCCTTTGATTTGCATGCTGACCGCTGACGGCGAGCGGTGCACCAAAGCTGCGCCAGCCGCAAAACTACCTGAATCAGCCACTGCAACCAATATGGTTAATGCATCCAGATCGAGTTTTTTCATTTCATCAACTTTTCTGATTAATCAGTTCAATTTAATTCGTTTTACGAAATTTTTCCAGTATTGAATAATCCACCTCGCGACTCACCCAACAAGGAATATTTAAAGTGCATGACCTGAGTTCTCTATATGCTTTTCTGGTGGTGGGCGGTTTGTTGTCTGTTACGCCCGGCCCCAACATGGTCTATGTCATCTCACGTTCAATCACGCAAGGACGACGGGCGGGACTGACTTCGCTGGGTGGCGTGGTAGTTGGTTATCTTTTTTACATGTTTGGCGCTGCGTATGGCATCACAGCTTTCTTCAAAACGCAGCCACATGCCACTCAAATTTTGAGTGCCCTTGGCGCTGTTTACATGGGATGGCTAGGTTGGAATGCCATTCGCCCGGGTGGTCGATCACCTCTTGAAATCCATGAACATTTGCCTCGCGAACATGCAGGTAAATTATTTGCCATGGGGGCGACCACCAGTCTGCTTAACCCCAAACTTGCACTAATCTTTTTGACCTTGCTGCCTCAGTTTATTGATGAAACAAAAGGCCAGGTATTGCAGCAATCGCTGTTTTACGGCGGCTTGCTAATCGCGATGTTCGCGGGTGTGAATGCCTGTATGGCAATATTTTCCGGCAGCATGGCTGAATTTCTTGCACGTAAACCGGCATGGCTTCTTGCTCAGCGTTTGCTGATGGGAATTACCTTGCTTGCTTTGAGCGCCGAGATGGCAATACAAGCCTTGGGTTGATATGCTTGGATTGTTGTAGAAGATTTATCCAAGGAATTTGACAATGTCTCAAGCGGCCATGCCCCTTTTCCCGCTCACCACGGTGCTGTATCCACAAGGTGTTTTAAACCTTCAAATTTTCGAAGTCCGCTATCTCGACTTAATGAAAAAATGTCTGCGCGACAAAGCACCGTTTGGAGTAATCAGCCTGCTGGACGGCAACGAGGTACGCCGTCCAGATGAGAAAATTCAACTGGCAAAAATCGGCACGCTGGTGAATATAGAAAAGCATGAATTTGTAACCCCAACACTGATAGAAATTTCGACAGTGGGCAGCCAGCGCTTCAAGCTGTTAAATGCTTCACAAGAGAAAAACGGCCTGTGGATAGGTGAAACTCAGCCCCTGCCAGTTGACCCTGTGGTTGAAATTCCAGACTACCTGCAAGGCAGCGCAAATGCCTTGGCACGACTGATTAACTCGATTGATGAGCAAGAAATCGCCGAAGAACAACTACCGTTTCGCAAACCCTACAAACTCATGGATTGTGGCTGGGTGGCCAACCGCTGGTGCGAATTATTGCCCTTGGACAAGCCCACCAAGCTGCAACTGCTTGCTTTGGACAATCCTTTGCTTCGGCTTGAGTTAATTGACGACACCTTGGCGGCACAAGGTTTGCTCAAGAGTTGACCTAATCAGGGAAGCGGCCTACCATTCGGCCATGCTGACCTTTAACAAACACTTCGCTGCCCAACTGCTCGCCTTGCTCAATAGCAAGGCCGCTGGTCGCATGCATGTTTGTCCGCCGGCCGCACATTCTTAAGCCCGGCGATCACCTACCCCCCAATTTTGCGCACAACACACGCATCGCCGGGCACACTCCAAGCGCAACTGCCTGAGAGTTAAACAATGAAAAAACTACTGACGTCCGAGCGATGGATGAACGAGCTTGATCTAGCTCGGATTTCCAAACTGAATGCGCCATTTCCACCCGAATTAAATGCGGCCTTGGATAATGCCGAATTCATCAAGCCACAAGATATTCCCGCAGACGTTGTCACCATGAACAGCCTGTTCACAATTGTTGAAACAGAAAGTGGATCAACCAACAAACTGATGCTGTGTTACCCAAGCGATGCAGAGCCTGCAAAGGGCTACATTTCAGTGCTTTCGCCAGTCGGCGCAAGCCTGCTTGGTCGAAAAGCGGGCACAGTGGCGCAGTGGGCAACCCCCAACGGGGAGCAGCATTTTGCGGTGATCAAAGAAATACTGTTTCAACCAGAGGCCAGTGGTGACTACACCACCTAGCCTCTCAAGTGTTGGCAGTAATCACCACTTTACCCACCACTTTTCTGTCCAGTAAATCCTGTAGGGCCTGTGCGCCCTGCGGGAGTGAATACACTTTAGACACCAGTGGTTTCAATTTGCCTTGTTCAATCAAGGCAAACATTTCACCCAGGTCTTTGATGAAGTCAAACAACTGACGGTTCACAAATTCACCCCAGAACACGCCAACAATTGAAGCACCTTTCAGCAAGGGCAAATTCAATGGAATGCTTGGAATTTCACCGTCTGCAAAACCGACAACCAGGTAGCGTCCATTCCAGCCAATGCTTCGAAATGCAGGCTCTGCAAACTTGCCGCCCACGGGGTCAAAAATCACATTGGGCCCTTTGCCACCTGTGAGTTCTTTCACGCGTTCACGCAAATCTTCATTCGTGTAATTAATCAGTTCATCTGCGCCATTCTCTTTACAAATCGCCAGCTTCTCGGTGCTGGAGGCTGCCGCAATCACCTTGGCCCCCAGGGCTTTCGCAATTTGAATGGCCGCAAGGCCTACCCCACCTGCAGCGCCCAACACCAACAGGGTTTCGCCTTCTTTCAATTGGGCACGGCCTTTCAGTGCGTGGTAAGAGGTGCCATAGGCCAAGGTGAACGATGCCGCAGTCTCGAAACTGATGGCGGGTGGCATCGGAATAATCTGTTTGGCCTGCACCAGCACTTTTTCGGCGAAAGCACCATGTGTACACATGGCAATCACGCGATCACCGACTTTCACATTCTTGACGCCCTCACCCAGTGCGGCCACCACACCGGCCAGTTCAGCGCCTGGCGCAAAAGGCAAAGCGGGTTTGAATTGGTATTTGCCTTGAATCATCAACGCATCCGGAAAATTGACACCGGCCGCTTTCATATCAACCACCACTTGGCCTGGTCCTGGCTGTGGATCGGCGGTTTCTTCGAATACCAAAGTGTCGGGAAGACCCAGGGTTTTACACATCAATGCTTTCATTTTTTGTCCTCTTTTTATTTGGGTAAGGTGGGATTTTGCTGCGAAAGAATTTCCTTCATCCGGGTTTCAATCACCGGGAACATGTAGCCGTGCGGAATCACGTAAAAGCGCTTTTCAGAAATTGCCTTAAACGTTTCCACCGCCATGTCATCGGCGGTCAATTGCCCGCTTGCAATGGCTTTGCCAATCCGCTTGTTCAACTGTGCAGAAAATCCTTCAATCGAATTGGTGTGCGCCACATCGCCAGGCCGGTTGCGTTCAGAATTGCCAATCCCGGTGGGCACCCAAGCCGGGCACAACAAAGAAACCCCAATGGGCGATTGAGTCATTTGTAACTCAAGGCTCAAGGTTTCGCTCAGAGTGACCACACCGTGCTTGCTGACGTTGTATGCCGCCATACCGGGGTTGGACACAAGACCCGCAACCGATGCCGTATTCACAATGTGCGCGGGGCCACCTTGCGCCTGCATGCGCGGCAGGAATTCGGAAATACCGTGTACCACACTCCACAAATTCACCTGCAAAATCCATTCCCAATCGGCCACAGTGTGTTCCCAAGTGGTGCGTGCCAAAGCCACACCCGCATTGTTGAACAACAGGTGCACACCATTGAACCGGGCATAGGCAGCATCAGCCAGCGCCTTGATTTCTGCTGCATGGCGCACATCGGTGCGCTGAGCCAAAACACGGTCTGCTGGCAGGTTCAGCTGTTCTGTTGCGGCCTGAAGTGCGGCTTCATCGATATCGGCCAGCACCAGGTTCATGCCCATGGCACCGGCATGTTTGGCCAAGGCCAAGCCAATACCACTGGCTGCCCCGGTGATCACGGCTGTTTTGCCGTTGAAGTTGTTCATTGATTGTTGTCTCCGAATTCTCTATTTTTTTATTTTTCAGCTTATGCTGGGTCAAAAACCAGATTAACAGAACCAAGTGGTCGTAGTAATGCGGGGAAGGAAGCAATGAACAATCGAGTCAATATGTTCTTGGCAATCTTAATGACTGCGTCATCGTTCTGGATTACTGGCGCGGCCCAAGCAGGCTGCACCTACGCCACCCTACCCAACCCCCACCCCGATGGCATTGGCAAATCCTATTGCGATCGCCAAATCTCGAAAGTAATGGGCTGGCAAGGTGCCCCCTGGCTTGAACGCCCGCAGCGCCTTCAAGAGGAGCGCACCGATTTACTGATCCAGAAACTGAACCTGAAACCGGGTATGGTGGTGGGCGACATTGGGGCGGGCACTGGGCACATTGCACAAATGATGGCTGAAAAAATTGCACCCAATGGTGTGGTGTGGGCGGTCGACATTCAACCGCAAATGATCAAGATGCTGCAAAAGAAGGCGGATGGTTTGCCCAAAGGCAGGCTGCAAATTCAACAGTCCACTGAAAAGAATTTGAATCTTCCGGATCGCATTCTGGATATGGCCATTATGGTGGATGTGTACCACGAGCTTGAATACCCGCGCGAAACACTTCAATCGCTAATGAAAGCCGTGAAAAAAGGCGGGAAGATTGTATTTGTGGAATACCGGGCTTTTGATCCCGACGTACCCATCAAAACGCTACACACCATGAGCGTGGCGCAGGTTCAAAAAGAAGCCGAAGACCTAGGCTTGAAATACGAGAAAGCGGAAAGCCTGAGTTGGCAAAACATGATTACCTTCATCAACCCGTAGTTGAATCACTCAGCCACTGCAACACACCATGCCCGGCAGCCATGCCAGTTGCAAAGCAAGCAGTGAGCAAATAACCACCGGTGGGTGCTTCCCAGTCCAGCATTTCGCCCGCTACAAATGTACCTGGCTTGTTGGTCAGCATGTAATTGCTGTTCACGCTTTCGAAGCGCACACCGCCTGCCGTGCTGATGGCTTCATCGATTGGCCGTACGGCCTGCACCGTGATCGGCAGCGCCTTGATGGTTGACACCAGTTTTTCTGAATTCTTGAAATCCTCTTTGCTCAACACTTCATGCAGCAGGGCCAGCTTCACGCCAGCAAGGCCAAGTTTACTTTTGAAGTAAGCGGGCAAAGAATGGCTGCTGCGTGCAAACCCTGCCACTTCAGATCGAACACGATCAACGCTGCGCCCGGGCAACAGGTCGAGCGTGAAAGTTGCGCTACCCTGCGCATTCAAGCGTTGGCGAATTTCGCGTGAATACGCATAAACAAGGCTGCCTTCTACCCCATGCTGGCCAATCACCATTTCACCCTGCCGCTCGCTTTCCTGGCCGTGCAGGTTGGTGAACTTCAAGGCAACCGACTTTAACGGTGCACCTGCATATTTTTCGCGCAGGTAATCACTCCACTTCACCTCGAAACCGCAATTGGCGCTTTCAAGTTCAGTCACTTCAACACCCTGGTTCCGTAACCAGGGCACCCAGGCCCCATCGGAACCCAGCTTGGGCCAACTGGCCCCACCCAGGGCAAGCACCGTGACAGTGGGTGCATATTCGATGACCCCATTCGGTGTCGAAAACTGCAATTGTCCCTTCGCACCCCAACCCTGCCACCTGTGGCGCACATGCATGCGCACACCCTTGCTGCGCAGGCGGTGTAACCAGGCCCGCAACAAGGGCGCTGCTTTCATTTCCTTCGGAAACACCCGGCCAGAAGTACCCACAAATGTTTCTATGCCCAAGCCATGCACCCATTCGCACAATTGTTCTGGCGGCAACAAGTTGAGTGTGGTTTGTAAATGAGACTGTCTGTCCGCATAGCGGGTGCAAAATTTGGTGTAATCCTCGCTGTGCGTGATGTTCAAACCACCAATGCCCGCCAGCAGAAACTTGCGCCCAAATGAAGGCATGGCATCGAACACATCCACCTGCACACCCACGTTGCTGAGCACCTCTGCAGCCATCAGACCAGCGGGGCCGCCGCCAATAATTGCCACGGTTTTATTCAAGGAGTCAGGCATGCAACGATTACTTTAATTTGAGGTGGGGTTGCGCAGTGGTTTGAGCAAATGGCTTAAACCGTTGTGATCAATTTCCTGCATCAGGGCAAGCAAACGGCCAATCTCGCCTTTCGGAAAGCCTTCGCGTGCGAACCAGTTCAGATAATTGCCGGGCAAGTCGGCAAGCAACTTACCCTGGTGTTTACCAAAAGGCATCTTCATGGTGACAAGCTTTTGTAGATCGTCTGGATTCATGTGCGAAATTATAAAGCAATGCAGTCAACACTCGATCAGCTTTCATTCATCAAATCTGTACCCGTGTACCCAACTCCACCACCGCGTTTGAGGGCAACCTGAAGAAGTCAACCACACCCCCTGCATTGCGGCTCATGGTGGCAAACAGTTGCTCGCGCCATTTGGCCATACCAGAACCTGCAGTGGGCACCACGGTTTCCCGGCTTAAAAAGTAAGTGGTTTCGAACAGAGAAATTTTAAGGCCCACCTCATCGGTCAACTCAAGCGCCTTGGGAATGTCTGGCGTATTCATGAAGCCATAGCGCACTGTTACCTGCCAGAATCCTCGGCTGAGCGACTTCACTTCAACCCGGCTCGCTTCGCTTACCCAAGGCACGCTTTCGAACACCACCGTCAATATCACATTCGATGCATGCAACACCTGGTTGTGCTTCAAGTTGTGCAGCAAAGCCATGGGCACTTTGTCAGGGTCGGCAACCGGGTACAAGGCTGTGCGGTAAGCGCGGTTGATTTGGTCTACATTCAACGTAGGCAAGAAATCGTTTAGATCAATGCCGTCTTTCTGGATACTTTTCATCAGCAATTTGCGACCGCGCCACCAGGTGGACATCACCACAAACAAAGCCAAACCCAACACAATCGGGAACCAACCACCATCGAACAACTTGAATGCACAACTGATGACCAACAACAAGTCAATCAGAACAAAGAAGATCGTGGCCCCCACCGACAACCACGCTGGCAAACCCCAGCTGTGGCGAATCACAAAATAAGTTAGCGTGGTGGTGATCAACATGGTCAAGGTGACTGCAATACCGTAAGCACCCGCCAGGTTGGATGAAGTCTGAAACATCAACACAGCCAACAAAACACCCGCCAACAACAACCAGTTCACGGCCGGCATGTAAATTTGACCCGACTCTTTGGCCGACGTGTATTGAATTTTCATGCGTGGCAAAAAGCCCAATTGAATGGCCTGTTTGCTCATGGAATAAGCGCCGGAAATCACTGCCTGTGAGGCAATAATTGCGGCCATGGTTGCCAGGCAAAGTACGGGGATTACCCAGGCATCAGGGAAAGAACGATAGAAAGGATTTTCAATGGCACCGGGATCGGCAATCAGCAAAGCACCCTGTCCCAGGTAATTCAAGGCCAAGCACGGAAACACCAAAAACGTCCAGGCCATGCGAATCGGTTTTTTGCCGAAGTGGCCCATGTCAGCGTACAGCGCCTCCGCACCGGTCAAAGCCAGCACAATTGCGCCAAATGCTGCAAACAAACCCCAACCCCGATCCAGAATGAATTGAATGCCGTGTACAGGATTCAGGGCATACAAAATTTCAGGCGCGCTCAAAATATTGGCCACACCCACTGCACCCAAAGTAGCAAACCACAACACAATAATCGGCCCAAAGAAGCGCCCCACCACTGAAGTTCCATAACGCTGCACAGCGAATAGGCCGATCAGAATCAATACGCTGAGCGGAATGATGTAAGGCGTTAATGTCGGGGTAATTAGCGTAAGCCCCTCCATGGCCCCCAATACTGAAATCGCAGGTGTAATCACGCTGTCGCCATAAAACAAAGTGGCACCAAATACACCAATCAACAGCAACAAGGTTTTCAGTTTCGGGTTTTTTCGTACCGCTTCCGACGCCAGTGCAGTCAGCGCCAGGCCACCCCCTTCGCCATGGTTGTCGGCCTTCAAAATCAGGATCACATACTTCAAGGTGACCACCAACATCAGTGCCCAAAAGATCACAGAAATGGCGCCGGTGAGATTCTCAGGGTTCAATGGTACGCCACTGTTCTCGCCAAACACTTCCTTGACCGTGTACAGCGGGCTGGTACCAATGTCACCATATACAACACCAATTGCACCCAAGGTAAGCGCGGCCAAGCCAGCCTTCGTTTTGTCTTTTGATTCTGGTTTGTTCATGGTTGTAACGCATCTGTAGTAGAAACACAGACTGCATCATGCGCTGCAACATATAAGGAAGTTATAAGGAAACATGAGCAGAAAACTAAGCGACTGCCAACATGCGGTAACCCACACCGGTTTCCGTCAAAATAAAGTGTGGGTCTGCGGGATTAATCTCGATTTTCGCGCGCAATTGGCCCACATACAAACGAGTGTATTGTGTGTGCTCCAGAAACTCGGGGCCCCATACATCGGCCAACAATTGCCGGTGGCTTACCGCCTGCCCAGCACTTCGGACCAAACGCGCCAACAGTTCATACTCAGTGGGCGTTAATTTAACGTCAGCACCATTCAGGGTAATTTCACGCTTCACCAAATCAATGTTCAAACCATCGCGCTGATAGACCAGAGTGGCCGCCTGCGCCAAATTTCCCCGGTGGCGCAAGGCCACACGAATGCGTGCCAACAATTCTCCCACGCTGAATGGTTTGACCAGGTAGTCGTCAGCACCCGCATCGAGCAATTCAATTTTGCTGTCGTCGTGCGGGCGTGCGGAAATCACAATCACGGGCGCAGTGCTCACCCTGCGGGCCATTTCCAGAAAAAGTTTCCCATCGCCATCGGGCAAACCCAAATCGAGTAAATACAAATCGAATGGCTGCCCGGTGGCCTGATTGTCCAACAAGGCTCTGGCTTCTGAAAGACTGGCCGCAGTAAGCACCGAATGCCCTTCGGTGCTGAGGCTGTTGCGCAATGCCTTGCCAAGTTCACGGTCGTCTTCAATTAATAAAATACGAATGCTCATGCGCCATGTTCCTGCGCGATGGTCGACGGCAACGCGAAGGTGGCCAGCACCCCAATGCCAGAACTTGCAGCTGAAGAAAACTCCAAGCGCCCAGAATGAACTTGTGCCACAGCCTTACACAGCTGCAAGCCGATACCCAAACCCCGTGATTCATCGCCCTTCGATTTAAGTTGGCTTTGCATACCTTGGCCGCTATCAGTCACCTGAAACACCACCTCACCTTGCTGTTGCAACACCTTAAGTTCAACTGAACCAGGGACACCCGAATGTTTGATTGCATTGTCGATCAAATTGTCCAGCACCTGTTCCACCAGCACCATATTGCAATTCACCAAAGGCAAACCTGCAGCAACTTTCACGGTGGGTATATACAAGGTCTTGCGTTTCCTCAAGCGTTGCAACACGGCAGCTACCATGTCTTCCACCGATTCAAGTTGCATGGGTACCTTAACCTTTTCACCACTTAACCGTGCCAAGGTCAGCGTGTTGTCGGTCAGGCGAGCAACCTGCTGGGTTTCCTCTTGAATCAATTCGGCGTAGTGTCGAATTTCATCGTGGCTCAAGCGGTCTGTTTGCTCCAGTATCGCCGAAGCGGAAGTCATGATACTGGCCAGCGGTGTTCGCTGATCGTGAGCAATTGATGTTAAAAACAGGCTACGGGTTTGCTGGGTTTGTGCCGATTCCCGGGCGCTTTGAGCACGCAGCAAATTGTCTCGCCGTTCACAGGCCAGGCCCATTTGGTCAAGCAATGCCTGTGCATCTCGAACCCACAAGGTTTCGCTAGAATCCAGGTCGTCACCCACGCAAACGCACACCCCATATGCTTTCGATTTTCCACGCATAGGCAAGTACAGATCTTCCAGATTGTCGTAGCGCCCTGTGCTTTTTCCAAGCGCCTTGTTTTCCTGCAGGCAGGCATCAAAGGCCTTAGTTTGGGTGGCGTTCAGCGATTCAAGTTCAATCGCAGTAAACCCCACCAATACTTTGACAGAACCCCCGGTCAAGCCAAACAACAACTGTTGTAAATCTGAAAGCAGTTGTTGCGGGTTGTCTACCTCGCGTAGTTTTTCGCTCCATTGCATCAACTGCAAAGTGCGCTGTGCCTGCTGCCGTTCAAGTGCTGCAATTTGCTTTTGCTGACGCAGCAAATAAGTAACCAGCCACGACACCCCCATCATCGTGATCAGCAAAATGCCATGCTCGTGCAGGTCCACGTGGAAGGTGTGCACGGGTGGCACCATTTGGTAGTTGAACATGAGTACGGCAAGCGCACTCAGTGCAAGCGAGAATGCCAAAGGCAACAACAGTGAATAAATCGATGACACCAAAATCAGGACAACAGGCGCATTGGCAAGCGTGATCCAGTCGTGCGGATAGACCAGCACCAACATCAGGGCAGCCCACAAGGCTAAGCCCAAAGCGCCTGTCAACAACGTGGTCGGTTTCATGAATTCAATTCATCCAATAGCAGCAATGCTTCAACACGATGCCAAAGTGCAATCATCGCCCGATTCTAATCGTTGCTGCAATTGAATAATCAAATGTCACTCAGAAAGGGTTTGTGCCACATTTAAAAAAATACGGCAATGAATCAATCGGCGCGGGCACGGTCACATCGCGCGGGCCTTCAAACTGCGCGCCGGTGTCCACGTGCTTCCAGCAACCTTGGGGCAAATACACATTGCGCGTGCTTGCGCCCTGCTCCACCACCGGGGCCACCAACACATTGGGCCCCAACAGCCATTGTTGGTCTTCCTGCCGGGCGCGCTCATCCTTGGGATATTCCACCCACAGCCCGCGCACAGGGGGTACGCCTGTTGTTTGCGCTTCTTGCCACAAACGCATGATCAAGGGTGCCGCTTTCAAGTGCAGTTCAGCCGCCTTGCGCCAATGCTCCAATGTTTCTTCACCGTAAAACCAGGGCATGCGCACCCCATTGCTTGACGAATTGTGAACCCTAAACACAGGCGACAATGCAGCCCAGAAAGACCAACGGGTATACAACTCGGCGCTGGCCGCACCCACATGAAAATCAAAGTAGCCACCAATGTCGGTGTTGTAACCGTAGGAACCAGTGGCACCTCGGCTCAGCATGTCAGTGGTCAGCGATGCAATGCCCGAGGCGCGCGACCAATCACTGGTTTCATCGCCTGGAAAATTGGATGACTCAAAACCCGAGCTGCCCTGCCGCCCGGAATAACCAGCACGCGTCCAGAAAAAAATGTGTCGCCCGGTTTTGGCCTCAATGTCGTCGATAATTTTTCGCGTGGTTTGGTGAAATACAGTGGGGTAATGGTTGTGCATGGTTTCACCGGTGCTGCCATCAAAAAAGTGCATGTCCAATGCAATGTGTTCACCAAAGTCTTGCATGAAACCGTCGGCCTTCAGGTCCACCAGCATTTCCCGAATGCGGCCTTCCCACCAGGCAATCGCTTCCGGGTTGGTGAAGTCAATCGCTGCGCCCAAACCACCAAATGGCGTACCGAACAGATAAGGCAAACCGGCTGCGTCGTTGACCACATACCCTTCTTGCAAGGCCTCTGTAAAAGTCTCGGGCCGCTCAGTATTGGCCACATCAACGCCCACGTAATTTCGAATATACAAATACGCTCGAATGTTGCGGTCGTGCAAAGCCTTGATCACAGTTTTGCTGGTTTCGCGCGGCAGTATTTCCCAGCCCTCGAATACATAGCCTTTCACGGGCAATTTGAATGCATCAATCTTCGCAATGTCGTCCCAAATTTTTGCTTCATAGCTGGTCGCATCATCCGCTTCGGCGGACAACACCCGCACTGCGCGCGACAAGGTTGGGCCAAGGTCAGCTTGCAAAGGCACACGGTGTCGCCCTTGCAGGCCCGACAAACTTTGCAGTGCTTTCTTCTCAGCACCAGGTGCAACCAGATAAGTCATCTCCGTGCCTGACACATTCACCTGCCAGGCATCGGCGTTGGAAGCACCAAGGTCGTACCGCGAAGGCCGAGTGCTATCGAGCATGAAGCCATACCCACCCGTTGAAGCAAACGCGGTTGAAATGTAATACGCTGCGTCTGGCCCGGAAGGAAACATGTACCCCTCGCCTTGCCCTGAAGCCAAATTGGCGACAGGTGCCAAAGGCCCGGCTCCAATGTTCTGCGCCTGAATAAAATTGGTCAGCAAATTGCCGCGCTGGTTGATTGCGTTGTGGCGACCACCAAAACCATGAAACGATTCTTCATCGCGCAACACAAAACTGTCTGCCACCATCACAACACCTTCAGCGGGGTTCACGGACATGCGCACTTCAAAGCTGTTGTTGTCCGCAGGATTGATCGCTACATCAATCACCCGCCCAGTAGGGTCGTTGGTAGCAATGGTCAGTTCAACGCCCCTGGCTGTTTCTTTGGCTTCCAAAACGTCCGTGCCGTGGTACTGCACACCCACCAAAGCCTGTGTAATGTAGTTCCCCACCCAGGGCGTAGCGCGCAACTGCGGTGCAATTTCAGCCCCCACCATGTAGCTGAAAGGTGCATTCAACAAACGCCGTGGCAGGTAGTCGCTGCCCAAAGGTTCATCCACTGCAAAGCCCGGCTCAAATAGTCCACCGCTGCTGCTGACCTGTTCAAGCACCAACTCATCGGCCGCATTAAAAAACCGTATCCGCAACGGATTCTTCAACACTTCTACCCGGCCATTGGCATTGCGCATGGCAATGGTTTGCTCGCCCATGTTGACTTGCGCGGGCTGCACTGCACTGCCAGAAACTGTTGCGGTGTTGGCTACAACCGGGCTTTCGCTGTTACTTAAACAGCCCGCCAAAAACACGACTGATAAAAAAATTGAGGCCGCACTAGTACTGCTTGAACACAGGAATTTCATGGTTGTCTCTCGAACAGATTCAAATTCACGCAGTCGGCCATGACGGCGTAGCCTGCAGGGTTGGGGTGCAGGTTGTCACCACTGTTGTATTCTTCAGCCAAAAAACCCTTGCGGTTTTTGTCTTCCAGGCATTGCTCAAAATCCACCATGCCGTCGCTCAAGGTTTGGCTGCGTATCCAGGCGTTGGTTTCATCACGCGCGCGCCGTGCTGCAGCGGTGCCGTGTAGTACGGGTACCAATTCAGTCACTGTGCCTTCTGCTGGCGGTATGGTGCCCAGAATAATTTTCAACCCTGCATTTTTTGCTTTGGCAATCAACTCTTTGTACCCGGCAATCAATGCATCAGATGTGGGCGCCTGCCCCGGCTTGGGGTTCCCGAAGTCGTTGGTGCCTATCATCACCAACACATGGCTTACACCTTGGGTTTGCAGTACATCCGCATCGAAACGGGTCAGCAGTGCCTTGCCAAACTGGGGCAGCCAACCGTCGCGTAGCAACTCGTTGCCACCAATGCCCGCATTGGCCACTGTGAAAGGCATACCTGCACTGTTGAACCTGCGCTGCAAATGGTTGGGGTAACGTTGGTCAGTGGCCACCAAGGGCGAGCCTTGGCCACTTAAAAAAGCCGTGGTTGAATCAGATCCATCGGTAATGGAATCGCCCACCGCCACAACCGTGCTTACATTCTTCGGGGCCAATACCTCCAACGCTTCAATCACGAGAAAATTGGCGGTGTACCCCTCGGGCGCAGCAATAAACATGCTGCCATCGGCACTGCTTGTGTAGTCGCCGGGCAAGCTGAGGTACAGCACCTCGTTCGCATTCAAATGGCGGGTAACCTGGGGCGTAAGTCCTGGCGCATAAAAACTAACCCCCACGCGCCGAAAGGCTTCTACCGGGTAAGCAATCCAGTCGCTCACCACGGTTTCACCCGCTTGCAGTGTCACGCTGGGCCGGCCGTTGAAGGTGAGCAGGCATTCTGTGTTGGGCACCATGTTGGCACTGCCCGGTGCGGCTTCCTCGGCCAAATGAATGTTGGTAAACGTGACCGGCAGGCTTGAATACCGATTGCTTAAACGCAGGCGTACCACATTGCCTGCCCAGTGGGGCGCAAACGATTGGCGAACTGTCAGCCCACTGATGGGGTGCGTAATCAGCGCGTCGCCAGGCGCAGTTTTCCAGGAAGTCACCACCCGCCCCTGCTGCGCAGTGCCCTGCATGGGTGTACAAAAGCCCGCCCCACTTGCTTGAATTGACCGAACTGCGGCACTTGAGTTGTTGGATGAGTCGCCTCCACAGGCTGTCAACAACAAGGCGCTGGCCAAGGCCAAGCCATACATAAACGAGCGTTTCATCGCAAACAGCCTAAGGTTAAATGGAATTTTGGATAATTTGACACGACTTAGTATCAGATATTCAATGCTAGAATAAATGTGATACGATTCAGTGTCAAATACTTTGAGATATTCCATTGACTGAACTCAAAACCACCCTGCCCGCGCAAGCAACCCCGCGCAGTTACGGCGGCAAGTCCGCCGAAGAACGCCAAGCCGCCCGCAAGCAGGCTCTGGTGGACGCCGCCGTGCATTTGTTCGGTGAACAAGGATTTGCAGCGGTGAGTATTGATGCCATTTGTTCGCAGGCCGGGCTGACCAAGCGCTATTTTTATGAAGCCTTCCCCAGCCGAGAAGCGCTATTAACCGCCGCTTACGAATCTGCAACCCGTGAATACATGCAGTCCATTCTGGCCGCGGTAGCACCTTATTTGATGGACGCCCGCAAACTGGTGCATGCTGGCTTGCAGGAAAGCTTCGGTTTTGTAAAGCGCAACCCCGCCAAGGCCCGATTAATTTTGATTGAAGCCATGAGCGTGCGCGGCCAATTGGGCGAAATGTACGGCGAGCGCTACGACGCCTTTGTCGACCTGCTTCTGCAATTCACCCGCCCATTTTTAGGCGGCCCCAAAGTACCCGACAAGGTATTGCGCGTGATGGCCAAAAGCGCAGTGGGCGTGATCATTCACCTGTGCCAAAGCTGGATAGCCACCGACTTCAAACAGCCCGTGGCCGAACTGGTCGACGGCACAGAACGCGTATTCGGCGGCATGGGCCGCGAACTGGGCGTAAAGGGTTATGCGTAGAACAAAGCCCAAACCACACCCCAATTAGACTTCAACAAAACTTTACCGCTGTGCCAAACTGAATACCCAACAACAAAAAGGGGTAAGGCATGGCTACAGCGCATTTTGATTTTTCCAACACCTGGACAGTGATCACCGGCGGCGCCAGCGGCATTGGCCTTACCTGCGCCCTGGCAGTGGCCAAAGCGGGCGGCAACGTGGTGGTGTCGGCCAGCCGCAAACCTGAAAAAACACAAGCGGCCTTGCTGCAAATCCAGCAAGCCAACCCAAAGGTACAAGCCAAGGCATTTCCATGCGAAGTGGGTCAGGAAGTATCGGTTGCCGCATTCTTTGAGGCCATTGGGCGCGAAGGCATCAACATTGACCATGTGATCCACAGCGCAGGCATATCACCCAACACCGAATTTTTTGACCAAACCCAGGCCGAGTGGGACCAAGTTCAAAACACCAATGCCACAGGCAGCTTTTTGGTCACCAAATACGCAGCCCTGCAAATGAAAAACAACCCGCTACACGGCGACTTTCGCGGCCGCATTGTGTTGGTTACTTCAACCAACGGTATTAACAGTTGGGACCCGGTTTCTGCCCACTACGATGCATCCAAGGCCGCCAACAACTTGTTTGTGCGCGTGGCCGCAGAAAAATTATCAGAAGACCAAATTTGCATTAACGGATTGGCACCCGGATGGATCAAGACAGACCTGAATGCCACCCTACCCCCCGACGTGCGCGAAAAAGAATCGTCAAAAATCTGGATGAAACGCTGGGCAGAGCCTGATGAAATGGCTCAATGTGCATTGCACTTACTCACCATGCCCTATTTAATGGGGCAAGTTGTCATGGCCGATGGAGGCTATCGCTAAACGGTGTAAAGGGTGTAACGCTGCAACGGTATACTCATCAGCATGAATGATTTACTGCTGCGCCTTAAACTGGCTGTTGAACACCCTCACGAAGACCAGGTTTCCGTGCGCTTTCTCGCCGACATGCACGGCGAATCAGCCCACGGCGCGCTGCTGCTTTTTCTGGCAGTGCTTACGCTGCTGCCCATTCCCTTTTCAGGCTTTTTGTTCTCGTTTGGCATATGGGCCATAGCCCGCATGATGTGGATCAACGACAGCGGCCACGGCCTGCCTGAAAGGGTATGCCGGGTAACGTTGTCCAAAGCTACGGCCACCCGGCTAATCAAAATTTTAAGCTGGATATACACCAAAGCCGACCGCATTTGCAAACCGCGATTGCTGTCGCTAAGCAGCCCCACCCACCGCGGCTGGCTGGTACCCTTCATCGCCTTGATGGGCTTCATTATTTTTCTGCCCATACCCGGCGGCAACGGTACCCCCGCTGTGGCACTCATCTTGATTGGGCTTGGCCTAATGGCGCGAGACGGCCTGGCGCTTATTGCTGGCATTGTGACTGGCTTGGTGGGGGTTGGCGTGGTGGTTTTTTTGGTGTGGCTGATTGAGAGGGTGGTTTAGGGAAGAAGGTTTTTGGGGGTTGGCAAAGGCTAATTATTTACGCACCTCACCCCGATATTGGCAAGATTACTAAAGTAAACGTGTTACTCGGTATGGATATTTTTTTTATCGTTGGATTAGTGGGTTTTAAATTCATCACGACGTTTTACGAAAACGTCGGTAGATGTGAACAAGCACGTGCAAGTTCGTATTTTTTGTTGAAATATTGATGGTTGAGAGGCTGGTTTTCGGCCAGAGCGGCCTTTGGGACTGTTTACTTAGAACGTCTACAAAGTGGTCATAAACCGACTTTGGATAACGATGAGCTCAGCCGCCGCTTTGGCGGTCGGCTGGAGCGCCTTGTTCTATGTGTGTGCGAGTTGGGGACTCGTTGAACATGCTTGCAAAAAACTCTATCTGTTCCCGAAGGTTTTTAACCCTGTCCCTGAAGGTTTCAATTTCTTTACTTTCAACCTCATACCCATGCATGAGCTGGGCAATTTTATGTACGAAATAGTTTCTTTGACTTAATAGAAAGTTCAGGTGATAGCTCACTGTGTCACTGAGATTCCCTCTAGATTCCAATTGCTTTATAAGCCCGCCCAATGGTGTCTTTTTTCCGATAGCAACCCCTTGCTCAGCCAAAAAATCCAAAAGCACTCCCTCAAGGCGACCAACCGCCAACACCATTTCGCCAAGGCTCTGAGTAAACATCGCATCAGACATCAGCTTTTCGAATGCATGAACCATGTTCACCTACACAGAACGTTGAAAATCACTGGACGTAGGCAAGCTTAGCTTGCCGAAGTTCCGGTGGATTGTGATGTTAGGTTTCATGAATGGCCCCGATCAACGCGTTTATATGCTTAATTGCCAACGTCTGCATTTCCTCATCGTTCTTACCGTTGAGTACATAAGCAAACCTGTAAATTTCCTTTTCCTCTTGCAGCTCGTACTCATCATCTTGGGTGTACTTAGCCCAAGCCGCCTCTATGGCATTATGGTAGGTGGAAGGAACAGCTACACGCAAACGGAGATATGCAGCCAGATGTTTTGAATAATGCTCCTGAAGCACTGAATTTGCTTCGCCGATTCCTTGCTCTTCGACAGGCCGGCTTAATCGAAGAAGTGTATCGCTGAAACTCGACAAGAATCTGCCTTTCTCTTGTTGCACCACGAGTTCGATTGCCGCTTTTTTTGTCAGCTTTGCGCCATACCAAACCCCAATCAATGCGCCGCCAACACCAACAAGTGCCGCCCAGATTTCATTTGGCATACAAATTCCTAATAAGTTGAGACAGTCCGTCTTTTTAAACCTAATGCCTGGGCTCAGCGGCCGATTTGGAGGCGCAGCGCGCCGGAAAAGCGGTCCGCTGCAGCCCTTGGTTAGCTTGATACATACTTGAATTCTGACTTCATATCTGAACCAGATTTTACGAATTCCTGGACCATCGGTTTGTAAGGGGAAAGTGACGCACAAGATAGAGCAAGATTAGAAAGAAAATTGGTGACTTTGTGTGCATACTGCAGACAATCATACTTGCCGTAATCTTCAAGCGCAGCCTTTGCTATCAGTTCGAATTGGCGTATGTACCTATCAAAATCGTCCCTTCTACTTCTCTCTTTGTAGAGGGTCTCTGGGTCTTTGGGGATTGGGAATCGAACAACTTGTATCATTTTGTCAGAGGGCAGGGTCACAACTTCCTTAATACAATAAAGCTTGTGATTTACCATGCTGATAGGTGCAGAGTGCATTACTAAGTCGCGGTAGTCACCAAGCTCTTTAAGCCAGCCATCGCTACTCATCATATTTAAGAAGACGGCCTCTAAATCGGTCAAATCCGTTTTTTTCTTCAATAACTTCAGTAAACCACCGGCAGTCGTGATTTCTCTCTCCTCTCTCAAATCTCCGGATCGGGAAAAGTTGTATACAAGTTCAGAAAGGTAATCACGTAAAATGCAGGACTCGAACAAAAAAGACTGGAATTTTTGATAGGTTAACTCAGTGAAGCCGTCTTGAAACCGCCCGCTAAGCTCAGGATTACCTTTGATGCGAAGAGCATTAAGCTGTGCCCTGTACGCAAGCGACAACTCTTTCAGCCGTTCACTTAGCGATGAAAGTTGGTAAGAAATTCTCTTCGAAAGGTCATAGAAAAGCCCATTTTTATGGCTGTATGCCGAATTCCCAAGCTGTCCCCAAAGTTGAAATGCATCCCAGTTAACCCAATTTTTTTCCTGTTGTGCGTACGGGCGCCACTGCGGAGGTGAAGAACCGATCGCTTCCCCCTCATGAGTGGTAAATTCAACGCCAACAATCTCTAATTTCAGCGCCTTCAGCTTTGAATAAAGACTGCCGTATGTTGGTAGCTTCAGTTCCAGCTTTTTATTGTCCGTGGTGGTCGGCCAAAGCGAAACCCTCTCCGATTGAGGAGGATTAATCGCCAGTAACCCACCTTGAAGATGGACATGACGTTCACTAATTGGCCAATTATCGGTCACATCACTTCCTTAAGCTAACGTTTGACGTGAGGGGCCGCCGTAGCGGTAAAGCCGCGAAGGAAACCCACAAGCGCAGCTTGTAGGCGGCCCCTCTCGACAGAATAGTTAGAGCGCATTCACTTCGCTCCCGACAACAAACGCTGCCTAAGTGTGGAGAACTCTTCAAGAGCGCCGCGGAGAATCTGATACACCTCTTCGTGTTCTCCCTTACCCAGGTCAATGTAGTACATGCGACGCGAGGCCCCGCAGCCAAGCGTGACTTTGCCAAAGTAATTAGTCTGCCTCATCTCAGAGCGCAGATACTTTGAGATGTTTCGGTGTTTCACTGTGTTGGCTAGATCTCCAATCACACGCATGTATTTTGAGATGTTAATTTGGTTTTCTATGAACTTGGATTGCTCTGGGTACTGACCCTTTAGCCAATCTTTCTCATTCCAAAGATAGACCGCCATTGTTTTGAACTGTTGCCGCAACTGACGCTCGGATGTTTTGTAGGAAATCCAGTTGGCAATTTGATTCCACAAGGCAAGCGCCTCAAACCAATTTTCATGTTGATTAGACTGGTTGATTATGTTCATAGCCAAACACTCTAACTTGATTTATCTAAAAATAACGGCGATATCCTTTTATCCGAACGTCGCAAGTTATTTCATGAACTTGACTATTTCAAATACTTGGCAAGCATTGCATGAACCGAATGAAAAATAAACCCTAGTTATTTATCAACAAATGGTGAGCTTAGAATTGCGTCCTTAAGAGTGGAACAATCTTCAGATGCCATCTAGCTTTCGAAGTCTGTTTTCGCCAACAACTCAGACGTTTTAGCCACCAGCCGCTAACGACCTCTCCGGCCAAAAAGCTGTCTTTGGACCAACAGTCCTCGAAACACCTAACCCCCATAAAACTGAAGCACCAACACGCCCATGCCTTCCACCTCAGTCACCTGAACACTCACGTCGGTCAGTCCAAGCTCTTTCGCCAAATCAGCCAAATGCAATGGTGTTGTAAATCCATCCGCTTGAATATCAAGCAGCGCTTTTTTTACCTTTAGGCTGTCCGCTTCAGCAAACAACAAGTCAGGCACCACACGTAAAACTCTACGCAAAACTGTAGTGTCGTCATCTGGCCCAAGTAAAACTGTCAGCCTTGCGCCGTAATGGTTGCAGCCAAACAATTCCAGATAAAAGCCCCCCACCCCTTTCAGGTTTCCGGTGTAGCGAACTTTCTTTTCTATCTCTTCAAAACCGAGCACATGCTTCGAACTTTTGATTTTTTGTAAATCCACCCCACTGCTTTCAAAAACACATGCAGTTGAAGATGCAGCCCACACTGGGCTGAATATCGATGCGGAAATGGTCAACATCAATACAGCTAAAGTTGCTTTGATCATGATTTACCCGGCTGAGGAATTTCCAAATGATAGGCCGGATCGGATGGAGGCCCCAAATACTTCGACACCCTACCCTCGCCCTTAACCGCCTCAACAAATCGCTGGCGCAAACTTGGCTGAATACTGGACGGTGCAATATCAATCACATTGAGTTTCGTTGGATCAGCAACATGGTTCGACACTTTAGATGGGTCTAGCGCGATGATTTTTGCTTTCATCATCGACACAATGAACTCCTTGCGATGATTTTTTGCTTTGTGTTTGCTGTATTCATCAATCACTCGATCACCGTACTTGCCATAAAGAAGCTTCTGGTGTGCCACACCGTACCTCTCAATGTTGTCGTACATAATGCGCGCTTGATCGGCTGGGGTACGTGCAGTGCTCGTAATCAATATTGATGCGACACCAGCCCTATGCATGATGTCGATCAACACTGATTTTGAATACTCGGATACAAACTGCACGCTGGTCGAAGCATTTAGAAACTGAATGTGAGCCAAGTCTAGACCTTGCCTGAAATGATTAAACATTCAGGCTAGCAACTATCGCTGTAGGGTGAGAACAAGTGAATCGGGTCAGCTCAAGTCAATCGCCTCGCGCCATGGCAGGTATGGCGCCCAACACCGGCTGCGCAGCCTCCACACCTTCTCCAAGCGCTTGCCGAGCAAACTCCTGCAACACCATGTCAGCAGCCTTCTCCGCAATCATGGTAGCAGCAGCGTTGGTGTTGCCACCCACCAAGGTCGGCATGATTGAACAGTCCACAATTCGCAAACCAGTGAGCCCCCGCACACACAAGCGCGAATCCACCACGGCCATATCGTCTACGCCCATTTTGCAAGTGCCCACTGGGTGATAGGCAGTTTCCGCGGTTTGGCGAACCCAGCGCTCCAGTTCCGAATCCGTTTGCACACCAGCACCAGGTGCAATTTCCGATCGACTGTACGCTTGCAATGTGGGCTGCTTGACCACATTTCGCAGAATTTTAATGGCCTTGACCAAGCGATCTATGTCGCGCTGATGCGCACCATAATTTGGATCAATCTCTGGGTCTTGCATCGGGTCTGCACTTTTCAAACGAACTTCTCCGCGGGAAAGCGGGCGAAGATCGTACGCCATCACCGAGTAAGCGTAATGCCCAAACATGGGCCACAAATTCAAGCCATGCCTGGTGGCTGGCAAAGGCACCACGTGAAACTGCAGGTCTTCAATCGGCTCACTTTCAGCAGATTTCACAAAACCACCTGCCTCAGCCAGGTGGCTGCTGAATTCGCCTTTCTTGAAAAACAGGTACTTGAACAATTCCAGAAACCGGCGGCCCAAGGCCAAAGGGTTCAGTGAAATGGTTACACCGGGCTTTGCTTTCATCACCAAAAATACGTCCAGGTGATCCTGCAAATTTTTTCCCACGCCGGGCAAGTCGTGCTGAACTTCAATGTTGTGGCGGTCCAGTTCAGCCTTCGGCCCCACACCCGACAACATCAAAACTTGGGGGGTATTAAAGGTACCCGCACTCAACACCACCTCACACCTGGCTTTGGCTACCTTTCTCAAACCTTGAGCCAAGTATTCAACCCCAACAGCCTGTTTGCCCTCGAACACCACCCGGCTTACCCGAATATCGGTGATCACTGTCAAATTTGGGCGATCCATCACTGGCCACAAGTAAGCCCTCGCATTGCTGAATCGCTGACCATCTTTGTGATACGACTTGTAAATTCCAAACCCGGTTTGGCTTGCCCCGTTGAAATCATTATTCTCTGGCCAACCCGCCTGAATACCCGCCTGCACAAACGCGGCAGAAACCGGATTCAAATGCGCCGAACTTGAAATATGCAATGGGCCGTTAGCACCATGAAACTTTGATAGCTCGCTGTTGTGGCCTTGCTGCAAAGGGGCATAGCTTTCAGACTTTTTAAAGTAAGGCAGCACGTCGTCGTAAGACCAACCATCGCACCCCAAATCAGCCCACAAATTGAAATCTGCCGCATTGCCGCGAATATTCACGCACGCATTGATTGAGCTTGATCCACCCAGCGTTCTACCCCGGGGCTGAAACATTTCACGATTGCCCAAATGCGCTTGCGGCGTGCTCCAGTATCGCCATGTGTACTTTTGGCTGTACACCAGTGCGGCAATACCAGCCGGCATTTTAATTAATGGATTTTTTTGGTCCGTAGGGCCGGCTTCAAGCAACAACACCTTGAACCGCCCGCATGCAGTAAGCCTGTTGGCCATCACACAACCGGAAGACCCAGCGCCCACGATGACGAAATCGAATTCATCCATCTGTCCCCACCCTTGTTATTATTGATTACAGATCCATACTACTGCGCCACAATACCCCTAACAAAAACTCACCTGTAAAACTGCGCATGAGACACCTTGAAAAACACAAAGGCCACCGCACCGGCTGGCTGCGCGCCGCAGTGCTTGGCGCAAATGACGGCATTGTGTCCACCGCCAGCCTGGTGTTGGGTGTGGCTGCAACAGGTGCTGGCTCAAAGGCAATACTGGTCGCAGGTGTAGCCAGTTTGGTAGCTGGTGCCATGTCCATGGCAGCGGGCGAGTATGTGTCTGTCAGCTCGCAAGCCGATACGGAAAACGCCGACCTTGCGCGCGAACGCGCCGAACTGGCCAATCAGCCCGACCATGAACATGCTGAGTTGACTTCGATTTATGTCGATCGGGGGCTTGATGAGAACCTGGCACAACAGGTGGCCACTCAATTGATGGCACATGATGCACTGGGCGCACACGCACGGGACGAACTCGGTTTGTCTGACACACTCGCTGCCAAACCTGTGCAAGCCGCTTTGGCCTCAGCGGCCACATTTGCTGCAGGTGCCTTTTTGCCTTTGCTGGTGGCTTTGCTGTTACCAGCAAATTTACTGATGTGGGGCGTTGCTGGAAGCGCACTGTTTTTCCTGGCAGCTTTGGGTGCATTGGCTGCAAAGGCGGGCGGTTCTTCCATGCGTGTGGCGGCGGTGCGCGTCACTTTCTGGGGCGCCTTGGCCATGGGCCTGACCGCAGGTGTGGGGGCCTTGTTCGGGGTGGCGGCTTAACGACGATTGCTACGCAATAAACAATACGGAAAACAAAAAAGACCAGGGTTAAAAAACCGACCCTCTGTTCTCCTGTTCTATACCTATGCTATATCGAGAGCAACAACTTATCTGAGGAATCCGGAGCTTGATCTGAAATCCATTGCCAAGCGGTAACGGCGGCCGACTGATACCTAAACTCATTTGGTCTCCTCCCCTTTAGTGAAAAACAGCTTCAATCCGAGCCTATCGCCAGCAATCTGCGATACAAACTGCTCCACAGCTTTCGCGGTTGAGTAAGAAAGTCTGGAATGAATCTTGGTTAATGCGAAAGTTAACTCCTGTTCGTAGGCGGTCTCTTTACTTTCGCGGAGCGCCACAAGAATGGCGTGCAAAGCAAGCCAACTTGAAAATATTCGACCTGAGACACCCGAAGAAACATTTGTTTGCTGAAACACCTTTCCACTGGTTTGATCAAAGAAATTCAGGAAGTCATTTAAGCGGTGCTCGGGATCGATATTTAGGGCATTACGCGCAATTTTTGGTAGCTCCAACTTTATGTCCTCATAAAGCCTATCCAAGTAATACTCAACATCGCTGCGTGCTCGTACCAGATAATTTTGGTCATATTGAAACTTCTCCAAGCGCTGCTGCATGGTGGCTTGATTCACTAAAATTGTGAGGGTCAACCCGCCGATAACGACTGAATAAATACCACCAAAAAAATCTCCCGCCTTCGCCCAATCATCGGGGTCACTACTTAGAGGACCATGGAACTGACGAAAATACATCAGTAACGGCGCTATCAACAAAAACACAATTGACCAAAAAAATAATGCGTTGCGTACTTTAGGAATCACGACTCGACCTCCATTTAATTTCAGGTGAACCTACCTTTATTCAAGTGGAAATACAATCCCTAGCTAAACAAGACGCATCAGGCCAATACTGCGAAGAGATTTTCTTGAAACTAACGCGACACGTTACTGAATAAGCACATCGAAGAAAAACTACTTCAACACGATCAAACAAAATTATTTAATGCGTAGCCATAGCTACAGAAGCAGCGCTGAACACCAGTTAGCTCTCTGGCTCGATTTTGACCTAGTTCAGGTCAAGCGATCACGGTTAGCCCAATTTCTTGATAATTGGGAGGGGCGGCGATCAGCTCAGGCCTACAAAGGCCATCTCAGCAAATTCTTCGCCTGGTGCTGTCGGCGCGGTTTGCTCAATTCAAACCCAGCTAGAGACGTAACGGTTGAAAAACCCCAGGCCCGCGATGTATACATGACAGATGAACAGTACTTGGCCATTCATAGGAACTTGGCCATCGGTAAAGACAAGCGCCCTACCAGCTCAGGGCCCATGGTGCAGTGCTAAATAGATTTGCTGTACCTGCTTTACCAACGCGGAACCGAGGTGCGCCTATTGCGTTGGGATCAGGTGACAGACGAAGGTATCAAATTCAAGCCAACCAAAACTGCGTATTCTGGTGAATTCGTCCACCAATTCCAGCTCAAATCGT
>CESG01075865.1_pt1 | contig 29087 bp, 24 predicted proteins | sample 531121 | NCBI WGS metagenome assembly CESG01 (sample SAMEA2621287, study PRJEB7988) | marine metagenome | biome: marine biome (ENVO:00000447); feature: mesopelagic zone (ENVO:00000213); material: "saline water (ENVO:00002010), including plankton (ENVO:xxxxxxxx)" | depth 800 m
TAATTATTAAAGAAGAAGATGTTATTGGTATTTTAAATTAATTTTATTTTAAGGAGTATATATATATGGCTGACGGTAAAGATGTAAAATTTTCAACAGATGCAAGATCGAGGCTTTTAAAAGGTGTTAATCTTTTAACCGATGCAGTTAAAGTAACACTTGGACCAAAAGGAAGAAATGTCGTATTAGATAAATCTTTTGGAGCACCAAGAATAACCAAAGATGGGGTTTCAGTTGCAAAAGAAATAGATTTAAAAGATAAATTTGAGAATATGGGAGCACAAATGGTTAAAGAAGTTGCTTCAAAAACTAGTGATAGTGCTGGAGATGGTACGACAACAGCTACTATTTTAGCGCAAGCTATAATTGAAGAAGGTTTAAAAGCTGTAGCAGCTGGAATGAATCCGATGGATCTAAAAAGAGGTATAGATGCAGGAACTAAAGCAATTGTTGAAGAATTAAAAAAAAAATCAAAAAAAATTAGTACCAATGAAGAAGTAAAACAAGTTGGGACTATTTCAGCTAATGGTGATATAGAAGTTGGAGAACATCTTGCGCAAGCAATGGAAAAAGTTGGTAATGAAGGAGTAATTACCGTTGAAGAAGGTAAGGGTCTGGACACAGAATTAAATGTTGTTGAAGGAATGCAGTTCGATAGAGGTTATCTATCACCTTATTTTATAACAAATGCAGAAAAAATGACTTGTGAATTAGAAGACGCTTATGTTCTTTTACATGAACAAAAATTATCAAATCTCCAATCAATGTTACCTTTGCTTGAAAGTGTTGCGCAATCAGGAAAACCTCTTTTAATCATTGCGGAAGAAGTTGAAGGTGAAGCTCTTGCTACTTTAATTGTTAATAAATTAAGAGGTGGATTAAAAATTGCTGCAGTTAAAGCACCTGGATTTGGTGATAGAAGAAAGGCGATGTTAGAAGATATAGCTTTACTAACAAATGGCCAAGTAATAAGTGAAGAATTAGGTATTAAACTTGAAAATGTAAAATTAGATTCTCTTGGTACAGCAAAAAAAATTAATATAGATAAAGAAAACACGACAATTGTTGGAGGTTCTGGAAAAAAAACAGAAATAGATTCAAGGTGTAATCAAATAAAAAGTGAAATTGAGCAAAGTGATTCAGATTATGATAAAGAAAAACTGCAAGAAAGACTTGCAAAACTTTCTGGTGGCGTTGCTGTTTTACATGTTGGAGGAGGATCTGAAGTTGAAGTAAAAGAAAAAAAAGATAGAGTGGACGATGCAATGAATGCAACAAGAGCCGCTGTAGAAGAAGGAGTTGTTCCTGGTGGAGGTGTTGCTTTATTATATACTAGGAAAATTTTAGATAGTATTAAATTAGACAATCCAGACCAGCAAGTTGGTATTAATATTGTTAAAAAAGCTCTAGAAAAACCTACTAGACAAATTGCAAAAAATGCTGGTGTTGATGGTTCAGTTATTATTGGTAAATTACTTGAACAAGATAATGAAGACTATGGTTATAATGCTCAAACGGGTAAATTTACTGACCTGGTTAAAGATGGTATAATTGATCCAACTAAAGTTGTTCGTTCTGCAATTCAAGATTCAGCTTCTGTTGCTGGATTATTAATTACTGCAGAAGCAGTAGTAGCTGACTTACCAGAAGAAAAAAAGGATATGCCTCCAATGCCTGATATGGGCGGTGGTATGGGTGGCATGGGTGGCATGCCTAGCATGGATATGTAAATAATTATTTATTTCCTAACTACCTTTATAAATTTTTTTAATTTATCTTCTCTAAAATCTTTAATCTTTTTAATCCAAGTATTATCCCCTTTTTTTTTAAAACCTTGTGATTTATAAAAATCTTTAACAATAAAATTTTTATCACCTTTTATATATTCCCCTATTATTAATTTATTTTTATTTTCTTTTTTTAACTCTTTGACTAATTCATACAAAAAAATATTTTCTATGTTTCTTCCTATAACTCTACAACTTAATAAAAAATTTTCTATTACCCACCCATTCATATTATTTTTTTGTACTGCTATAATAACTCCTACTAAACCATTATCTCCAAATTTATCTTTAACTCTTGCCCACAGTGCTATGGTTCCATTTTTAATAAAATTATTTAACTCTCCCTCACTTTTTCTTTTAACAGTTAAATTAAATTGATTAGTTTTATTTATTAACTGAGAACATCTTTTTATAAAATCCTTATTAATAAAACCTATTTGAATAACTACTTTCAAAGACTTAATATAATTATCAATACTAGAACTTTTCTTTAGAATTCTTTTTCTCTTTCTGTCCTCAGCATACATCTGAGGTCTTTTCATATCATCATCAGTTATAAAAATATGATCAAAATACTCAGAATTTTGAATATTTTCTTCATAAAACAATGGGTCTTTTGCAACTTCTATAACATTAACATCAGGTAAAACTGTTTTTACCAACTCTCTTTCAACTGGATTATCATCAAAAAAAACTATTGAATCTAAACCAATATTCAGATTCTTAGCAATTTTTTTTATATTTGATGCCTTATCATTCCAATTAATTTCAATAGCTGAAAAATGATTTTTTTTTAATAGACAATCTTGATGATTTTTAAAAACATTTAAAACATCTGATTCATTATTTTTACTTGCAATAGCGAGTAATACGCCTTTTTTCCTTAAACTTAAAATATATCTTTGAAATGATTTATAAATATTACCAGGAAAATCTTCTCCTAATTTTATTCCATCAATATTATCCTCGCCAACAACTCCGCCCCAGATTGTGTTATCCGCATCTAAAACCAAGCATTTTTTTGGAACTTTTATGGTTGCACTTATAAATCTTGACAAAGATTCTGATACTTCAATCTGCCCATCTATAGAAAACGGCATTTTACTTAAAAAAAGAAGTTTTTTATCAAAAAAAATATCTAATCCCACATCTTTAACAACTTTATTTAAATCAAAAATAAATAAAGAATTAAATTTTTTTGTTAATGTAGCAAGATATAAGTTAACTTCTTGTAAAAGATAATTTAAATTAATTTTAGAAGAAGCAGAATTAAGACCTTGAATATCATTTTCAACAAAACTAAAATTAAATAGTATTATTCTTGAATAAGAATTATTTTTTCTTATTTGACTAATAATTTTAAATATTCTTTTTTTTGTTTCATTAATTCTATTATTAATTTTAGAAACACTATAAATTTCATTAAAAATATTGGGAAAAAAATTCTCAATTTTTAACGCAATAACAATTGCATCGGTTTTTTTATATATTTGACTATTTAAATTATGTATTGTTTGTTCAATTTGATCATAGGGTTCAAAAAAAATATTAGATTTAAAATTTCTTTTTGCTAACTCAACCTTTATGAAAGGATCTAATAATTCTAAAGTAAAATTTGATAAGAAAACTATTTTAATAGTATCAAAACCTTTAGTTAAAAAATTAATTTTTCTAGATAACTCGTAATACTTTGATGGTTCTTTTTTTAAATTATAAAAATAATTTTTTTTTAAATTCTTACTTTTCATACATAATTCATAGAAAATTTTAATTTAAATTTTATTTAAATTTATAAATTGCTGTAATTTATCAGCAACAAATTTTCTCCCTTTATAGTCTATGTGTTCACTAGAAATATTATAATCTCTATCATAAAAAGTTTTAATATTTTTTATTTGAAAAGTAAGATCCAAGAATGGGATATCATTTAAATAAAAACTATTTTTAATATTTAATAAATTAAGAATTATTCTATCTTCAAAACTTTTATTATTTAAAGAATATTTATTATCATTTCTAAATTCATTCATTGCTTCGCTTATATTTATAGGTGTAGAATAAACAATTAGTTTAATGCCCATTTTATTTAATTTTTTTTTTAATTTTAATATTGACAGTAATACAGGATGATTTAATTCTATTTTACCCATATATGTCTTAAAATATTCATTAATTTTTAAAACATTATTATCAGTTTTAATTTTTTTTTTTATTTTTACATTATCAATTACAGTATTTTTACTTTCCCAATTTATAATTTTTTTTTCTAATAATTGAGCATCAAATATTAGTTTATTTAATTCAATTAAATCTTGAATTTTATATGGGTTATAAAAAATTTTAGAAAAATAACGATCCTTACTATCTAAAAACTCAGCAGCTGTATAAGAGGTTTCAGCAAAAGCTCTTAAGTTAAGAGTTAAAATTACATATTTAACATTAGAAAAGTCAATAAATGGACTATTATCAAAAAAATAATTAAATGTTTCTGCATTACCCCCTCCTAAATCAACACTAAGAGTTTTTTTATTTGTAAAATATTCTAAATATCCAGATATCCCTTTAGTTGTTTGATCAACTCTTCCCAAATTTGTTGAATCACTTAAAAAAACTATTTCATGATCTTTTAATCTAGATAAATTACAAAAAGCCCTTCTATCTGGTTTATATATTTCATGAATTGGATAAAATATATACTTTAATACTTTTGATCTTTCGCAGTTAATTATTACAAATAAAGAAAAAATATAATAAAAAAAAGGAGTTAATATTAATAAAATACCAAAAGTTAAAATAAAGGATTTTTTTTTTAAATTAATATGCATATTAAGATTTAATTAATAATTTACATCTTTTAATATAATGTACAAAAAAAAATTTAATAATAATGATCAATTAAAATTCTCAAAATTAACTGGAGATTTAAACCCTATACATTTGTATAAGTCTTATGCTGCAAATACGCTATTTCAGAATGTAGTAGTTCATGGTCTACATTCAGTTGTTTGGGCTTTAGAAAAAACAATTTTATCAAATATTAAAGATATAAATAGAGTAAAAATAAATTTTTTAAAACCTGTTTTTTTAAATGAAGAAGTTTTTTTAAATGTAACAAAAAAAAATAAAAAAGAAATACAAATAATTGTTAAATCAAAGATAGAAAAAAAAATTATAATTAAAACCTTTATATCAAATAAAGAAATTTTCTTTAAAAAAAATATACATAATATAAATTACAATCAAAAAACAATTCCAAAAAAGAAAAAAATAAAAAAAATTAAAGGTTTTCTATACTTGCAAAACAATGTATCTCTTATAAAAAAAAATTTTCCTAAAATTAATAATAAGATTGCAATTGAAAAGATTGTAAGACTTATATCTCTAAGTAGGTTAGTTGGTGTTCAATTAAACAATAATCCAAGTATTCTGACCTATATAGATCTTTCATTTGAAAATTCTATTTTAAAAAACAAAATTCAATTTAAGGTAAAGAAATTTATAAAAAGGTTTTCTTTTTGTGAACTAAATATCCTAGGTAATGGTGTTAAAGCCCAAATAGAATCTTTCAAAATCCCAGAAATAAGAAAAATAACTTTTCAAAAAATTAAAAAAAAAATTCCAAGAATGCTATTTTTAAATAAAAATGTATTAATTATTGGAGGGTCTAATGGTCTAGGGGAAATTGCAGTTAATTCTCTATGTGCTTTAGGTGCTAACGTAACTTTTACATATAATAATAATTATTTTAACTCAAATAAGATGGTCTTAGATTTAAAAAAAAATAATATCAGATGTAATTATTTTAAACTCGATGTAACTAAAATCGGAAAAAAAGATATAACTTTTTTAAAATCAAAAAAATTTGAAAATATTTACTATTTTGCAACACCAAAAATAACTTCTACAAACAATTTTAATAATAATCTATATAAAAGATATTTAAATTATTATGTAACATCGTTTAAAAAAATATTAAAAAATATTAATTGTTTAACGGAAAAAAAAACTAAAATATTTTTTCCATCAACTATATATATTAATGAGAAAAATGAAAACTTCCCTGAATATGTAAAAGCAAAAAAAAAAGCTGAAAATTTATGTGATAGCATTAACAAAAAAAATAATTTAAAATATCATATTTTGTATGAAAGATTACCAAGAATTTACACAAGGCAATCTTCATCGTTTTATGAACTGAGTTACTTTGATGGATTTAAAATTATTTTAAAAATAATAAAGAAATTAAACAAATTAAGATAAATTAATGAATAAAAACATATATTCAAGACTTTCAAAAATATTTGATGATATTTTTGATATTAAAAAAATTAAATTAAAAAAAACTACAAACGCAAAAGATATAAGTAATTGGGACAGTATAAATAATTTAAAACTAATTATTATTTTAGAAAAAGAATTTAAAATAAAATTTGATCCGAATGAAATAGTTGAAATAAAAAATGTAGGAGAATTAATTAAATCTATTGAAAACAAAGTTAAATCTTAGCTCATGCTTTTTAATTCTTACTTATTTATTTTAATTTTCCTGCCTTTAACTCTTTTAAGTTATTATTTTATAGTTCCATTATTAAATTTAAAAAATATACCAAAACACCAATGTCGCCTCTTTGTTTTACTTATTGCATCTTTAATCTTTTATGGGTATTGGAATCCCAAATATCTTTTTTTAATAGGTGGTTCAATATTATTTAATTTTTTCCTTGGTTTAAAACTTCATTCACTAACTCAATCAGTTTCGAAAAAATTCTTACTTTTTTTAGGTGTTTCTTTTAATTTAGCTCTACTTGCCTATTTTAAATATGCTAATTTTTTTGTAGAAAATCTAGAAATTTTTTTGAACTCAACAATAGAGTGGGAAGAAATCGTTTTACCTATTGCTATATCTTTTTTTACTTTTCAACAAATTGCTTACATAGTTGATGTTTATAATAATAAAACAAACGAATATAAACTACTAAACTATTCTGTGTTTGTTGGCTTTTTTCCGCAACTTATTGCAGGTCCGATCGTTTATCATAATGAAGTAAAATCACAATATGCTAACTTAGATGTATCAAAAAACAAATATAACAATATTAGTTTAGGAATTTGTATTTTTGCTTTAGGACTTTTTAAAAAAGTTGTTATTGCAGATAATTTATCGACCTTTTCTGATCCAATTTTTTTAGCAAATGCTGAGGGGGGTAGTTTAGTTTTTATTGAAGCGTGGATTGGTATTTTATCTTATACATTCCAACTGTATTTTGATTTTAGTGGATACAGTGATATGGCAGTAGGATTAGCAAGATTATTTTCTATTCGTTTACCATTTAATTTCAATTCTCCATTTAAGGCAATAAATATTATAGATTTTTGGAAAAGATGGCACATTACATTATCCAGATTTATAAACGATTATTTATTTACTAATATTGCAATGTTATTTTTAAGATTTTCTGTAATGAAAAAATTAAATAATTTTAATTTTATATTATCTATATTGTTGCCAATACTTATTACTTTTTCTCTGTCTGGCCTGTGGCATGGAGCTTCTTGGAATTTTCTATTATGGGGAACTTTACATGGATTATATATAGTAATTTGCTATTCGTGGGGAATTATATGCGAAAAATTAAATTTAAATATGTTAAAAAACAACATTTATAAATTGTTTTCTTTAATTTTAACATTTACATCTGTCACTTTAGCTTTCGTTCCATTTAGAACAAAAAATATTGAAGCAGCTTTATCATTTTATAATTCATTAATTCCTACAAAAAATATATTTTTACCAAATGAATTAATTGGTTATTGGCAGAATTATTCTGAAACTTTCTTAAATTATATACCTTATTTTGAATTTAATTTTGAAGGAAATTACGCTCTAAAAGTTATTCAAATTCAAGACTGTCTAATTTTTACAATTATATCTTTTTTTATTGTATGGACATTTCAAAATAGTAGTAATTTTGTTAAAATTGAAAAAAACAAACTAATATTCCAACAATTTCAAAAATATAAAATTAATGGTTTTGGTGTTTACTATATTTATTTCTTACTTTTCTATTGTCTTTTATCATTAACAAATATAAAACCTATACCTTACTTATATTTTCAATTTTAAATTAATAGTTTTTAATATATAAAATTTTTATTTTTTTCATTATTTAAAGATTTTAATTTGTTTTTCTACTTTTTTTATGTCTGAAGGATAATCAACAGAAATATTATTATCGCTTAGTTTTACGCATATAACTTTTTGATTATTTTCAATTGATCTTAATAATTCTATATTTTCTTTTTTTTCCAATTTTTTTGATTTAAAATTAGCAAATTTTTTTAAACCTTCTTTTGTAAAAGCGAATATACCAATATGCTTTAGTTTTTTTTTAATTCTTTTTTTAGAAAAATCTTCTAATCTTGTTAAAAATTTTAATTCCCCTTGTTTTGATTTATTAAGAAAAACAATTGATTTATTCTTGTTTTGCCCAGTTTTAATCAAAGAATACCCAGTTGAAATTTCAAATTTATTTTTAATATTTTTTTTTAAAATCAGTATTACTTTATCAATATTCTTTGGATTTATAAGAGGCTCATCGCCTTGCAAATTAACATATATATCTGAATTGATTTTCTTTGTCACTTCATAAACTCTATCTGTTCCTGTTAAATGCTTAGTTGAAGTCATAGTAACTCTAATATTATTATCTTCACAAAATTTCTTTATTCTTTTGTCATCTGTAGCAACAAGACATAAATCAGCCTCTTTTGATAATTTGGCTCTATCCCAAACATGATGAATTAATTCTTTTTTTTTAATTTTTGCAAGAGGTTTGCCAGGGAATCTTTTTGAGGCCCATCTTGCTGGTATAATGATTGTAGATTTCATTTAATAATTACTTTTCTTTATTTTAAAACTTTAATCCATTCTTCCTGGAAGTGTTTTTTATTACCTTTTTTAAGAATAGTCTTTTGTGCGTTACTACCTAAACTAATTCTTATTTTCTTATTATTAATTAATAAATTTAAATTTTTTGTTAAATCATTTTCATTATTATTATTAATTAATAAACCATTCTGTTTATGCTTAATAAAATATTGTATGCCTGTTATCCTAGTACCTATTATAGCTAATTTGTAATACATACTTTCAATTAATGTATTTGGCATCCCTTCATATCTCGAACAAATTATATAAATACTGGATTTTTTATACCATTCATTAATTTTTTTTGATATGCCTTTAAATATTACGTGCTGATTAATTCCTAATTTTTTTATTTCATTTTTTAAGAAATTTAATTCTTCTCCATAACCAAAAATTACAAGTTTCCATCCTTTTTTTACAGCACAACTTTTATAAAAACTTTTAATTAATAAATTTACATTCTTTTGATGTGTTAATCTTCCAACAAATAATATTGTTTTAGTTCTATTTTTTAAAGAAACTTTTCCTTTTAACATGCAAGGATTAGGAATAAAAAGAATTTTTTTAGAAGGAACAAATTTTTCAAGAACCTTGCCTGAGCTAGGATGATTAAATAAAACTTTATTTGAGAAACGATAAAGCAAGAATCTAAGAATTTTCCAAATATAGGGTATTTTCTTTTTATTTAAATCATTTCTTTCATTAATTATTAATTTTTTATTTAAATTAAATGACGCAATAATTGAAAGAATATTGACTGTTGTAAGAAAGCTTATAATGTAATCAGGTCTGTAAACGTTAATTTTTTTTCTAATTCTTTTAATTCGAATATAAGTGTATTGAATTTTCTGAAAAATATTATTTGTTTCTTTTTCTAAATTAAGACATTCTGAGTTAATTTTAGGATTTAAATTAAAACAACGATTATTCTTTTTTTTAAAATATAAAATTCTTACTTTAAATTTTTTTTTAATTAAAAAGTTTGCTAAAAAAATTAATATTCTTTCCGCTCCACCTATCTCTAAATCTGAAATTACAAACATAATTTTTTTATTCATTTTTTTTGCCCATTAAGAGTTCCAAAATTTTTAAAATATCTTAAGAAGCCGGTAACACCACTAATTTGAGCTTTAAGCATTGTTATAGAAGCAGAGTCGGTTATTAAACATGTTTTTAATAAAAAAGGATTAGTATTAAGATAATTCCATCCAATATCGCATGTACGAGAAGTTAAGTATCCTAATTTTCTTAAATATTTAATTTCTCTGTTCGAATAATCGCCATTAGGAAAACTAAAATGATTAAATTCTTTATTTAATAATTTTTTTAAATCATATTTAGATTTTCTTATTTCTTCCAATGACTCTTTATTACTACATTTTGGCAAAATAGCATGATATCTTGAATGACTTTCAAAATTAACATATTTAATCATTTTTTTAATTTCATTTCTACTTAAGGATTGTCTTTGGAATGTATGTCCTTTATCATCTTTTGTAAAATTAAATTTTTCTTTTAGTATCTTTTCTCTTTTATTTTGAGTAATAGTTTTTAAAAACTCTTTGTTTTCATCATCTATGATTTTAAACCAAAAGAACTTTAATGTACTGACTATTTTTGTACATAAATAAATAGTTGGCTTTACTTTATATTTTTTAAATAATTTGATTAGTTTAAAATTAGATTTGTGACCATCATCAAACGTAATTAATAATGGAAATTTAGGAATGTTAGCCCAGGTATTGTTATAAATTGAATCTGTTAAATCCTTTAACTCAATTAAATTGTATTTTTTCTTTAAATATATTAAATGTTTCTCAAACGTTTGTACTGTCGGGTTGTGATACAGAACAATTGTAACTTTTTTTTTTGCTATGAAGAATCTTATAAGAACAGGTATTCCTGAAAATAAGATAATAGTTGCAGCAATCTCTTTAAATACTTTTATAAAAAAATTTTTCATAGTTAAAAATTCGTAAACTCAAAATCGCTATCTATTAAATCAAACTGAAATGATGTATTTATTTTTTTTTTCTTTAAAAAAAAAGCAAAATTTAATTTTCTTTTATAAATCAAGAACAAATTTAAATTCTTGATAGTTTTTTTATCTATTAAAAACTTTATATAAACATAATTATTTTTATACGCCCACTTGCTTATTTCTAAAAGAAAACTTCTCAAGTAATAATTGCTAATATTTTCTGGCTTCATAAGTATTTCTAAATACATATTTTTATTTTTTTGACTTTTCTTTATTAAAAAATATTGTCTTTTATTTTTTAAACTAGCTATCAAATATTGATTTTTAAAAGGTGATTCCAATATTCTCCATTTCAAATATTTTTTATCTCTCAAAGGCTTTAATGATTTACTTAAATTATTATTCTTATCTCTTAATTTATTTATATTTTTTTTGGATAAATTATAAAAAGAAATGGTATTCCTCGCTTTATCCATTTTGTTGAATTTGCAAAGAAAAAAGAAAAAAAATTTATTAAAAAAATCAGAAAAAAAATTATTAAATTTTTTAAGTTTAAAAGGATTAATAGGTATCACAGTTGAAAAAAAATTTACATCTGTATTCCAGTTATAATTTTTAAATATTTTTAATGATTTTTTATTACAAAATGTTACACCTATATCTACATTTTTCATCCAAATTTTTGCTAAATTTAGCCCTAGTTTTTTTTTTTGGTATTTACGTATTACTAAAAAATCAACAAACCAAGATGCTAAATATTTTTTTTCTTTTATTTTTATATAAAATGGTATATGTCCTGCGTGGGAAATAATTTGTTTATTTATTAAAAAAATTTTCGGCGTTGTATATTTTGAAAAATTTATTCTATATAACCATTTCCAATTTTTTTTTAAAAAATATTTTTTTCGTGGATAATTGTTTTCATAAAATTTTAAAATATAATTTTTTTTTAGATTTAAAATATCTTTTATTTTAATTGATGAATTATTTAATTTCATTATTCTGCAGACAAAAGGACTGTCCTAAGTCCCCCTGTTTTACAAATAAGTTTAATTGCATCTTTATTTCTTATATTTTTATAAATATTTCTTACCTCTTCATCAGTTTTAATTGACATAGAAATAGGTTTGTACGAAAATTTTTTTTCTAAAAAATTTGTACCTCTTATAGAAGAAGAAGATGCTAATTTTACTTTATACCCTATAGCAAATAATCCATTTAAAATTTTTTCCATTGAGTTATTTTTATCATATTTTGAAATATGTGTTTCAAAACAAATTAAGGGCAATTTAATAAATTTTTTTTTATTTTTTAATAAATTTTCTAAAATTTTAGTTTCGTGACCCTCTACATCCATTCTTATTAAATCAGGAAAACATTCTTTAATGCATATATCAATTAATTTAAAGGTTTTAACTTTAATTTTAGATTTTTTATCTAACATTTTTTTGCTGGTTCCTTTAAAATGAAAAGTACCTAAATTAAAATGCTCAGAAGTATAAAAAGTTTCGTAACCATTTTTATTAGATACAGCTCCCTCAATTATAGATGTCGATTTTTCGTTGTTAACTTTTAAGTTTTTTTTTAATAAATTTATATTATCTGGAACAGGTTCTACTGCTATAATTTTTGAATTTCTTCCTATAAGATTTCTCTCAATCAATAAATAATATCCTATGTTAGAACCTATATCCAAAATTTTCATATTTTTTTTCAACACTTTTTCTAAAATAATTTTATGGTCAAGCTCCCTTTCTCCAAAAAGAATTAATGTTCTAGACAAACCTTTGTCATTTAAATTTAAAAACATTTCAAAGTTATAAATCTTTTTTTTAAGGTATTTTGATAAAAGTATATTTTTATAAAATAAATATTTTAAATGATAAAAGATTGAAGATAATAATACTGTGATCCCTCTCCTGTTTAAAACAATAAAAAAATTTGTTATTTTTTGCATTTATTAAATATATTTTTGCTTCCAAATGATATAAACAAGAATTGTCCAGATTTTATTTTGCCAGTTTCTTTTATAAGTAACGTGTTCATTAAATATTTTTTTTGCCTCTGAAATATCAAGTATTCCATCTTCTATTTTTTTTTGACTAATTAAATCCCAAGCCCAGTCTTTCAGTTCTCCCCTTAACCAATCCGCTAAAGGAACCCCAAATCCCATTTTCGGTCTGTTAAAAACTTTCTCGTCTATTTTTTCTTTTAAAATATTTCGTAATATTATTTTTGTTTGACCTTGATGTATCTTTAAATTTGTTGGTAGATTAAAAGCAAACTCAACAATTCTATGGTCTAAAAACGGTACTCTCATTTCTAAACTATGTGCCATGCTAGCTCTATCTACTTTTGTTAAAATATCACCTGGTAAATAAAAATTTGCATCAGTTAATTGCATTTGTTCAACAAAATTATTATTGTTTAGTTCTAAATTAATTTTTTGATATTCTTTTAATAAGTCTTTATTTATAGGCATTTCATTTTTAGTATTAAATGATAATAAATATTCATATATTGATTTAAAATCCTTAATTCTCAAAATACCTGAAAATTTATGAATTTTATCCCCATTAATTTTTCTATGAATTTTGTTTCCAAAAATTTTAAAAAAACTGTCGTATGTCCCTGGTGAAATATTTAAAAATAATTCTGATATTTTCTTTCGTAAAAAATATGGAGACAAAGAAAATATTGTTTTTATTTTTGATGCAAATAAATATCTATTATACCCACCAAAAATTTCATCCCCTCCATCACCAGATAAACAAACTGTAATTTTTTTTTTTACAAGTTTGGATAATAAAAAAGTTGGTAATTGACTTGAATCTGAGAAAGGCTCATCATATTCTTCAACTATATTTGAAATATTATTTAAAATCTCTTTTGGATTAATTTGTAAATTAGTATGATTACTTCCAATTATTTTAGCTATTTTAGTCGAATATTCTGTTTCATCAAATAAATCTGAATTATTATAGCCAACTGAAAAAGTGTCGATATTTTTTTTTTGTTGACTCATTATTAATGATATAGTTGAACTATCTATACCACCAGATAGAAAAGATCCTAATGGTACATCTGATATTAGATGTTGTGAAATAACTTTGCTTAATAAATCTTTTAATCTTTCAGTATATTCTTTTGTAGAATGAGAAAGTTCCTTATTTTTATTTATTTTTTTACTTAAATCCCAATATTTTTTTATTTGATACGATCCTTTTGAATCAAATGATAAATAATGCCCAGGTTTAATTTGAAAAGTATTCTCAAAAACGCTATTAGGAGGGGCTATATAACCAAATTGGAAATAATACAAAAGACTTTTAATTTGTATTTTTTTTTTCCAATATTTATTAGCTATAAAACATTTTGGTTGTGAACCAAAATAAAGAATTTTATTTTGAATAGACCAATACAATGGCTTAATACCCAATCTATCCCTTGCTAAATATATTTTTCTTTTTTTTTTATCCCAAATAGCGAAACTAAACATTCCGGCTATTTTAATTAATGTTCGTTGTACACCCCAAGAATCAATAGCTTCAATTAAAACTTCAGTGTCACTATTGCTTTTAAAGGATTTTCCTTCTTTTTTTAACTCTTCTTTAATTTCTAAATAATTGTATATTTCTCCATTATATATAATGATAAATCTTTTATTTCTTGAAAACATTGGTTGTTTTCCTAATTTAGAAAGTTCTAATATGGATAATCTTCTGTGGCCTAATGCTATGCAATTTTTTTTATCTATCCAAAAACCTTTATCGTCTGGGCCTCTGCTATAAAGACAATTTGTCATTTTCTTAATATTTAAATAAAGGTCTCTCGATCTTTTTTTATTAAGATCCCAAAATCCTGCAATTCCACACATATTATTTTTTAATTAACTTTCTTAAATAGTCCGAGTATAAACCCTTTGTTAACTTTCTTAGACGATTCTCAATATTTTTTTTTACAATCCATTTTTTTTTTAAAGCAATTTCTTCAATACAAGCAATTTGTGACCCTTGTCTTCTTTGTGTTAAATTAACAAAATTATTTGCGGCTAATAAAGTTTCAGAAGTTCCTGTATCAAGCCAAGAAAATTCCCTTCCTAAATGTTCTACAAAAAGTTTGTTTTCATTTAAATATTTAATATTTACATCCGTTATTTCTAACTCTCCACGTTTAGATGGTTTTAACTTTTTCACAATATCTATTACTTTATTGTCATAAAAATATAAACCGGTAGCAATTAAATTTGATTTAGGATTGTTTGGTTTCTCAACTATTGAAATAACCTTATTATTTTTTCCAATTTCTAAAACTCCGAATCTTTTTGGATCTTTTACTGGAAAAGAAAATATTGTTGCGCCAGTTTGTCTTTTTTTTGCATTAGATAAAACTTTTGAAAAACTTGGACCGTAAAATACATTATCACCTAAAACAAGAGCAACGTTGTCTCTTTTTATAAAATTTTTTCCAATATTAAAAGCATCCGCTATGCCACTGGGTTTTTTTTGTATTGCGTATGATATCTCTAAACCTAAATCTTCTCCATTACCTAACAGTTCAAAAAAGCTTTTTTTATCTTTATTTCTAACAATTATTAAAATTTTCCTTATATCTGCGATCATTAATGTGGAAAGAGAATAAAAAATCATTGGTTTGTCATAAATAGGTAACAACTGTTTATTAACTGCTAAAGTTGTTGGAAAAAGACGTGAAGCACTTCCAGCTGCTAAAACTATACCTTTATATTGAATCATAGTTTTCCTAATCTCTCGCCGGAATAGGAATTCTTGAGAATTGATTTCCACCATGATTTGTTTGCTAGATACCAATCTACAGTTTTTTCTATACCATGATTAAAATTAATTTTTGGTTTCCATTTTACTTCTTTTCTAATTTTATTAATATTAACAGAGTATCTTTGGTCGTGGGCTGGTCTGTCTTTGACATATTTTATTAAAGATAAATATGACTTATTATTTTTCCTTGGTTTCCTTTTATCTAAAATTGTACAAATTTTTTTAACAACACTTATATTTGTTAATTGATTTTCTCCCCCAATATTATATATTTCTCCAATTTTACCAAACTTTAGAATCTCATAGATAGCATCAACGTGATCTTCAACGTAGATCCAGTCTCTAATTTGATTACCTTTACCATATACTGGCAAATCTTTTTCTTGAATAGAATTAATGATCATTAAAGGAATTAATTTTTCTGGAAACTGATACGGTCCGTAATTATTAGAACATCTAGTAATAATAATTGGAAATTTATAAGTTTTATAAAATGCCATTATGATTTCATCAGCAGCTGCTTTTGAAGCTGAATACGGAGAGCTTGTTATATATTTTGATCTTTCATTAGCTGATCCTTTATCAATGCTGCCGTACACTTCGTCTGTTGAAATTTGTATAAATTTAAATTTATTTTTTAAATTTAATCCTAAATTAATCCAATAGTTTTTAATTTCATTAATAAGATGTGAAACACCAAAAACATTAGTTCTTACAAATGGCATAGGATTATCAATTGATCTATCAACATGTGTTTCTGCTGCAAAATTTATAATATATAGCGGCTTATATAACCTTAAAATTTTTCTAATGGAAACAGAATCTATTATATTTGATCGAATAAATTTATAATTTCTAAATTTATTTAAATCATTTATATTTTTGTTTGATGATGCGTAAGTTAAAGCATCGATATTAACAACGAAAAAATTTTTGTTAATTACTTTTCTAATATAATTAGAACCTATGAAACCTGCTCCGCCAAAAATTAAAATATTTTTTTTCATATTATATTTATATGTATTAATTTAAAATCATTCATATTTTTTATTTAATTTTTCTGCATAATAAAAATCTTATTCTTATTACAAATTAATTAAATGTTTTTTTGTTCCATCTATTGCATAATAAATTTTTGACATACGATTAACATGATTTTTAACATTAAATTTTTTTTTTGCAAATTTTTCTGCTCTAAAAATTATTTTTTTAAGATCTTTTTTTTTTGAATTTAAAATTTTAATAGAAATATTTGTAAGCTCTTGCAAATTATTTCTCTTAACCAACCATCCGTTAAAATTATTTTTAATAATTTCTTTATGTGCTCCAGAGTCAACAGCAACAACTGGTGTTTTTGAGAGCATTCCTTCTACAATTGTTCTATTAAAGCCCTCATTCTCAGATGTTAGAATGAGTAAATCACAATTTTTTAGCCAAAATTCTTTATACCTTGAAAATCCTACATAAATTATTTTTTCGTTTATTCTTTTTGATAAAATTTTCTTTAATATTTTTTTTTTATCAGATCCGACAATAAAAAAAATAGAGTTAGTTAGAATTTTAGATATAGCTTGAGCAGTCTTAATAAAAAGATCTACTCTTTTACTTTCAATTATATTGGCAAGAAATAAAACTTTTTTTATTTTTTTATCCTTTAAATATTTGTTTGATAATTTATTTTTTTTTGATTTATTTATAGTTACTGGATTAAATATTTTTAAAGATTTTTTTTTATTAAATTTAGGAAGACTATTAAAAACAAAATCAGATATACAGATAATATTTTCAGTAAAAAAAAACAAAATATTGTGAAGTGCCCATTTAGGGAAAACAATTCTTTGATGCCACACTAATTTTGCTCTACTAATTTTTGTTGGTAATATCCAGGACAAGCCAGCACTAGAGTCATTTAAATGAATAATATCTATATTTTTTTTATTTATATAAGGAGTTATTTTTAAGATATTTTTAAAAATAATTATTAAATTTCTTAATACCCCTTTCTTTTTTCCAACAAAATCATCTAATTTTAAAAACTGTGGTTTTAAACCTTCGTTGATTAAATGTGGGTGCAGTATGTCTTTTTTATGCAATAAAGGAATTGCTTCAAATTTCTTTTTATCTAATTTCTTTATTAATTCTATAGAAGATAAATGACTGCCGCCTATGCTGTCTCCAACAAAGGGATAACAAATACGTATTTTTTTCATTTTTTATTAATTTTTTTCATCAATTAGTTTTAAGAAATAATTTATTGAAATTAATGACATCGTAAATTGATCATATTCATAATGTTTTTCTTCCATTAATTTTTTTAAATGTTTTTTTATTTCAGAAAAGTCTAAAAAGCTTATTTGAGACAATCTTTCACTATTTATTGTATCTTCGATATATTCTGCCCAGTCATTTTTGAATAAATACCCTATAGGTAACCCCATTCTTTCAAAAGAATCATCTTTAGTTTTTTTTTTTATAATTTTTCTTTTTAAAAAATTTAAAGTTTGAAAAATTGTTTTTCTATAACTAGAGTATTCTATTGGCATGTTAGTATTAGAACTTATTAATTTTGCAAGCTTTGGACTTAATTTTTTTAAACTTAATCTTTGAATTCTTGAATCAAACCTATATTCCCAAGGTAATCTTTGATAAAAATCAAATAAATCATTATCAAATAAAGGTGTTCTAATTTTTATACTAGAATTCATAGAAATAATATCAGAACGACTGTAATGTCTTGCTAAATCATGAAAAGTTAAAAATTCATATAAATCATTCTTAGAATTACAAAATTTTTTTCCTATATCTCTTATTTGTTCTAGTTCATGTCTTAATTTTTCCATCATTAACTTATAATTTTTCTTTTTTACAAAATCAAAAATATTAGCTCCTTTAGTTTTATATGGAATATTGTTCAAAAAATATTCAACTACGTTTTTAATTTTAACAGGGATTATTAAATCAAATTTTTTATTAATTAGTGTCAATTTTTTTCTAGGTAAATACATGCCTTGGAAAGCATAATCAAAACCATGACCATGTAAACAAACATCTACTTTTTTTTTAATATCCTTTCCATGATTATAAAATAAACATTGCGGTTCATACGTTGCACTGGTTGAATAAATTGCTTCAGGAAAAGATTTTTTATAATGGTTTTTTTTATTTATAATAAAATAATGTGGAGTCTTAGCAATACGCGCTGCTTCTTTAGCAACTTTAACTTCTCTATTTTTAAATGAATTTATTGTAAAAGTAGATAAATTAAAATTATTTTTTCTTGCACAAGCTAGTATTAATCTGGTATCCATTCCTCCGCTTAAAAATAAACCAAATCTATTTTTATCAGACATTTTTTTTTTTAAAGAATTTGTTAAGTGAAATATTAATTCATCACTTGATTTATCAATATTTTTTTTGGTCTTTTGAATAAAATTAGGGTTCCAATATATTGTTTTGTATATTTTCTTTTCTTCAAATATTAATTTTGATGCGGGTGTTAATATTTTAACATTTTTGGCTGTTGTTTTTTCACCAAAATTTCTTCTAAATAATAGCAATTCAAATAACGAATCTTCATTTATTTTAAATAATCCTAGTTCTTTTAATCTAATAATTATTTCAAAAAGATTTAATGAAATCAAAAATATATTTTTATCTTTATAATACCATATAGTTGGAAAATTAAATCTACTTGAAATTATCTCAATTTTTTTTTTTGACAAAGAAATAATAACAAATTCACCGTCAACCTTTTTTAACCATTTATTTTTATTTTTATTATTTATAAATGAAAAAACAAAGTGTTTATTGCTAATTTTATTATTTATGATCGGATTACCTATAATGCATAATTTGTTATTAAAAAAATTATAAAAAGAAATATCTAAATTTTCTTTTTTATATTTTAAATAAGCAAAATCTTTTCCAAACTTTGACCAGATCTTGTTTTTATTCTTATATTTTGATATTTCTAAAATAAAACTAGGTAATGGCATTTAACTTTTTAAAAAATCATTTACTATTTCTTTTCTAACTAAAAATCTTGTCCAACTTGGGTTTTGATTTAACTTCTTTTCTTTCAGATTATTAGTTATTGAATCAGAAGAATATTTTTTATTCTTTTGTAAAAAATCTTCAAAAGGATATACAAACCCTTTTTTAAAACCAAAAATAAGTTTCTTTGGTAAGTATCGTTCTAAAATTTTCCTAAATATGAATTTTTGCGTTTTATATTTGTTATATTTAAATTTAGAAGCACTAAATAATGAAATTAAATTAGAGTTTAAATATGGAGATCTAAATTCATAGCCTGCTCTCATTCCACCATGATCAAACGTGATAAGTCGGCTGTTTGGCATCACATTTTTAAAATCAAAATTTTCTACACTTTTAAATAAATTATTTCCAGTAAAACTAGAAAAACTTTTTTTAGCCCACTCCTCCATATAAGGTATTTCTTTTAACTGACTTATTAAATTAGTATTTTTTAAAGCGATATATAAAAACTCATTTTTTACACCAAAAATATTTCTAAAAATTTCTATCTTACTATTGTAGTTATTTAATGGTTTTAGAATGAATGATATAAATAATCTAAGTTTCTCTGGCATTGCATACAGATTCTTATATTTTTTTATAAATGTTTGTTTTCTATAACCTGAAGATATTTCGTCGCCACCCATACCAGTTATACCTACTTTATATTTAAGTTTTTTTGCTATAAGAGCCATTTGATAAGTGGGAATAATTGTTAAATTATCATTAGGTTGCCCGTACATAGTTAATAAATAGTTTGTATCAACTTTTTTATCATCTAATTTACATGGTATTATTTGATGGGGTAGTTTTAAATAGTTAGCTATTTTTTTAGCTTCTTTAGTTTCATCTAAAGATTTAGATTTGCCAAAACCTACTGTTATTGTATGAATATTATTTTTTAACTCTTTTGAAATTATTGAAGCTAATAAAGAAGAATCAATCCCACTTGAAAGAAAAAGACACTTTTTTGCATCTGAATACAAGCGTGATTTTACACTTTTAATTATCTCATTATTTATATCATCAATATAATTCTCATTAATATCTACTAACTCTTTATGATTTATATTCTCGCTATAATTAAATTTTTTTTTAATAACTCCTTTTTTTAACAAAATAGCTGTTGCTGGCTCAACACAAAAGATATTTTTATACGCAGTGTATGGGCTTGGGACATATCCTAAAGCTAAATAAGCTGCAAGTTTTTCATTATTTAAATCTTTTTCTTTTTTTAACAATTTAACTAAAGGATATATTTCTGAAGAAATATAGACGCCATCTTTTGTAGTTGCATAAAACAGTTGTTTTTCTCCAAATTTATCTCTTGCTATCCAAATATTTTTTCCATTCCAAATAACAAATGCAAACATTCCATCTAAATAATTAAGGCAAGAATTATTAAGGTTTTGCCAATATTTTAATAAAACTTCGGTATCAGAATTTGAGCAAAATTTAATACCTTTTAGTTCTAACTCTTTTTTAATTTCAAGAAAATTATATATTTCTCCATTATAAGCTAATACATGCTTATTATTAATCATTGGTTGGTTTCCTTTTAAAGATAAATCCATAATAGATAATCTAGTGTGTCCTATGTAAACTCCTTCTTTTTTATTGTACCATTCCCCATCAGAGTCTGGGCCTCTGTGTTTTAACATTTTTTTACCTTCTCTTCCTAATAAAATATCTTTTTTATTTAAAGGTCTTTTTAAAATAAATGAAAATATTCCACACATAGTGCTATTGATATTTATAACTTATTTTTTTTATTAATTGCACCGTCCTCGAAGAAGAACAATGTTTTGCATAATAAATATAGTAATTTAAAAAGGAACGTATGTTTTTTAGGTTTACTTTTTTTATATTATTTTTTTTCAAATTTTTTAACTATTTTCTTAAATATTTTTTTACTAATCTTAAATCAGATAAATAATTAATATCTATGGAAACCTTCTTCTTCATTTTATAAGGAATGATTTTATTACCATAAATTTTACCTTTTATAACCAAATTTTTTTTCATTATAAGAATAGCAGGGCCATTTCTTATTATATATTCTTTATTTTTATTATAAAAATCGATTTTATTATTAAAAAAACTTAAATACCCGTTTTTTTCAATCATAATTTTAGATTTTTCTCTAACATTTTTTTTTGTAGTTACACTTACGAGTGTGTCTGGTTTTTTTTTATAAAATAACTTTATTGCACTATCAATATCTTTGCCGGTTCTTAAAGGTGACGTTGGTTGTAATAAAACAATTAATTTAACTTTTTTAAAAATTTTCTTTTTAATTACATGCTTTATTACTTCTAACATATTAACTTTATCACCTGATAATTTTTTCGGACGAACAAAAGGAGCTTTTATATTTAAATCCTTTGATAACTTAATTATTTTTTTACTATCTGTAGTTACAACAATATCATCAAGTAATTTTGAATTTTTTGCAGCTTCTAATGTATATTGCACTAATGGCTTTCCATTTAATTTAAAAATATTTTTATTTCGTATTCTTTTTGAACCAGATCTAGCAGGTACTAATCCTATTATCATTTTAATTTATTTTGCTATATAACTCGTGTTGGTAGCCAAGGACTTCTGTGTGTCTTAACCTTTCCTCATTTGTAAAGTTTCCTGGTAAATTAATTTTTTTTAATTTTTTTAAAAATGTTGGTAATTTTTTTTGAAAAATAGTGGTGTAATGTAAATATAAAATTATTCGTGGATTATTTCTTTTATTTTTTAACGGTCTACTACCATAATGATAACATGAACAAGTATCAACAAATGCCATTTGTTTTTTTGGTCCGGTTAATTCAATTGGGTTTGTGTTAAGATTAAGTTTTTCTATATATGAATCAGGAATTTTCATATTTCTTTTATTTACTAGTTTTAATCGTTTCAATTTTGAATATATAGTTTTAGATATATCGCTCGGATAAATGGTTAAAGGGCCAGAATATTTGTTCACAGGATATAAATTAATAAAAAGTTTTACTTGTTTTAGATCCTCACCATCTAAATGAAAACTTTGAGAATTTCCTTGGGAAAAATTTTCATTTGGTGAATACCATAAATTTGCAGTATTTAAAACTGGTTTTGTTCCTAAATATTTAGAAATTATATCAATAATATTTTTATCACAAGAAAAATCAAAAATAGGGGTTGCAGTAGGATCTGTTAAATCAAGAACAATACTTCTTAAAAAATCTTTTTTAAATTTTTTGTTTAATAAATTATTTTTATTTCTTTTAAAGATTTCGTTTGCACAGTTAATTGCTTTTATAAATTTTTTATTATTTCCATTTGTTATTAAAAAACCTTTCTTTTTATCAATTGAATATTTTAATTTTTTTTTTATATATTTTCTTTTACTAAATATTCTGTAATTAAGTATTTTTGAAAAAAAAGTATATAACTTAATAGCAATAAAATTATCTGGCACAAAATGCATACCTATATATTGAGGTTTTTTTATTAAACTTACCAACCTAGCAAAAAAGGTTTGTCCTGATTTAGGCAAGAAAGAAATTAATTTTTTTAAAAATTTTATCAATTTCTAATTTCAACCCATAAATGGCTAGCTAATTTATTTGCTTCTACATAATTTATATAAAGATTTTCAAATTCTTTATCAAATATTTTTAATTTATTCAACCCACTGGGTTTTTTATCTCTTAACCACAGTAACAAATTAGAAAAGTCCATTTCATGATAATAAGATATTTTATATTTTTTAATTCCTGATTTTTTTAAAAAAAAACTCATTGATTCTTCATTAAAATATAATGTATGTGCAGTTCGAAAATTAAAAGAACTGAAACTATCAGGTATTAAATTCATTAAAATATCATTAAAATTTGGCGTTACTATATATGCAGTTCCATTTTTATTTAATATTTGTTTAATATTTTTTAAGAATTCAACAGGTTGATTAATATGCTCAATTACATCAAAGGAAACAATTATATCTGCTTTAATTTTTTTTTTAATTAAATCTTCTGGATAAGAAAAAGTTAAGTGTTTTTTTTTTAAATAACTATGCCAAAAGAATGCCGGTTCAACTGCTATAGTTTTAGAAGAATTTTTTTTAATATTGTTTAAAAAAGTTCCGCCTCCTGCCCCAAAATCAGCAACTACTTTTTTTTTAAACTTTGTTTCTCCTATTTTTTTTATTTTTTTTTTAATCCTGCTTTTATGTAATTTATGGTAAATATTTATTTCAGATGAATTATTAAATTTTTTTCTATATTCATTTGTTTCATAAAAACTTTTCTTTTTTGGTTTTTCAAGAAATTTTAAATTGCATTTATTGCAATTAAAAATGCGAAATTTATTCTTAGTTAATTTACCGAAAGATCCACTTCTAATTCTACCATAGTAAATCGTTTTTAAATTTTTGTTATTACCGCAATGACACCTATTATTCATTTTTTTTAATTAAATTTTACCAATCTTCTAGGACTGTTTTTCTAAGTATTGGGTCTGCTCGTTGTATATTTCTATCTATATAAAAAGAATCTCCTTTTATATGTTTAGTTGAAATTTCTTCAAATATAACTCCTGTTTTTGTTTTAAATGAATGAATATCTCTTCTTTGTATTAATAATGTGTCGCCTTTTTTCAAATCAAATGTTTCATCATTTCTTTTTACAGTCATACTTCCTGATAAAATATGAAATGTTTCTTCTTTTTTTTCATGATAATGTGAAGGGTGGGATTGGCCCGGTAGTTGAGCAATTAACTTTTTACAATAATCTCTATTAATTATTGTTATTAGTAAAGCGCCAACTTTCTCGAATTTATCCATATCATAATGGTGCGACAACTCTATTTCGTAATTATTGCCAATTGTAACATTGGCTTCATTAAACATTCCTTTAAAAATATGTATTAATCTTCTTATCTTATAAAAGTCTAGTTTTTTTGGAAAATCGATAATTGGCTCATTTTTTTTATAATTTTTTGTTGATTTAATTGAAATATTAAAATCACCAGAAGTTAATTGCTTATTTTGAACCGGCATAGCAAAATAAATTTTATCTTTTGAAATTAATTCATTTTTTTTTATTTCTTTTTTACAGTAGACTCCCCTTGCTAATTCCTTAATTGAGTTTACTTCTTCTTTAGTAAGTATTTTATTATCTTCTAAACCTAATATTTCTTTTGCTTCTTTAGATGAATCAATCCATCTGTCTAATTGTAATTTATTTAATGAATATTTGTTTAATGGTTTATTAATATCATCAATACCAACGTGTCTTTCTAATATATCCGCCCCTGCAGTTACTGCCATTTTTACAGTTTCAAAATCCTCTGGGTTTTCATGACCTGAATAACCAATGCAAATATCGGGGTATCTGTTTTTATATTTTTTAATTAAATTTAAATTTAAATTTTTTCTTGGCGTGGGGTAGATACTTACACAATGCATTAGCGCAAAATTTACATTTCTATGAATAAAAAAATTATATACTTTATCAACACTTTCTAGGTTATGACCTCCAGTAGAAATAATTACAGGTTTTTTTGTTGAACTAATTTTTTCTAATAATGGCCAATCTGACATACTGCAACTGGCAACTTTTATAATAGATAAATCTTGTTTTTGACATAAATCAACTGAAGATTCATCAAAAGGGGTTGAAATTGGGATTAACCCTTTTTTTATAATATATTTAACTAGAACATTGAAATCTTTTATACTTAATTCAGTATCCAAGAATCTTTTTACATGTTTATTTTCGTTGCTTTTAATGTATTTAGGATGAATAAAATTTTTTAAATTTCTATATTGCAATTTAACAGCTCCTTTTATCGAGAATCTTTTTGCAACTATTGCACACTGATCGATTATTTTCTTTGCTGATAAAATACTTCCAGAATGATTATTAGCCATTTCAAAAATATATAAATCTTTAAAAATTAAATTATTCATTTTTTAACTTTTCAACAGTTCTTTCAATTGCATCCTTTTTGTCATTTTTTTTATTAAATTTAAAAAAACTAATTAAATCTCTTAAAGGTTGTGTTAATTTCCAAGAAGTAGAATTCAAAATATTTTGAATTTCTGTATTTGGGCTATATAACTTATATTTGTCGCTTAAATTGTCTACATGAATCCAGTTTTTTTTATTAAAATCTTTAAAGTTAATTTTATAAATATCTCCAGTGTATCTATCTGACACAAAAAAAGAATTATTTGAAGTTCGGATAATACTATGTGGATTTACGGAAGTTTTATACAAATCTGAATAATGCCACTCGTTATCAATTTTTTTTATACCTTTAATAATTCCTGAACAAAAATCAGAAAAAATAAAAACTCCATCCCAATTTTTATCATTTCCACGAAATGTTCCTCCTGCTATAACTGAACAACCTTCTTTGTGATTCCATTCAATTATTGGCCATTTATATTTGATATTTTTCCTGTTTCTCAATGTCTCAGAACGGCAATCTTCTTCACTAGCAAACATATCTTTTCTACAATGTAGTCCTTCAAATTTATTCCAACCGTAATTTTCCTTACCTGAACTTTCATTTGATTGAAAATTAATTTCTTCATAATTATCCCATCCTGTATCAGCAATATATAAATCTCCATTTTCAGTATCAAAAACAATTCCAGATTTAGCGGGGGATCTTAAACCATACGCCCATATTTCAGATCTTTTCCCCTTAGATTCATGATAATAAGGATTGCTCTTAGGTATTTCATAACCATTCTCCATAGAATCAACATCAATTCTTAAAATTTTTCCCTCTAACTTTTTTAAATTTTGCGCAGTACCACTTGGATTACCTCCAATATCCCCGTCTCCGATTCCAATATAGAGAAAATTATCTTTAGGACTGAAATCTAATGAACCAGCTGCATGTTCATAAGTATGTTTTTCAATATCAATTAAAATTTCTTCATTTACAGAAATAAGACTTTTACAATCATCAGTAACATTGAATCTACTTAAAACAAAGTTGCCAAATTTGTTTGTATAAGTTACATAAACTTTTTTTTTAATCTCGCCAAATCTATATGAAAAAGCAAAATCTAAAATTCCTTCTTCCATTGAATTACCTTGTTCTTCTCCTCCCAACAAAACTTTATTTCTTAAATCAGCAAAAGGTTCTTGAAGTTCATAATGTTCATTATCTTTATATACTAATAATTTTGCTATACCTGAATGTCTACCAAATAAAATAAAGCTATTTTTACTATTCTCTCCACAGTTTGTAGGAAAAGGTGTCATTAATGTAAATGGAAACAAACCCTTTTTATAAAAAGAAACATCAACTTGATTAGCAAAACAAGTATTAAAATATAAAAAAAAGAAAAAAGAAGTTATTATTAGTTTTTTTAACATATTTATTAATTAATTATTTTTTTTGATTTTAAAATTTGTTTATTAATTTCAATGCTATTTTTAAAATCATGTAACGGAAATTTTTTATTTTTTAAACAAATATTCAAGAAGTAATCTATAGACTTTTCTAATGAATTATTCATTATATCTTCTTCAGATATTTTCCATGTTTTAGAAACAGAAGATCTACAATATCTTTTAGTGTGAATATTTTTTTTATGTCCTATCAAAAGTTGTGCTTTATTATCATAAATCTCGAAAATTCCATTTGTTCCAATTAATTTAATATGAAAATCAAAAGCTGTCACATAGGAAAGATAAATAAATAATTTTAAATTATTTGGATATTTGGCTATAACAGAACAATTATCATAAGAGCTTGTTTCTTTTACTATATTACTAGAATAATGAATAATTTCTTTTGGTTTATTAAAAAGAATTGAGAAAAGATCTATATAATGTATTCCAACATTCTCAACAAGACCTAATTTATTTAATGTTTGTTTAGATCTCCATGATTTCTTATAATTAATATTTTTCCCAAACAAATGCGATGATGAAATATAAGCATGGTAAATATTTCCTAATTTTTTCCTTTTTATTAAATCATTTAGAATATTAAATATTTTACCATATCTTAAATTAAAATTAAAAAACGTTTTTTCTGGATCATTTTTTAACTTGTTAAGTTCTTTTAGTGATACTGCCGGAGGTTTTTCACAAAAAATATATCCCTTAAATCTTTTCTCAAAAAACTTTAAATATTTATAATGAGTATAATTCGGAGATAATATTAATATTACATCACAATTAATTAAATCATTTAAATTTCTAGTAAATTTAATTCCATTAATTTTTTTTGGATAGTAAATTTTACTGATAAATACATTTTTTCTTTTTTTAAAAATTTCTAGAATTTTTTTAGCATGATTCTTATAACCAATTGCACCAACATTTAATTTCATTTTATAAACCACACCTATCACATGGATTATATTTATGTCTTTTCTTTTCTAGGTGAAGTTTTCTTAATTTATTTAATTCTTTGCTATGCCAAATTTGTTTAATTGTTTTATTACTCAAATTTCCAGGTGATAATAAGCTTTTATAATCAGCATCACATGGATTGCAAACACCATCGAACCAAATATATAATCTTTCCCAAAGATATACACATGGATGATCATTTTTTTTATTTGGTATATTCTCATATGTATTCCATCTTTCTTGACACTGAACATATGCAACGTTATCAACTATTTTAGACCAAAATTTTTTAAATTCTTTTTCATTTTGTTCTTTCTTAAATTTAACACCAGAGACTCTTATTTCTAACCCAGAGTTTTTATAATACTTGTTTCTAATATCTGCTAAAAGTTTAATATTTTTTAATACCTGCGTATATTTCCCACCCTTTCTTATCTCCTCATATTGTTTTTCTATATGTGAATCTATTGAAATTACAACAATATTTATATTTGAATTTAATATTTCATGACATAATTTTTCATTTAATTTTGTTGCATTAGTATTTAATTTAACATCAATAAAGTTTTTCTTTTTTGAAACATATTTTATCATTTGAGAAATCTTTGGGTGGAGCAAAGGTTCACCTCTACTTGCAAGTGTTATGGCAGATGTCCCATTGCTTGAAGCTTCATCAATTATTTTTTTAAAAAGATTGAAATTCATAAATCCCATAAAAGGTTTTTTAGTAAAACTCTTATCAATTTGAAAACACATTACACATCTTAAATTGCATACTGAAGTAGGTTCAACAAGAAGATATACAGGAAATTTAGAAATAATTTTTTTTTCAGGATAAATATTTAATTTATATCTATAAATTAAATATTTTATCCATTTTTTTTCATCCATTCTTTCTAAATGAAAATATTCTTGAGGAGTTAAAATAAAAGGAAATTTATTATTATTTAAACTATTAATTAATTCATCAATAATTATTCGATCTTCTGATACTAATTTTAAACTTTTTGCTAATTTAATAATTTTTTTTAAATTAATAAAAGGTGTTTTTTTATTTTGTAAAAACCTCAATCCAGAAGGATGTTTAAAATTTACCATTTTTTTTAAATTAATTTATGTAAAAAATTAATAAAGTTTTTTCTAGATCTCCCATTTATTGTATAATCTTTATTAAGTCTAGATACATTTGTTTTTTTTTTTTTA
>CESG01017896.1_pt1 | contig 29046 bp, 30 predicted proteins | sample 531121 | NCBI WGS metagenome assembly CESG01 (sample SAMEA2621287, study PRJEB7988) | marine metagenome | biome: marine biome (ENVO:00000447); feature: mesopelagic zone (ENVO:00000213); material: "saline water (ENVO:00002010), including plankton (ENVO:xxxxxxxx)" | depth 800 m
GATTATATTCCCTTATTTGGGCTCGCACGGTGGCCAGTCAGATGATTGAAGCTGAGATAGCGCGCACAAAAATTACCGCGCATGTATCTGGTATTCCTAATTTTACCGTAACCGGATCACGTGTGGTGAGAGAGGGGTGGCTTCGAGCTGACCCCACAGCTCGCGGGGAAGATGTTGAATTGCCACCCGTGCAAAAAGGGGATGCGCTTTCATTGATTGCAATCAATGCCGAAGGAAAGGAAACACAACCGCCACCACGATATACAGAAGCGCGTTTGATTAAGGAACTCGAGAAACGTGGTATTGGACGACCAAGTACATATGCCGCTATTATGCGGACACTTGCTGATCGCGGTTATGTAACCAAAGAGGGACGTACCCTCATCCCAACCGACACTGGGGATGTGGTTAGTTCATTTTTGGAAAAACACTTTGCACGCTATGTAAGTGATACCTTTACTGCTGAAATGGAAGATGAGCTTGATGAGATTGCTACGGGTACACGTGGGTATGCGAAAACTCTTTCAGATTTTTACACCCCATTCTCCAAAGAGGTGGCATCAAAAGAGCACGTGCCGAAGTTAACTAATCTCGGACCAGCACCGGAAGAATTTACCTGTCCTGAATGTGGCGCCGATATGGTATACAAATTGGCCAAGCATGGAAAGTTTATGAGTTGTGCAAAATTTCCTGACTGTCATGGAGCACGAAAGGAAGATGGTGCTATCATCGAACCTCCAAAGGAGATTGGGGAACCCTGTCCTGAGTGCGGTACGCCGTCTGCAAGAAGCAAACAGGTACCGGGAAAACTGGTGGAGCGCGAAGGACGGTTTGGTATGTTTATCTCCTGTGATCGCTATCCGAAGTGCAAATATATCAAGCAAGATACTACTTTGAATTCAACCGGGGTTGCGTGTACTGAATGCAAGGATGGAGAACTTATCGAACGACATGGACGTTTTGGAACCTTCTACAGTTGTTCCCATTACCCGGAATGCAAACTGGCGATAAAGGCAAAGCCCACTGGAGCGCACTGTCCACTGTGCAACAAACTTATGATGGAGGGGACTAAGACAATACCTGAGCGATGTAGTGATAAGAGTTGCCCCAACCATAACCCACACAAGCTGAAATAGTACAATTATTTTGAAAAAACGAGTGTATACCGTACCATACATACATGGCTATACTCGGCTCAACAACCAAATCACCTCCGGCTGCCTTGCAAAAAATACTTGGACTGATGGAGTTGAAGGATAAACATGATGTACAGTTTGTAAGCAGTGCATACGAGCTGGCACGTCGCGCACATCGGGGACAAAAGCGGTATTCGGGAGAACCCTATCTCAATCATCTTGTTGCCACTGCGGAGTATCTGGCAAAAATTGGTATGGGACCAACAATCGTTGCAGCAGGGTTGCTCCACGACACACTTGAGGACACTTCTGTTACGGAAGAAGAAATTACCGAGCAACTCAGTGTTGACGTTTGTGAACTTGTACAGGGTGTTACCAAACTTGGCCATGTGCGCTACCACGGTATGCAGCGGCACACTGAAAGTTTACGTAAATTGTTCGCCGCAACTTCCCAAGACGTTCGTGTAATGCTCATTAAACTTGCCGATCGATTGCATAATGCGAGAACATTGGAACATGTACCGAACCAAGAGAAGAGAGAACGTATTGCTCATGAGACACTTGAAATATATGCTCCCATCGCTGATCGACTCGGTATGGGGTTGATGAAGCGTGAATTGGAGGACGCGGTATTTCCATATGCATACCCAGAGGCATACGAACGTGTGCTTGCAATATTTAAGGATGAAGGCGGCGATGATTTGCGTCGACTGGAGCACATTCACAACAATGTCCGAAGGAAAATTGCTGAGTACGGTGTCAAAAATTTTAAAACAAAGAATCGTGTGAAAGGGCTCTACAGTTTGTACAGAAAGTTAGAAAGGAAAGATTGGGATCCGAGCAAAATATATGATATTTGGGCACTTCGCATCATCGTTGATTCAATAACCGATTGCTATACCGTATTGGGTATTGTGCACGGTGAATGGAGACCGCTATACGGACGATTAAAAGACTACATTGCGTCGCCAAAGCCAAATGGGTATAAAAGTATCCATACCAATGTGCACACCGGAGAAGGTGATAGTATTGAAATTCAAATTCGAACAAGAGAGATGCATAAAGAAGCACAGCTTGGTATCGCATCTCATTTTTCATATAAAGCGCAAGTGCAAAAACATTCCACCGGTGCAGTAAGTTGGATTCGTCAATTCATACCCGTTCGCATATGGATGGAAGGACAAGGACGTACCTCCACCGGAGAAACTAGACATACCTATACAAACGAAGAGACTCCGGAATGGATTAAACACATATCCGACCCAAAGCAAGTCGGTTCTGAAGATCCTCATGTATTCCTGCAAGATATGAAAAGTGATTTCTTTAGTCACCGTGTATTTGTGTATACTCCCCGTGGTGATGTTATCGACCTGCCCGTAGATTCCAGTCCGATAGATTTTGCCTATGCCATTCATTCTGATATAGGGAACCACATGGGAGGTGCCAAAGTTAACGGAAAAATGGCTTCCCTTGATACACATTTACACAATGGTGATATTGTGGAAATTATGACAAACCAAAAATCACACCCCACTCAGAAGTGGCTCGACTTAGCAAAAACAACTCTTGCCAAACGTCACATCCGCTCATATCTGCAAAAAGACACTGCTTAAACGACGAAGTTTTTAAGAGAGTACAAATCTTCTTCTTCCTCTTCAGGAATGGTCTCCTCAATTTTTTCCGGAGGTTCCACTACTTCCGCATCAGACGTAAACTGCAGCAATGGTGACGGAACCGGTTCAGTTGCTGATGCTATTACTTCCTTCTCCTCCGCCGAATGCTTCTCTGATGTTGTCACACCCCCTATTCTTGAGAGAAGTGTTTGGATATCTTCCTGACTAAAGAAATCAATGTGTACTTTCCCTCCGTTTTCTCTCGGGTCAATTTGCACACGCGTACCGAGTTTTTCTGTTAAAGCGCGTTCAAGTGTCGCAAGTTCTGGTGAAAGATCTTGTTTGCGAGCTCTCTCAACTGCAATTCCACGAGCAATGCGCTCAGCTTCCCGAACGGTCAATTTTTTTGCAATAATCTCGTTAAACAAATCGTCTTGTTGCTGTTTGCGATCCGAGAGCATAAGAATCGGACGTGTATGGCCTTCGGTAATATGTCCGGCGATCACTGCTGATTGAATATCACTTGGCAGTGCCAATAATCGTAAAGAATTCGATACATACTCTCTACTCTTTCCCACTTTTTTAGCAATTTCAATATGCTTTAAGTTAAAATTATCCGCAAGCTGCTTAAATGCAAGTGCTCGATCAATAGGGTTTAAATCCTCACGTTGTAAGTTTTCGATAATGGCAATCTCAAGCTTCATCTTATCCGAATCTTCCGAACTTCGGATAAGGACCGGTACTTGCGTTAGTTGTGCCAATTTAGAAGCGCGCAAGCGTCGTTCTCCTGCCACAAGCTCATATTCCACTGAAATACCACCGTCACCTCTTTCAAATTCTTTGCGGGTGACTACCAGTGGTTGTAGCACTCCATACTGTCGAATTGAATCAGCCAAACTTTCCAAAGCCTCCTGGTCAAATTCCCTTCGAGGTTGAAAGGGGTTTGGTTGAATGCGATTCACCTCGATCCAAAATACCGCATTGTCATAGAATTCTGATGCCATGCGCGATAGTATACCACAGTGTCTATGGTAACTTTGTGTGCAAAAGTGGAAATATACTGCGTGTAACATGCATTCATGACAAAATCATGTACAATGCGTCCATCGCATGCCGAGGTGGCGGAATTGGTAGACGCGCGCGACTCAAAATCGCGTTCCTTCGGGAGTGGGGGTTCGATTCCCCCCTTCGGCACAGACTGTAGTTTTTCCAGCCAGTGGATGATATCTATTTCGCTACTGTCCATAGTAGTATCGTGTTATAGTGCGCTGAGCTGTTGTTTTAGGAGGGGGTGAAAAAATGAAGCTTACCTTGCTAGCCGATGCAGTGCCGATCCATATTTCATTCGATCAGCGTTGCTCAATAGATATCTACACGATGTATGTTGTCAATTGTGGCAAGCCCGTTCTATTGGCGGATTATTCTGTCGAAAAGCATCTCTCAGAAGTGGAACTTTGGGTATCCGTTGGTGACACGTCCATTAAGCTGAATATGACTCGAAAAGTGGAAGCGGCGGTGTTGCATTTTCTCAAAAAGCATCATCGCATTTTCACCAGCCAATTCGGCTGCTATGAACTCGTCAGAACAATTCATTCCCTTCCGAAGCATAATAGGAGAAATGTGTCTGACTACTGGACGCCGGTGGATCGAAAACCGACTAATGGAGATGTGATTTTTTTGCTTAATCGTGGAGGTTATTTTCTCCATGCGGCGGTGAGTATGGGGAATGGCTTATATCTATCGATATTTGGCATCGAGAGCTACTTGGCACTCACCACCATGGAGCAAATGGAGAATGCATGGCAACCAGAGGTAGTTGTCACGGTCGTTCCGCGATAAACTGCTTTCAACAAACCCCGTCCTGTGATGGGGTTTGTTCTTGTGTGACTCTTGAATTACGTATGGAAAATTGGTTTGTGATCCCACGGGGAATTGAACCCCGATTTCCAGGATGAGAACCTGGTGTCCTAACCGTTAGACGATGGGACCTTGGTACATGATATTCTACACATTTCTCATATTTCTTCCAGAAAAAAACCCGCGTGAAGGGTTTGGGACGGAAGTTCTTGGGGTGACTCCAACTCTTCACGCGGGTGGGTGCCTTCCGGTCTGCCGCGGGGCACCCTACAGAAGTAATATACTCCACATCGCTTCTATATGCAACTATTTCCTCATTTTCCACTCATCATCTTGTCGGACCAATAATCTTTTTGCCTCCATTGGATCTCGTAATATTTCCTTAATCGAACGCTCTATACGAATGCCTGTTTGCGAACCCTTTCCGAGAACCACATCATGTGGTTGTAAGATTCCTCGAACAAAACGACCGGCTTCTTGCGATTTCCCCACTTCATATATATGAGTGTTATCCTTTTCAAAACCAGCTTTGTGTGCTGCTGCAGCCAAAAGATTAATGTGCTCTCCCACGAGTATCAACTCATCCACCACACCCGCTGCTTGCACCCCAGCTTTTTTGTGCGCAGTATCACTCATTGATCCGAGTTCGAGCATGTCACCCAAAATCGCTATCTTCCGCCCCGAAGTTTCCACTTTCTTAAGTGTCGCCAGTGCAGCTCTGAGTGCCGTTGGAGATGAGTTGTACGAATCATCAATGATAGTCGTATTATTGTATCCGTGTAAGATGCGCATACGTCCCGGCGAACCCTGCTCACTCGCGAGAGATTTGGCCACTGTCAATGGAGCAATCTCAAGTGCTCGTGCAACGGCAAATGTGGCCACAATGGGATACACTTGCTGTTGCCCCAAGCGACCAAAAATCCGAATAGGCATACTTGAACCCTTCTCATCAACACTGAAGCGCATTCCGACGGGTTTTCCCGTGCCATCATAGCTGATTGAAGTGCCTGATGCTGCAACATCATTGTGCGGCTCCATTCCGTAGAGTAGGACATATTCGTCTGAAAATTTTTCCTTCTCTGCAAGTACATTCTTATCATCACCATTCATCACAAGCGTTCCATTTTTCTTAAGCGCCTTGGCAAGAAACAATTTTTCCCGAATAACTTCTTTTGGACTGGAGAAGGCCTCAACATGCACGGGAACATCCGGAAGAGAGGTGATAACTGTAACATCCGGCTTGATCCATCGAGTGACTTTTTCGATATCACCCGGTGCATCGGCCCCAATTTCCAAAATGAGCCACTTTGGATAGTGATTCGGCAACACAATAACCGCAAGCCCTGAAAGAATATTCTTGAACCATTTGAGCGGATTGCTCCAACCTGTCTCACATCCTATGATGGTTAGCGGAATGCCGATCTCACTGTTAAAGCTCTTCTGGCTTTTCCGTATAAAGAGCGAATCTCTCAATCCGGCATAGATGGCATCTTTGGTACTGGTTTTACCAACACTTCCGGTTACCGCAATAATGCTGGGTTTGTATTTCCACAGAATGAGCTGAGCTTCTACAGTGAGTATGCCAACCACCACGCTTTTGCATAACGCTTTTATCATATACCCATTATATGCCTTATTTCAACAAATGCACCATTTTTAGCGGTCTGGTGGAATATTGTAGTAATTGATAAGAAAATCGGTAATGTTCACAAACGGATCAGTTAATGTCTGTGACGCATACTGCGCACCCACTGGTTCAACGTTCATGAGAAATATCAAGTATTTCGCATCGTATGCGGGGAAATAACCAAAGAATGAATGGAGGTATCGATCATCATAGTAGCCGCCGTCGGGTGAAGCTATTTGTGCAGTTCCTGTTTTAGCGGCGATACTGTATCGTTCCTTCTTTACACTGCCACCTAAGAGTGCTTCATCAAATACGGTCACCAACATGCGCGTCACATTCTCCGCAGTTTCTGGATCGAGCACCTGCTCCCGTACATCAGAATAGTCAATGGCGTACGTCAGTCCGTTTTTTGAACGAATGGAAGAAACCACATGCGGCTGCTCTGCAAATCCGTCCGGTAACATTGCCAGAGCACGAACCGTTGTTATCGGTGTCAGTGCAATCCCTTGACCAAAACTTGCAGTAGCATACTCAATATCACGGGGTGAATTGAGATTTTCCGTTAAATTGCGAGCCTCATTTGGCAAATCTATTCCCGTCTCTTCATGAATACCGAATCGATAGAAATACCTTCTGAAGGTATCTTTTCCCATCTTTGACACAATGTAGGCAACTCCCGTGTTAAGTGACTGTGACAAAATTTCCTGCATTGACACTACACCGCGCGCCTTGCCGTCGTAATTGGATATGGTGTAGGTATCAAGAGTGAGAGAACCTTCGTCAATATATGTACTCGCAACATCAACGGCTCCTGAATCAAGTCCTGCTGCCATTGTCAGTGGTTTTACAATCGATCCCATTTCATACACCCTCTCCACCAATGGGTTTGCATACTGCCAACTTTCCGCCTGACTGAAGAGATTGAGATCAAACGTGGGTGATACCGCCATCGCTTGTATTGCTCCTGTCTGTGGATCCATAATGATGCCTGCGGTGAATTTTGAATCCCACTTGTCTTGTAATTCATCCAGTGTGTCTTCTAAGAACAGTTGTACAGAAGGTTCAATTGTGGTCACAATGCTTCCCTCCTGCTTCCGCACCGGAACAAATACCACATCTCGAACGTTTGCGAACAGTTCGGCGAAGAAATTCACGTATAAATTACTCTCGCCTCTACTGAGTACATCTTCATAATATCGTTCCAATCCATAACGTCCATTTTTTTGTTCTCCATCGTAGGCGACAAATCCAACCGTATGTGCTGCGAGTGTGTTCCCCGGGTAGTAGCGCCATCGTTCAGGTATCAATAGCACCCCCGGAATTTTTTTCTTTCTAATACTTTCTGCAGTTCGCTCATCCAACTGAGTTGCAATCTCCTCATGTGGATCACCTTTCTTGGTTGCGCGCTTCATAAAAGTATCCTTATCGATGGTGATATACTCCTCCACCATCAAGTATACCTTCTCTGGATTTTCAATCTCAGATGGTTTTAATGCGAGTATGTATCCTGTTTTGATTGTTGCTCCACTTATCTCTCTTCCCTCCTTATCCTTAAAGAAAATGCCTCCGCGATCATAGAAACTGTTTGATGCGCGCATATATTGATCCGTTGCTCTTGCTCTGTACTCCGCCCCATGCACAATCTGCAAGAAATATAGTCGAACAACGAGGATAAGGGCGACAAAGAAAATGACGCCCAAAATGACGCGAATGCGTAGTGTAAAATGTTGACGATTCTTTGTTGCGGACATTCTTTCTATTGTGCATTTGCTTGACCGAGATAGCGAGCTCGTTCCACAAAGCGCTTATGAGCGACGGTGACAAATCCCAAATCACGCGCTTTTTCTTCGGTAATTGCCGCCTTGCTCTGTAAATATGCCACTTCCAAAGTTGCAATGCGCGAATTCACTCGCGCTGACATATCCTGAACCTCTTTGCGTTCAACAGCAAAGACGACCGCACTTGCGAGAAAGTAGATGTATGATGCGATCAATACCACAACGAGTCCAAAAAGGAGACCGGTTACTTTCTGCTCGGCACTGCGCAGAGCCAGTGCGGTGATGTGCATGTAATTCCTATTTTGTGTTGTTTGCATAGTGTGTGAATGTAAATGCTCGAAGTTTTGCGCTCCTTGAGCGCGGATTGTGCCCAACTTCGACAGCGGTAGCTGATAGTGGTTTTTTGATAATTCGTCTCCCCTTGCCTTCGCGCTCCCAAGCACGAAATGCATCCTTAACGAGTTTGTCTTCAAGACTGTGAAAAGTGAGAAAGGCAACACGTGCACCATTGTGAGTAATATCAGGAAGCACTGATAGGATATCCTGCAATGCGCCCAATTCATCATTCACTGCAATACGAAGTGCTTGAAAGGTTTTCGTTGCAGGATTTCGTTTGCCTTTCCGCGGTAGAACGCTCGTGATGATATCAACAAGTTCTCCCGTTGTACTGATCTCCCGATTCTTTCTCGCTTCAATAATGGCCCGAGCAATTTTGCGAGATGCTCTCTCTTCTCCCCAGCCATAAATAATGTCAGCGATATGTTCCTCATCCCACGTATTCACAATTTCTGCCGCAGTGAGTGTACTATCGTTAATGTCATCGCGAAGTGTCATGGTAAGGGGTTCGTCTCTATCGAAACTAAAACCACGACCAGAGACTTCCAGTTGATCACTACTCCAACCAAGGTCAAAAAAAGCAACGTCCACTTTTGTATTGAGATCAGCAAGTTGTGACTTCACATTTCGGAAAGTGTCGTGGATAAGCACTACCGTAGGAGATACTCCTTTTAGTTTTTTGCGAGTTCGCTCGACCGCTGCGGAATCCACATCAAAACCAATGAGTTTTCCTTTTGCGGTAAGGCGATGAGCGAATGTGTGTGCGTGACCACCCCCTCCCAATGTGCCATCGAGCACGGTGTCATCTTTCTGTATATTCAGCACCTTGAGTACTTCTTGTAAAAGAACTGGAACATGTCGGGTGTGTGTTGTCGACGTCGAGCCGCTGGAGGATTGCATAATGTTGAGTGCGCATGACTATGGAAAATCCTCCAGCAACTCGATGTAAACAACGAGTCAAACGTCCTAATTAACTTATAAAACTCCTATTTCGCCTAATTTCTCTGCCATGGCGTCTCCCTGTCGTTCAATGCGATCCTGATACGCTGCCCATCGTTTTTCATCCCAGATTTCGACCCTATCTGCCACTCCTGCCAAAATTACTTTCGACTGAAGCGCTGCAAATTTTTTGAGATGCTCTGGAAGCAAGATGCGACCAGCACTATCAACTGCCACTTCTGCAGCTCCAGAGAACATGAATCGGTTGAATCCACGAGTATCGGCTTGGGCAAAACTCAATTCTCGAAGTTTAGCTGCAATGTCTGCCCACTCTTTTTCCGCATAAACAAAGAGACAATTATCAAGTCCTCGTGTGACGACCAACTTCTTTCCAAGCACATGCTTAAATTTCTTTGGCAAGGTAAGTCTCTTTTTCTCGTCTAATGTGTGTGTATATTCTCCAAGAAGCATATGCTATTGATTTCCCACTCTCTCCCACTCAATAGTTATTTTACTACACCTTGACCCACTTTCTTGTATTTATCCACACGAAACATTCCTGGTGTAAACCAGGAATGTTTTCTGTATGTCTCACTCAATTACTGGCAGATTATCGCAGGGCATGTTGCAGTCTCTCGAGTACATACTCCTGGGGTAAGACGCTCAAAAACCAACCGGCTTGAGGACCTGAATCTCTACCGAGAAAAATCTGATACAGTGCGGAGAAAAATTCTTTTGGCTCTATTGCTGTTTCTGTTTTGATTGCATGGAGCTGTTTATGAAACTCCTCTCCGGTATACTGCTTATTTTCTTGCAAATACTCCACTATCATTGTCAGCGCTCTTTTTTGTGCATCACTCAAATCGATACTGATTTCTCCGCTCTGAAGTTTAAAAACGTACCGCTCCGGTGCATACTCATTGAGCCACAATTGTGCATACTGCACTCGCTCTTCCAACGCTGCTTTTTCCATCTCAGACAGCTCCATACCATGTTCCTCAGCTGCCACCGCAAACACATCAATGTGTGGCATTTGGCTTAAGAATGCGACTTGGGAAAATCGCATTCGATAGTATTTTTCAGGAACTTTTGAGTGATGTACGCGTTCAAATAAACGAGCGTCATCATCTCCGGCACCGCTCCAATACTTCTCAGCTATTTCATCATAGCGATCAAAGAGTGCTGGAATTGTCGTCCCACGTACATCAAAATTAATGGCACGCATGGGCCGTGTCCCGAGCAAGGCCACTCTCAATATAGTGACGGGGAGCAATGCAGCCACATCACTCGCCAAATCACCGGCTCCCTTTGAGCTCGACATCTTGGCTCCTCCCACCAAAAAGAATTCATACGGTATATCATACGGCGGTTCATAGCCAAAAATTTCACGAGCTATGTGATTACTCACATCTCGTGCACCTCCTTTTGTAGAATGATCTTTTCCGGCACCTTCGATATCAACCCCCACAACCGCCCATTTTGCTGCCCACTCGACTTTCCAAGGAAATGTAGCGTTGCCATTGAAAGGACTATTAGACCCTTCGTACCCACAACCACGAGAACCACCGGCTCCCCCTTCTTTCATGCACTGATACTGTACTTCGTTTCCGTCCCATCCTAGTGTTTTAGTGGTGAGTACTTTTCCGCACTTCTCGCAGATCATGTGTATAGGAAGCCATCCTTCTGGTTTTTCAGATCCGGAAACTTCTTTATAAATCGTTCGTATTCGATCCGCTCTATCAAGCGCGGTGAGTATTACGTCGTTCATATCTCCCCGAGTATACAACTCGCTCGCGCGATAATACTCGGGAGTAAAGCCGGATGCCTTGATGACATTCATAAACTCATGTGCGTATTGTTCGGCAAAATTCTTACTCTTTCCATCTGGTGCGGGCACATCTTTTAATGGCTTCCCCAAGTGTTGCGCATACTCTCTCTCATCCAAATAACTTGGAATATCATCCATGGGATCAATGTCGTTAATCTCATACAGGAAAATGGCAGGAGTGCCGTCTTGGGACAGTAATTGTGCAATTTCATCATGAATTGCCACCCCACGAAGAGAACCTACATGAACGCGGCCACTGGCAGTTTTTTCATCGCGCACCACGAAAGGTTCCGTCTTTTTGGTAAGCGTGGTTTGTATATCTTTTCGTATCTTATCCGCCCAGAACATTGAGCAAATTGTACCTCAAACTTACGAAATCTTCACCACTTTGTACTTGGCGATGCCATTTGGTGTTTCGAACTCAAATGTCTCTCCTTTTTTCTTTGCCATCATTGCAGTACCAAGCGGTGACATATGAGAAATTTTTCGGTCACGCATATTTGCTTCCGCTGAGCCAACAATTTCATACTCTCGCTCTTCCTTCTCTCCCACTTTTATAATGCTCACTTTCGATCCGATACTTATCTCACTCTGCTTACCTCCCTCAATTACTTGTGCATGTGCAAGCATCCCTTCGAGTTGCTTAATGCGCCCCTCAGTTGCGCCTTGAATTTCTCGAGCTTCCTGATACTCGGCATTTTCGGAGAGATCGCCCAAAGAACGTGCGTACTCGAGCTGTTCTGCAATCTCACGACGGCGCGTTGTCTTTAGATGATCCAATTCTTTGGTAAACTCATCAAACTTTTCTTTTGTTAGGAAATTATCAGATTCTTGATTCATGATGGCGCTATTATACGCGAGGAAATTCCAAATGAAAATAGCTATTCGACCTCCACAGGATAACCTCCTTTTGCGTATTCGGACTGCTCTCTCACGATCCACTCAAAGAAACTGCGCATTGCCGGTGCGGCACCTTGCAATGTTCCCGCAGGAGCTTTTTCAAGCACTACTGCGTATGCAAATTGAGGGTCATTTGCAGGCCAGAAACCAACTACCCAGGAATTCATGAATTCATTATTTCTTCCGAGCTGCGCTGTTCCCGTTTTTCCTGCAATCTGTATACCCGGAACATTGATTGCTGCTGCGGTACCATCTTCTGCGGCCGCCCGCATTCCTCGTCGCACCACTTGTAAGTATTCGTCCTTGACCCCCACTGATTTTTGCTTTTGCAGCGCAGAAGACACGAGATGTGGAGACACGAGATTCCCCCCATTTGCAATTGCTCCAATATATCGTACCGCTTGCACGGGGGTTACCAAAAATCCAAATTGTCCAATTGCCGTGTGATAGGTATTACCAATCAACCAAGGGTCATCCTCACCAAACACGACTCGCTTCCAAGAAGGTGTCGGCACTACACCGATACCCTCTCCTTCGAGCTCAATTCCCGTTGGAGTACCGAACCCAAAACGAGCTGCATACGCTGCTAATTTCTCAATACCCAACCCCTCCTGCGCCTCAAATCCACCACCGACAGTATAGAAATATACATTTGAGGAAACCTTGAGCGCCTGAGCTGCATTAACCCATCCATGCGCCTTCCAATCTTTAAACACAGTGTAGTTTCCAGGAGCGTACGGGTTTGGAATTCGAATTTCTCCTGTTGAAAGAAAGGATGTTGTTGGAGTTACCAACTCTTCCTGCAACGCTGCTGCCGCAACATATGGCTTTACAATAGATCCGGGAGTATACTCCCCCAAGACTGCTCGATTGAGGAATGGTTGCCCATCACTATTCGTATATCCTGCAATGCGCCTAGTATCAACACCATCGGTCATGACTTGGGAAGAGAACTCCGGATAGCTCGTCATAGCTAACACCTCTCCTGTGCGTACATCCATAATAATGCCGGCTCCACCAACAAATCCCGCCTCGTTTGCACCATCTCGTATCGCCATATACAACTGTGTCTGCATGGAACTGTCAATGGTCAAAACTATATTCTCCCCATCAATTGGCTCCTGAATGACATTTGCCGATTGCACACGACTGAGCGCATCTACCTCAATGATACGAACGCCGTTTTCACCTCTGAGACGCTCGTCCAAACTGCGTTCAATACCGGACTTGCCAATATAGTCTGTCCGCCACCAATAGCCGCGCGTATCATGTTCCGGATATCCCACAAACCCAAGAAGTAATGAATGTCCCGGAAGGTCCGTGTATTGTCGAAGTGAGTACATGTCGAGACCACTTTCGTTTTCAGTATTGGGAATGTTCCAGGCAAGTTCGTTTCCATACCTATCATAAATAACACCACGTTCTGCAAACAAAACCTCGTGATCAAGTCTGTTATTCTGCGACAGTACGACAAATGCCTCTCCTTGAAGTATTTGAAGACTCCACACTTTAGAGAGGAAAATGGCAAAAATGAGCATGGCAAATAGCCCAACTGCAATCGGGACCTTGCTTCTGATTGATCGCGCAACACGTCCTTCAAACTGATTAGTGTCAAATGAAGGCAGGTTAAAGGCATCCAACAACACTTCATCTGGATCAATAGATCGTTGCATTACCCGTCGTCGTTTCCTGCGCATGCAAACAGCTTATCATTCTATGAAGCCCAGAGCACACGTTCTCGTAGGAACTCTACGACGATTGTAGTGATTAAGAACACGATTGTATAAAACCCAACATACAGCCAATAAGTCCCAAGCGCTGCAAAGACCAAATCAAGCAACACGCCGGTGAACATGACAATGTATGAGCGTTTTGCGATGAGTGCGACAATGCCCGAAAACATAAAGAGCCACCACAGACCTCCAATGATACTACTTGTCAACAACCCGAGAGAAAATGCGTAAAGATATTTCATAATGATTGAACGGTTACGAACCGCACGGTCTGCAAATTCACCGGGACACGTACCTGTATCGTTTGGAAGGCATCGGTCGGTTGCGTTGTGATATTTCCCACGTACCCAATTATGGCACTATCTGCACTGGGCAATACCACGGGGTCACCTACATACACGGGTACGTCGCGCGGCACCGCACCCTTAAAATTACCAAGACCAATCCCATCCAACACCACCGGAGAAACTGTTTCCTCGTTAATTATCTGAGCTTCGATTCTATTCATCGGTGCTGAAAGCAATTGTATAATCGCAGTATTTTCGGTAATGCGCATAACAGTCCCGATCAAAGCTCCATATTCTGCAAATACCGCGTCCCCCGTGGCGTACCCCTTGTTCTCAATGGCGAGCGTACCGTACGGAAACAGGGAAAGAGAGCTGCGTACTGCAGAGACAGATCCCGTATCATCATTTGCACCCGCAAGATTTCGTAATGCGTCATTCTCTGATTGCAATATAACTTTTTGCAAGGCGTACCATTCAAGTTGCCGTACGCGTTCTTTGAGTGCATCCCTCTCCTGTATGAGCGCTTCTTTGTTCGCCACATATACGTACAATGGAGAAAGTGCTTGTCCAGCAGCGGCATTAATTCCAAAGACGCCGACAGTTGATGGAGTGAGAAAATCACCAATCCGATTATTGGTAAGATAATTTACTGCAAACAGTATGGTTATACTAACAACAGATAGGAGAAAGATTCGTCTCCTGATCGGAACCTTCTTTTTACTCGGTAGGTGAAAATTCATGACTTTGTGTTATCAGCGCTTCGTGATATTTTGATAGATCTTCCAAAATCATTCCGGTTCCCTGTACCACTGCGGTAAGCGGATCATCCGGTACATATACCGGGACGCCCATATGCTCTCCAAGTAATTGCGAGAGTCCTCTGATAAGAGCGCCACCCCCTGCAAGATAAATCCCACGACGCATGACATCGGAAACTACTTCAGGTGGTGCAGTTTCGAGAACTTCTTTCACTGCATCAACGAGTTGATCAACTGAGGCGGCAATTGCTTCTCGTATATCAGCATCAGTAATAATTACCTCTCTGGGAAGTCCGGTGACAAGATCACGTCCCCGAATAGTAGACTCAAGTGGTGTCTCTAAATCAAGTACGGATGCGGTGGCAATCTTTAACTCTTCTGCCGATTTCTTCCCAATCAGTATCTTAAATTCTCCCCGAATGTAGTTAATAATATCTTCATTAAGCTTATCCCCCGCAATGCGCACATTCTTTGCACTGACCAAACCGCCAAGCGAAATGATGCCAATATCGGTAGTTCCTCCCCCAATATCTATCACCATAGATCCCGAAGGTTCACTAACCGGGAGACGTATACCGATTGCCGCTGCCATCGGTTCTTCAACGATAAACACTTCTCGTGCTCCCGCATTCTTTGCAGCATCTTGTACGGCGCGAACTTGCACTGACGTAATGCCTGAGGGTACGCCAATAACAACTCGAGGTCCTAAAAAGCGAGTTTTTCCATCCTGCGCTTTTCGTATCAAATATCCGAGCATTTCTTCAGTAACCTCAAAGTCTGAAATGACTCCATCGACCAAGGGCTGTATCGCAACTACGTGCGCGGGAGTTCGTCCAAGCATATTCTTTGCATCTGCTCCAACTGCAACCACTTGCCCTGTTTTTTGATTAAGTGCAACCATTGATGGCTCGTTTAATACAATTCCCTGCCCATTCACATATACCAAGGTATTCGCCGTTCCCAAATCAATTCCAATATCATCAGACACAAGATTTGAGAGCTTGTCTTTGATTGTATCTGTCCATCCGCGCACTCGATTCATATATCTATTCATTAAGGAGTTCTTGTTCGTGTATATATGATGAAATACCCGTCGCGCGCGCTATAACCTCATATTCACCTGATGCGAGTGTTTTTTCACTCACGATGATACGTTTTGGAATACCCAATAAATCTGCATCGGCAAATTTTTCACCAGCACGTGCTTCTCGATCGTCATACAGTACCGACATACCCCGAGATTCCATTTCTCTAAATAACCGTTCTGCCTCCCCGTGCACCTCTTCATTGTCATGGTCAAGCATAATCAAGTGATATGTAAACGGTGCAATTTCTTCCGGCCACACCAACCCTTTTTCATCCGAAAGGATTTCTGCAACTGTCCCCATCACGCGAGCTGGGCCAATACCGTATGAACCCATAATCACTGGAATCTTTTCCCCTTTCTCATTCTTGTAGGTAAGGCCGATGGCGTCAGAAAATTTTGTTCCGAGAGGGAATATATTGCCAACCTCAATAGCTTTTTCTTCGCGTAGCTCGACCCCCTCCCATCCAAGATCTTTAATGACCTCTTCGGTATGTACCTCTCTGTTGAGTGCGGTGCCTGTTTCATCATTGATATAGATACGGTCTTCTCCCGCATCTGAGATTGTTTGAAACTCATCACTAAACTTTGAAAACGATCCTCCACTGGCAAATGTGCGATATGTTTTGTCCCCAAGTCCAATACGCTCAAATATCCTTACATACGCCTCCGCGCACTGTTCATAGAACTCGCGGAACCCCTCCTCGTCCTTGTTAAATGAATAGAGGTCTTTCATCACAAACTCACGAGTGCGCATAATTCCGCTCTTGGCACGAGTTTCGTTCCTGAATTTTGTTTGGAACTGATAGATAAACTTTGGAAGATCTTTGTATGAAGATATGTGCTCCTTCAACAACTGTGTGAGGGGTTCTTCGTGAGTATTGGCGATACCCAATTCCGAACCTTGATGATAGTTATCTCCACTGTGTAAGTGTGTCTTAAACCACACATCAACCGCAGCATCATCCCACCGCCCGGACGCCTTCCATACCTTAGGATCCTGAAGTGCCGTCATGGTTATTTCTTGTCCTCCAATTGCATCCATCTCTTCTCGAATTATCTGCACAATATTGTTAAAGGTGCGTAAACCCAGTGGTAATAGCGTATACACTCCCGCCATCTCTTTGTGTATAAAACCTGCACGTATAAGTAACTGAGCATTTTTTGAAACCTCATCAGACGGAGCTTCTTTCCGTGTTTTGGTAAACAATTGTGACTGTCGTAGTGTGTTTGTCATAGTGTTCGAATAGTATCAGAAACGAGGATTTTTTCCAAAAATCTGATACACTGCATATAGGCGCATCCCACACGTTCTCCCACGTTCTCCTTGATGTGGGAATGCGTTGGACGGGTGTCTCTCGTCAGAGACCCGCAACGACCTCCAGCGACTGATGTTGCTGGAGGTCACTTTACTATCAAATCAATCGTACTATATCGTAGTACGTCACCACAATCATCAGGAGAATGATGAGAGAAAAACCAACCACATTCAAGAATGTCGCCACACCTTCATTGATAGGTTTTTGAGTAATTCCCTCAATGGCAACAAAGAGCAATCTCCCCCCATCTAGTGCAGGAAGTGGTATTAAATTAATAATTGCCAAGTTTATCGAAATGAAAGCAGTGAAGTACAACAGGTATATAAAACTTACCGAAGAGGCGTCTCCCACTAATCCTGCAATACCCACCGGTCCCGCAACTTGACTCCAATCTGCGGTACCCTTGGCGATTGATCCAAAGAATACCCCCAAACCGATGGTTACATTTTTTAACGAATACATGGTTTGAGAAAATCCTTTCACGATAGCGGGAACAAGCGAAAGTGACTGTTCAGCTACCAGCGTCATCGCAATGCCAACCGCGGGAGTTCCCGGACTGCGTTCAAGAACACCGTGTACCGGTGTGAGTGCTACGGTACTCTCCTCTCCACTACGTATGTATGACAGTACTATTTCCTCTCCGGCATTTCTTTGTATAAACGCTGCGGTTTCGCTCGGAACCAATTCTTCAACAGCAGCATCACTGGTATACACTCCTACAATTTCGTCTCCTGCAATTAAACCAACCGCGTTTGCCGGCGTACCTGCCATGACTGAGCTAATCACCAATTGTGTTTCCAACCCCTCTGCATCAGCTTCATCAATTGAAGCCGGTGTTCCAATCATGAGCGTCGCTGAGAAAAGCACCCATGCAAACATAATATTAAAAACGACTCCTGCAACCAACACCGCGGCTTGAATCCATTTAGATTTGTGTGTAAAAGCGACCTTAATTTCTTCTTCCGAGTATGTAATATCGTTCCGCTCACCAAATATTTTGACGAATCCGCCAAAGGGAAGCCAATTGAGTGTATATGTTGTATCACCTCGTCGACCCAGTGTGAATGCACGGGGAGGATAACCGACACCAAATTCATCCACACGAATACCGAATAGTTTTGCAACGAGAAAGTGTCCACATTCGTGAACAACGATAAGTATCACTAAGACACCAATAAAGAGTGCAAATGACATAGATTAATTTTGTATCTCCTCTTCTTTTCTGCTAAACAACTCCTCCAGAGCTTTATTGGCGGCATCGATATGTTTTTGGAGGTCATCTTTGTTTCTAAATTTTTCATCTTCACTCATCTCACCTTCTTTTTCTTGCGTCTGTATGACACTCCATACCTCTTCTCGTATACCCCGCAAACTTTGACGAGCGGCTTCGAGCTTCTCCTTCGCCATTTTGATAAGAGTATCACGTCGCTCAGAAGTCAGTTCTGGAAATGAAACACGGATCCCCTTTTCATCCGTTGAGATTCCAACACCAAAATCCGCAGCGGTAATTGCTTTTTCAATCTCCTTTACCTGTGCTCTATCCCAAGGAGTAATGCGTAGAGTCCGAGCATCTTCTACACCTATATTTGCAACTTGGTTCAGCGGTACTCGAGATCCATAGCTCTCAACGTAAATCGAGTCTAACAGCGTTGGTGTTGCTCTTCCTGTGCGCAGTCCTGCATATTCTTTACGAAGCCATTCTTGTGTCTCGTCTATTCTTTGTTGTAATGGTGAAAAATCGTACATGGTAATTAGTATACTATCTAACTCTTGGTAGCGTAAGTGCAACACTCTCCAACAGTGTCTTAAGTGAAGCACCTTTGTTGTGCAACACTCTCCTCACTGCAAACAAATGCGTAATACTCGCATCCCGCTCACCTTTTTGATACACAACGGTCTCGATATCTTGCAAAAGCGCATCAGCTGCTGCAATGTTCTTGTCTTTGATAATCTTGTCCAAAATATGCATTCGCTTTTTAGGTTGAGCTGCAAGAAAGACAGCACCCTCGTTTTCAACTTCACCAGATGAAGCTACGAGTACTTGTGAGCGTGATAGTAGTGTGGGTAAAATGTCACCCAACGTTGAAACGCACAAAAAGAAGTGTGTTCGCTCTGGGGGCTCTTCAAAAAGTTTTAGCAATGCATTTTGCGCTTCCGATGAAAATGTACGTATTTTGTATACGAATATCTGTATTCCAACAGATCGCATGTTGGCCAGCTGTATTAACTCGCGACTATCATCAATGCCTAAAGAATCGAGTTCACGAACATACAATTCTGCGTCGGCATGTACTTCTTGCAACACGCCCGGAAGCTGAGCGAAAATATTGTCATTATCTTCTATAAAATATGCGTGGTATGGTGCTTTTATTTTCAACGACTCGAGTGCATCCATATTATCTCTTTGAAAGAATCGCTTTTTTGTACACGTCCAAATGCTGTAAAGCGATTCCTGTTCCTTTTGCCACACTGTACAATGCGTCATCTGTCAACGCCGCTTTCACACCCGTTCGACGATATACCAACTCGGGAAGGTTTCGCAACTGACTCGACCCTCCCGACATGATAATGCCGTTGTCGATAATATCAGCGGCAAGTTCCGGAGGGGTGTCCTGTAACACATCTCGTATCGCTTTCACAATTTCCCGAAGCTCTCTCCCGATTGCCTTCACCACCTCATTTGTTGAAAGCTCTACTGAACGAGGTAGGCCCGTGAGATAGTCGCGTCCCTTGATGGTCATGACCAATTCTTCTTCAAGGGGTATTGCAGAACCTACGTGCACTTTTATCTCTTCCGCGGTTTTGTCTCCAATGGCTAAATTAAATGTCTTCTTCACGTGCGCGGTAATTGCCTCGTCAATCCTATTCCCCGCACATTTCACAGAAGTTGAAGCAACAATGCCTCCCAGAGAAATCACCGCGACATCTGTCGTTCCTCCACCAATGTCTACAATCATGTGTCCTCGAGCTTCGTGAATGGGAATACCCGCCCCAATGGCGGCGAGAATAGGTTCTTTTACCACTTGCGCCGTTTTTGCTCCTGCTTTTACCGCGGCAGTAATGACTGCTCGTCGTTCAGCTGAAGTTACCCCTGCGGGAACTGAAATCATCACATCAGGTTTAAAAATACTCCACCAGTGGGTTGCTTTGCGCATGTAGTATCGTAACATCGCTTCTGTTACGCGATAATCAGCAATAACTCCATCTTTCATGGGACGATACGCGATAATATCTTCCGGAGTTCGTCCAATCATTTCCTTTGCTTCATCTCCCACAGCCAAGATTTTGTTCTCTTGTTCGGATACGGCTACCACCGAAGGTTCCCGAAGAACCACTCCGCGACCAGGTGCGTATATAAGTGTATACGTGGTTCCTAGATCAATTCCCAGTTTTGGTTTTGCTAAAAAATGCATCATGTGGATTGATTGTACTCTTATTATCTATCGCAAGCAAAAATGAGGGGCTTGAAAGAAATGTTCTATGGTGTCATACTGATACATTCCAAAAAGGAGGGTGTAATGAAAAAATTGGAGGAACGAGAGCTAATTCTCGGCGAAACCGTTGAGCTAACCTCACTCGGCAAAATACATGTCGAAGATTTGGTGCATGAGCACTACGGCATTACAGGAGAAGCCGAGGTGGTTGTGCTGCAAAGCGAGGGAGAAACGCTCCAGTGTCGCCTTCTAGGACATGCCGATGATGGGCCTCAATTTATCCTTGGACCAACACAGTGGCGTCGAAAATAACACAACGTCACCATCGGGGCCCGGGCACACGTCCGGGTCTTTTCTTTGGAAAATAAATTTGCTTTAATGCTCGCATGTTTAGTGTGCGCATAAAGAAATATATTTTATATGTGGGCGGAGTGATTGCCGCTCTCGTGCTTCTCCTCGGTGCTTTGAGTCAAGCGGGATTTGTTGTCTCCGGCGCATATATTGTCAAAGGAGGAACGCTTACGATCACCTCTGCATATCCTGACAGTATTGTGTTTATCGATAATCGACAAGTAGGACGTGTGGCTGCTGATGGCACTTTTTCAAAATATCCAGTGAAGCCGGGTAAGCGATCAATAATACTCTCGCACACCACCTCATGGCCGTGGATGTACACCGTGAATATGCAGTCTCGGAAGAACATTAGTATCGCCCCCCTTCAAATTACCAAAGATCCAATAAGATCTCTTCTTACCGCATCAGATGATCCGTTACTACTCTCTGCAAACAGTGCTCTCTCTGATTATCGAGAACCAACGAGACCACAACCTCTCGAGAGAAATCGGCGTTTGGTATGGGTTGAAGGCACAACCATTTACACACAGGAAAACGATACTGTCCGCAGCGTCATCTCTATCCAAAGTCCGATTACATCAGTGTTTTGGTATGGAGATCGTGAAGACGCGATCATTGTATCGGCCAGAAATGCAGTATTTGCTCTTGATTTACGCTATGGTGGAGCACAAAACTACCTTCCGCTTTATACCGGCACCAAACCGCAAGCTGTAGCAGATCCAATACGTTCAAATATCATCTACGTAAAAGATGCGGGAGATATTTTCACTCTCGATATCTAAAGGTCATTCACTATCTCCACTTTTGCGCCAAGCTCTCGCAATCGTTCAGCAATACGTTCATAGCCGCGTTCGATTGAATAGACGTTCCGCAAAACCGAGACTCCCTCAGCGGCAAGCATTGCCAGGAGAATCACTACCGCAGGGCGAAGTGCCGGAGGACACACAACCTGTGCGGCTTTTAGTGTGGTTGGTCCGCTTACGAAGACTCTATGTGGATCAGCAAGTTTAATATCTGCTCCCAATCGATTCAGTTCAGTGAAGTAGAGTGCGCGTTCCTCCCATACCCAATCATGAATAAGAGTCGTTCCCTTGGCCTGTGTGGCGATTGGTACAAAGAAGGGAAGGTTGTCAATATTCAAACCAGGATACGGCAGAGGGTGAATCTTAATCGGGGAGGATTCGAGTGCAGGAGTGTGCATTTGTATATCAACAAGTTTTGTTTTTCCATTCCGTGCAAAATACGGTGCACTTTTCTCATATGATACTCCCATGTACGAGAGTTTGAGAAGTTCGATCTCCAGAAAATCAATAGGGCATCTTTCTATACGCAATTCAGACTGAGTAACAATTGATGCCGTGATGAACATCATTGCCTCAATGGGATCCTCGCTATTGTAATGAGTTACTTCCTTTTCTATTTCCTCAACTCCGTAGACCGATAAGGTGGTCGTACCAACTCCTTCCACACGAACTCCGAATTGTTGTAAGAGAAAGCAAACATCTTGTACTTGATAGTTTGGCGGCGCGTATTTTATCACACTCTTTCCCGGGATGAGTGCGGCGATAAATAGCGCATTGATAGCGGCCGTATCACTTGCTTCATACATCACCACTTCAGCTGTGTGTAGTTTTTTTCTTGCACAAGCATAATGATTTTCATGTGTTGTAATGCGCGCACCAAATGCTTCAAGTACATGTTTGTGTGCTGCAATGGTACGATCGCCCATAGCACAACCGCCGGCATGCGGAAGGGTGAATTCTTTTTTGTTGTGCAAGAGCGGACCTAACAGCATAAGCACTGATCGCATCTTTCCTGCGGATTCAGCGGCAATATCTTGAATTTTGAATCGCTTTGGAGGTGTTATCTTCAGTGTATTCTTATCAGTGTTCTCAACACTAATACCGATACTTTTAAATACTTCGATCATTCTATGAATCTCCTCAATGCGCGGTATGCCATGCAGTGTCGTTGTACCGCGATTAAGCAAAGCGCCACACATTAGTGCGAGCGCTCCGTTTTTTGAAGTATTGGTGATAGCAGTTCCGTGCAATTTATGCCCGCCCTCCACACTAAAATCAACTCCCTCTTTAATTCCCACAATTTGATGTTGTAATACGTCGCTCACTTTTAGTAACTGCGTGGTTGAAAGATTCTGGTCTCCCTTCTCCATACGAGCAACTGCGGATTGTGAAGTGCCGAGAGCATCAGCAAATTCTTTTTGTGTAAGATTTTTCTTTTGGCGAAGTTCTCTGATGAACGTTCCAATCTTTTTATGCGATTCGTTTGTCATATATCATATATGATATCACGCATTGACTTTGTCTAGTCACTATTCCACATATATACTGGCAATCATGTTTATCGTTCACGTCGCACCAATTCAAAAGCGCGCTATGGATCGGCTCACTTATTTTTCGGCCGAAGATCTTCCCATTGGATCTGTGGTAACAATTCCCCTGCGTAAAAAAGAGGTGCCGGCTTTGGTTCTCGCAACTGAAGACGCACAATCAATAAAGGCGGTTTTGCGATCGAATATTTTTGAGATGAAGAAGCTGCCAAAACAAAAGGCACGCGCACTGTTTCTTCCCTCTTTCTTGCGAGCACTTGATACTACCGCCCAACATTTTGTCGCATCTCGCGGCGCTCTTTTGGAGCGATATGCACCGACTGCTATTGTAGCAGCAGCACAAAGAGGGGGTGTATGCTCTCCGAGCGAAACAAACAATGCCACCACTTTTAAGCAACACGTTCTCCAACTGTCACTCACCGAACGCATTGAAAAATACAAAACACTTATACGTAGTAATTTTGCACACGGCAACTCTGTTTTCGTGTGTGTACCAACCATACACCGGGCTCAATTTCTTGGTGAACAATGCAGTCGCGGTATTGAACAATATACATTCATACTCGAAAGCTCCCAGACAAAGAAGAAGCAGGTAGAAACATGGAATGCAATTCTTAGGGAGCGTCATCCGGTAGTGGTAATCGCAACGCCAGCATTTTTGAGTATACCGCGCGGTGATGTCTCCTTGTTCATTCTAGAGCAGGAAATGGCATCTTCATACAAACAACACTCTGTTCCTTTTTCAGACGCACGTACATTAGTCAAAGCGCTTGCTCGAGAGATACCGGCATCGATTCTGTATGCTGGAACCACGGTGAGTACTCGTGTGCATAAGGAGATGCATGATGGGTTCGCTACTGCGCTTGAAGAACATGCACGAAAACTACGTACGACGAGCTCTGTACAAATTATTGATGCGAAAAAATCACGTGCACAGGCCGACAGAGAGTTTCCGGTACTTACCAACGAATCTCTACAACTACTCGCCTCATGCACAAAGGAACGAGGAAATATTTTTGTATTCGCTGCCCGCAGGGGTATCGCCACACAAACCGTGTGCAACGATTGTAGCTTGCCAGTGAAATGTCCTTCCTGTAAATCATCTCTTGTTTTGCACGAACAACGAGGAATTCGAGAACTGCTCTGTCATCGCTGCGGAATCGCACAAGACGCTCACACACGATGTGTCCATTGTGATAGCTGGAACCTTGTACCGTTGGGTATTGGTATTGAGCGAATCGAGGCATATGTGAAGAAACACTTACCGGATACGCCCCTCTTTGTTATTACCAGCGACCGCACCAAAACGCCAAAGCAGGCGCTTGAAGTAGTTACAAAATTCTACCAAACACCCGGGAGCATACTTATCGGAACTGAAATGGCACTGTCACACCTCACCTTGCCAATATCGTGTAGTGTGGTGAGTTCTATTGATTCTCTGCTATGCATACCTGATTTTGGTATTGAGGAGAAAATATTCGGAATTATCGCTACTTTACGAGAGCGCACAAATCGCATTCTTCTCATCGAAACAGCCAATATCCAAAACGCAATGCTTGAGTATGCAACAACCGGAGCACTTTCAGAATACGCTGATACAGAATTACGGCTGCGAAAAAAGTTGCGCTACCCGCCATATGTCACCCTCATACAAGTTGCGTGTATCGGTACTCGCGCAAAGGTGATCGACGATATGCAATCATTTGTGGAGATTACAAAGAAATACACACCTCGCGTGTTCTCCGGATTCATTCCCAGGGGTCGTCATGTGGAATTGCGGGCACTCATTAAAATTTCGACTGAGCAATGGCCTGATTCTGAACTTGTCGGTATTTTGCACTCGCTTCCGCACTCATTTACCATAACCGTTGATCCTGAGAGAATGTTGTAATTGAATCATTATCGTACGATTGTCACCGCTTTTTTTATACAAATAATCACGGTATAGTTTTTCCATGAGAGCAATTGTATACAGAGGAGATTCGATATTGCAGCGCATTGCAGAAGAAGTCCCTTTGTCAGAAATAGACAGCGCACAGATACACGAAGTAATACAAGATATGAAAACCACGCTGCACCGAGAAAAATTCGGTGTTGCCATTGCTGCTCCGCAAATTGGTATTTCTTTGAGAATATTCGTGGTTGGTGGACATGTCTTTGCATCACGAAGCGGTGAAGAATTCGATCCCAAAGTACACAAGGATCACGTTTTTATAAATCCGGAGATCGTGAAAGCATCAAAAAAGACTGTGATTGGAGACGAGGGTTGTCTTTCGGTTCCGGGAAAGTATGGGACCAAAGTTAAGCGAAGCGAAAAGGTAACGATTCTCTACTATGATGAGCGGGGCAAGTGTCACACACGTGGTGCGTCAAGCTTTTTGTCACGTATCTTTCAGCATGAAATTGATCATCTCAACGGCATTCTTTATATCGACAATGCTATTGAAGTTATCGATGTAGATGATGAATTAAAACCTATTTAGAAAATTCGTGTGATAATTGATCATACTCTTGGGTATCATACACACAAATGCCATTCTCGTGCCAAAGCACAAATTCCGCCAATCCAACATCAAGGGACATTTTGCTGCAGATAGTGCAATATGGTTTTCCAGATTTGAGTATGTGCCCATGAGCATCAACTCGAGTAAAATATATGCGTGCTCCGGTTAATTCATTAGGATTAGTATGTAATGCATCCATTATAGCTCGTTGTTCAGCGTGTATACAGCACGTTTTATCGGTAATTTTTTCCTCATATGTTTGCTTTTCTTTATCACAATATCGGTGACTCTCAAATTCACCCGGAGGACTATTAAAACCCGCGCCTATAACGTGGTTATTTTTTACAATAATACTTCCACACCGTGCTCGAGTACATGTCGCAGCAGAAGCTATCAATGCCGCTTGTTCCATGTATGCACTTGCTCTCCTTTCTTCTGCCCCTTTTAGATATTTCATTATCACACTATACCTGATACGCTAGTTAGCATGAATACTAACATACAATTTGTCTTCTTTGGGACACCAAAGCTCGCAACCATCGTGCTTGACGAACTCAAGAAAAGGGATCTGCTTCCCGCTCTTGTGGTTACTGCACCCGACAGACCTGCGGGTCGTGGTATGCAAGTGGCAGCTTCGCCCGTTAAAGAATGGGCTCAAAAGCACAATATACCCACCATTGAACCTGAGACGTTTGATGCACGTGCTGTGGAACGTATTCAATCTGTATCAGCGGACGTGTTCGTACTTGCAGCATATGGGAAGATCCTTCCACAAACAATTATCACTATGCCCGCATTAGGTATTCTCAATGTACATCCATCACTCCTTCCGAAATTGCGTGGCCCTTCTCCGATACGAAGTGCAATACGTGAAGATCATAGAACTGTCGGGGTTTCGATTATGTTACTTGACGAGAAGATGGATCACGGACCAATTCTTAAGCAGGAAGAATATACTCCAGCAGTATGGCCACCCAGCGCACAAGAACTTGGCGACTATCTCTTTCTCCGCGGAGGTTCACTACTTGCCGATGTGCTTCCCGCATATATTCAAGGAGAAGTTACCGCAATCCCGCAAGATGATGCAAAAGCCACCTATTGCCACCTTTTCAAGAAGGAAGATGGTGAGTTACATTTTGACGATGACCCCTATACAAACCTTCTTAAAATTCATGCGTATCAAGGATGGCCTGGTACGTACTTCTTTACCGAAACTGGTGTACGGGTGAAAGTTATCTCAGCGCATATGGAAAACACCTCACTCATAATCGATGAGGTGGTTCCGGAAGGCAAGAACAAAATGTCCTATACTGATTTTATTTCCAAAAGCGAAGCATCTTCTTAATTTTTGCCCCTCCTTTGCGAAATGCGTTCTGTTTTTTATCCTTAGCACGACGCAACCGTCCAGCAAGTTCATCTTTTGCATTGTCAATCGCTGCAAGCATGGACTCTCCGTGCCCCACCGCATGCGTACGATCAGCTCCTGCATGAATGGTAATATCTGCTCTAAATACTTCTCCTGATTGTTGATTCGCCTTTGAGAGTTCTACATCGACTTGCACATTTTCATCAGTAGTTGCGATGAGTTTTTGAACCATCGCTACTTTGGCTTCAGTGTAATTACGTATCTCGTCAGTCAAATCTATTGTGGGTGCTTTATAGTTAATTTGCATATTTTTTCATCTATCTCTTAATGATTCCTCTATATATCATATCAACTGTTTTAATCCGTGCACGATGTCCTGCCTTAATAACAACATCAGACACTGGAACACCGAAATGGTGTGCTACCAATTCACGCATACGTATATTCGCCAAATTTCTTTGTGCCGGCTCCTTGATATACGCTTCAAACTGATATGGCCCTATTTGGTGAAACTTCTCCTTTTTAGCGCCAGGAAAGACTTTAATTTTTATCAACATAGTGCTCATCAAGATAGTTGATGATATCCGCACTTTCGTACATATGCGTATTTCCGTCCACAAAAAACGGAACTTGCGACTTACCACCAATTGAGAGCATCTCTGCATATGCATCGGTATCCTCGATGACGTTTTTTAATGTACAAGGAATTCCGTAGTGTTGTGCGAAGTTAATCACCCGGATACAAAGGGAACACGTTGGTTTGTAGTATAGAATCATATCTCGTTTTTATCTAAAGTATGCATAGTGTAGCACATTGAAAATATGAGCTGCTCGTGTAAAATACGCCTCAGTCCCATCGAGGACTTAACATTCCGCGGTAGCTCAGCGGTAGAGCAACCGACTGTTAATCGGTAGGTCACAGGTTCGAATCCTGTCCGCGGAGCAAAGTTGGACTCGTATAGTCCAGAGCACTAAATCGCCCTTGTTTTTCAAGGGTGTTTTTAGGTTCTAACCCTTCTAACTCTTTGAGAGCAACTTGGTATGTCTTTTGGATACCAACAAGTGGCTTTATTGCGGAAACAGTGAGTATTCTGTCTTTTATTGTTAGGTTCGAACCAAGTGCGGTCAATATCGCACGACGTTTGTCATTATCTGCATTCTCAAACTCACGCGGTGCTTTTTCTGCAAACGTAAGGTATTGATTTGCAACATCGAGCCAGTCGATCGAACGCTCATACAAGTAACCTGATTGTTTTTTCAAGTTTTCAAGTTCTGTTTCCGCTCCGTCACGTGCCTTCTGCATTTGCTCGGCACTTATCTCACCATCTGCTCGCATACGCACGAGATTATCTATACGTTGCAGTATCTCGGTTTCCTGTTTCTTGAGTTTGCTCTGTATCGACTTCTGATCGGTCATTTCTTGGTCGTGTACGTATGTGAGCGCATCGGTCGCCCAGTCGTAAAAGTCCTTCGGTATTGCAACCTTTTGCAGTTCGCCATTGATCTGCTTTTTGAGTTCCTGTTCCTCAACGGTCTTTTGTGAGCACGGACCGCGTCGTTTTGTGCAGTGATAGTATGTTTTGTCTACAATACTCGGCTTTTTCATCTTGGAGACATCTGTATGGCACTTTGGGCACTCTGTTGATGTTTTGATTGAGAACTTGAACTTACACTCCGTACATATCGCTTGTATCTTACGCTCGGCGGTAATCGAACATCCGCACTCGCCACAGTGAAGTGGTCCACGAAACGCAAAGTCGTGCTTGTTTACGCGTGTCGGTTTGCCCTTACGACCGAGTAAAAACTGTACGCGATTGAACTCCTCCTCCGTCACCATCGGCTC